>JAABUQ010005625.1_pt1 | contig 19729 bp, 17 predicted proteins | sample 5560001 | NCBI WGS metagenome assembly JAABUQ01 (sample SAMN10711888, study PRJNA513371) | rock metagenome | isolation source: Antarctica rocks | place: Antarctica: Victoria Land, Finger Mt nord | collected 2015-12-18
TGAGGGCATGGAAGCTCATCGCGTCGCCGCGCACGGTCTGCCCGATCAACTCGCGCAGGGGCAGCAGCACGGACGCCCCGAGCAACCCCGCCACCACGCCGGCCGCGGCCAGCGCCAGCAGCGCGCGGGCCAACGCCCGCGCCCCCATCCCGTCGCGCCAGCCCGCGCGCGCCGCGCGCGCCAGGAGGACGACGGCGACGAGGATCAGGGGGTAGCCCACGAAGACGAGCCAGCTCACGCCGTTGGCCAGCACAAGCACGCCCAGCGGCCCGCCGCACAGCACCCCGCGCCGCAGCGCCGTCCCCAGCGGCTCTATCCCGTCGACGGCCGGCTCCAACGCCCCGTGCAGCGCGGCCAGCGCCAGGGGGAACCAACACATCAGGCCGACCTCGAAGAAGTGGCCCGCGAACAGGTGCGCCAGGATAAAGCCGCTGAAGGGGTAGGACACGGCGGGGACGAGGCGCGCGGCCGGCGACACGCCCAGGCGCGCGGCCAGCGCGTAGGCTCCCAAACCGCCGATGGCGCAGTCCAGCGCGTAGGTCCAGCCGATCGCCGCCGAGACGGGCAGCACGGACAGCAGCCAGGTGAGCGGGTAGAACACGAGCGCGCTAAAGGGCGCCAGCGGGTAGCCGCCGCCGCTATAGGGGTTCCACAGCACGAGGGGATGCCCGGCGTGCAATGCGCCGGACAGCAGGGATAACAGGGGGTAGTTGAGCAGCAGCATGTCGTCGCCGAAGGGGATGGCCGTGCCGCCCAGGTAGGGCGCGAAGAACAGCAGCGGCAGCAGCACGACCAGCAGCGGTAGCAGCGGCAGTCGCCCCGGCAAGCGCATCTTGCGGCGGCGTGGTCTTCCTGGAGAAGGCGGGACACGACCCTGGGCTTTGACCCGCATGTTGGCGGCGCCCGTCCGTCCGTTGGGCGACGGCGCCGCGTCGGGCAGCGGTTGCAGGTGGCCAAGCGGAGGTTGCGCCGGGGTCACGAGGTCACGTCCGGGGTTATCCGATCCAACCGGCGTTGACCCAGCGCGCGGCGTAGAAGAGCAGGACGAGGGCCGACGGCAGGGCCACGGCGATGGTGCGCCAGCGCGACTGCCCTAGCCACAGCCACAGCGGCAGCAGCACCAGCAGCAGGCGCGCCATCGAGATCAGCGTGTCGGGGTGCGTGGGCTCACTGGTGGCCGGTTCGCAGAGCGTGTAGACCCAGAACACGATCATATAGGCGCGCCCCGGCCAGTCAACGCGCCGCCAGGCGAAAGCGGAGAGGGCCAGGAAAACCAGGGCGTAGAGGGCGTCGGTGAGGCCGCGCCAGGCCGGTTGCGTCAGGTGCGGCCACCCTCGCAGCGACCATGTGATGGCGTTGACGATCCCCGACCAGGGGAGCGCCAGCGAGCGGCTCCAGGCTTTCTCGGCCTCGTACCAGCGTAGCGGATCGCCCCACGCCAGCCATTGGTAGGCCATATAGCCGACGACGCCCAACGGGATCAGCACGACCGGCAGGACTTCCCTCACCCCCCAACCCCCTCTCCCGCGCACAGGGAGAGGGGGGGTATTCCTGGGGGCGCGTGGCGCTCGCTGCGCTGCTCGCCCGTCCCCATCGAACGTTGGGACGGGCGGGACGCCCGCCCCCCCAGGACGATCCGTTTCAAACTCTTGGAGAGCAGAGGGCGTACTTGCTCCCCTCTCCCGCGCACGGGAGAGGGGCAGGGGGTGAGGGTTCTGGCGGTGAGGGCCCTGCCAGGCGGCGACGAGGTAGGGGATGGCCAGGAACACGCCGTTCGAGCGCGTCGCCGAGGCCAGCAAGCCGCAGAGCCCGGCCAGCCACCAGCGACGGCGGTCCAGGCACAGGAAAAAGAGCACCAACCACAGGAAGAACAGGCTTTCGCTGTACGGCGCCGAGAAGAAAATCGTGGTCGGGAACAGGCACAGCAGCAGTACGGTGCGCCGCGCCGCGCCCGGTCCGGCGCGGGACTCGGCCAGCAGGTAGAGCGCGATTAAGGCCAGGACAAACGCGAGATTGGCCACTACGAGGCCGGCCAACACCAGGGACGCGGGCGGAGTTCCTCCAGCCCTGCTGACGGGGACACTGTCGAGCGCGCCGGGGACGAGCACGGCGGCAGCGCGGACGAGTAGGGGATAGAGCGGGAAGAAGGCGAAGGCGCTGAAGTGGTGGTGGGCATCCGCTGTATAGCGGCTGTAGCCCATCTGCGAACCGTTGCCCGCGATACGCAGGTACCACCCGGCGTCCCATTGGTACCAGCGCGTCAGGACGGGATTGGCGACGTGCGGAGTCCGCGAGAGGGAGCCGCCGGGATCGGGCACGGCGACGCGCCACTGCGCGGCCGTCAGGGTGATGGCGACGAGCGCCAGGCGCGTCAGCGCCAGCGGCAGGCCCACGTCGCGCAGCAGCCGCGGCCACAGGGGCATGGCTGTCCGCGTCTCCACGGTCCGTACCCCCGTGGCCGTGCGCGCCGGGAAAGCTGTCGCGTCCATACCATGATCCTCGCTCTCGTCGTGTCAGACCGTATCATACCGAGATCGGCCGTTTAACGGCACACGTACGCACCGACAGGGGCTGCATGATAGACTGGTCGTAAGCACAGGCCGACATCATAGGCGGTAGCGGAGGGGCAACGTACTATGACGACCGCGACCTCGGAGATCGACTTCTCCACCTTCCCCGGCAGCGACGGCGAACCTATGGCTGAGACAGCCGAGAATATGGCCCAGATGATTGATTTGATGTTCGCCCTGGGCATTCTGCTGCGTTCGCAGGGACGCACGCAGGTCGTGGTCAGCGGCAACCAGCTTTTGTACTACAACGAGCAGAACGGCTGGGACCACGTATCACCAGATACCTACGTGGCGCTCGACATCGCGCCAGGCCCCTGCTCCATCTGGCAAACGTGGGTGGAGGGCAAGTGTCCCGACATCGTGTTCGAGATTACCTCACCGAGCACCATGGCCACGGACCTGAGCGAGAAACCGAAGGGCAAGCGGCAGTTATACGCCGAACTGGGAGTACGTGAGTATTATATCTACGATCCCAACGGCAAGATCGTGCCTCGGTTCCTGGGCTTTGAGCTACGTCACGGCCGCTTCGAGTCACTTCCCGTGCTGTCCAGCGGCGGGATCGTCAGCCCCTTGCTCCAGGTGGAGTTGCGGCCCATGGACATGGTGAAGGGCGATCAGCGGCCAGCAGGGACGTACTTGCGGGTCATCGATCCGACGACGGGCGCGCCAGTCCCGGTGGCCGACGAAGAACACCGCGCCAACCAAGACCTCAAGGCACGCCTGTCCGCCGCGGAGCACCTTCGTCTAGAGACGGAGCAACGGGTGAGCCAGGAGGCCCATGCGCGCCGAGGCCGCGGTAGCCCAGCTTGCGGCGGAGCAACGGGCCGCGCGGGCCGAGGCAGCCCTGCAGGAAGCTCTGGCCGCGCTAGCGCGCCAGCACGGTGCGCCAGCCGATCAGCCCTGACCCCCCCTTCTCAGGCGATGATGATGATGTTGGGCGCGGGGCGGACGCGATACGTGTTGCCGTTGCCGTCGCTGGCCGAATCCTGGCCAAAGACCTGCTGCCACGTCATGAGGGGGTCGTCGAAGTGGCCGGCTTGCTCCAGGGGGTTGGGGTAGAATAGCTTGATGCCGCGCCAAATCGGCCCGCTCGGCGAGCCAGGGCCGAACAGGGCCTGGTAGACCGAGGCTTTGGTGTCGGGCGTGCCGAAGCCGTCGGCGATGATGACCGGGTCGACGTAGGGATAGTCGTTGCGCAGCGTCGTGCGGTCGGTGATCATGCCGAACTGGAACTGATGCACCATCAGAACCTTGCGATGCGGCATGTGGCGATGGGCGCAGTAAGCGTTGACGATGGCTCCCGCGGCGTTGATCTCCTCGGCCGTCACCGTGCCCACGGGGATGCCCGGCGTGTCCTGGCCCGGTACGGCGCGGAACTCCGGGTCCAGCGCGATCTCCACGTTGTCGTACTGCAGGTAGCCCTTGGCGATAATGCGCTGCACTTCGGCCACCGGATTGGACTCGGACAACTGGTCGTCCAGCACCACCAGCTCGTGCCGCGCCGCGGCCGGCTTGATATAGGCGTTGACGATGTCGGCGCCGGCGTCGTCCAGATAATACAGGCAGTTGCTGCCGGGACTGCACGGGGTGGCCAGCGCGTAGATCAGGTGGACGGCGACGGTGGGCTGGATGCCGCCGTCGACGGAGGTGATCCCCTGCACGAACGGCTGGATCTGCGTGTCCAGGTCAGAGAACGAGTTGTCGAAGCCGAGCCGGCCCAGGATGGGCGCCACGCCGAACGCGCGCCCGTAGATGGTCAGCATGGGCGCGTCGGCCAGCCACGATCGCGGGAACTCTGACGCGGGCAGGCTCCCCTTATCCTCATCCCACGATTCGGCCACGATGGGCCACTCTTCGCGCTTGAACACCTGTGGCGCGGCCATCTGTGGCGTCCCCACTCGCGGCGCCACCTGTAGCGCCCCCACTCGTGGCGCGGCCGCCCGTGGCGTGCCTGCTTCCGCTGTCCCTGCCCACGCGGCGCCCATTCCCGAGGCGTGCGCCATGCCCGTCGCTACCGCGGGCTGGTGCGCGGGCCGCGCGACCGGGGCTACCCGGCCACGCGCGGCCGTGGGCGGTCGCTGACCAGTACGTACCGGCGCGACCGGGGCCCGCGGCGCTGGCCGCACCGGCGCCGGTCCCATCACAATGGGACGCGCGACCGGCGCGACCGGCGCGACCGGCGCGACCGCCCGCTGGACGCGCGTCGAGGGCACGACGGCCGGCGCGGCTGGATGGGATGCCGAGGCGCCGGACGCCGCGGGCGATGAGGTGGGCGCTCCGCCGGCCATGCTTAGCCCGCAGCCGCTGAGCACGAGGGGCACGGCCAGCAGTGCTATCCCCGCCCGGATCGCGCCTCGGTGTGATCGCCGTCGTGTGGTCGTCGCGCTCACGCTCATCGTCTCCACCTCATGCTGCTCCAAACTGCTTATCTCACCCCGATAAAGTGCAGGGATGCGCCGCTGCCCCCGGCAAACCGCGTGGTGACTCCGGTCCCAATGTCAATGCTGTAGAGGCCATCGGCGCGCGCCACCACGGCGAGGCGGCTGTTGAGCCAGCCCTCGGCCCGCGCGTCGGCGGCCAGGACGCTGTGCGTGCCGCCAGCCATCGTCGCAAGCATAACACGTTCCTGCACGCGCGGCACGCGCGCGCCCGTGGGATAGCTGACCGTCAGGATGGTGTAGAGGATGTGCGCGTCATCAGGGGCGACGACGGCGTGGTGGCTGACGTACTGATAGAGGCGCACCGCCTCCACGGTGCGCGTCGTCACCACCCGCGCGCCTACCCGGCGTCGTTGCAGCGTCACCAGTTGGTCCTGCGTGGGGTAGGCCGACGCCGCGTCGAGCGCGACCACCGCGTTCGTGTTCAGATTGAGCGCGACGATTTTCTGAGCCATGGCGTCCTCTCCCGAGGGTGGGAACGCATAGTCGTCGCCATAGACCGCCCAGGCGCCGTCCGGGGAGACCGTGAAGTCGCGTTGCGCCGGGACCGCGCTGCTATCGGTGGGGGGCAGGTAGTCATTGACCACGTCGTGGATCGCCGGATCGTACTCCACGAGGCCGCGACGGGCGCCCGGCAGCATGTTGTCCGGCAGGCTGCTGGCGCTATAGGTGTTCTGGAGCAGCAGCGTGGCGTCGCCCGAGCCGTAGGGGGATGATGCGCGCCAGCCCACGATGATGGGCAGTTGACCCGCCGTCTGTGCGGTGGCCGTCATCACGGTCGGGCCGTCCCCGCCGAAGCGTCCCGACACGACCACGCGCCCGGCCCCCGCGGCCCTGTAGGCGTCGGGCTGCCCGGCGTTGAAGCTCTGCTGCGTGAACAGCTCCCAGGCCAGGGCCGTCCCGTCAGGGGAGGGCACGACCGACCACACCTGCTCGCCCGGACCAAGGGTTGGTGTGGCGATGCCGGTGGTCTGGCTATAGCCATTGATGGCGGCGAAGCCGTTACTCGTCGGATAGAGCAAGCGTCCGTCGCCCATCAATTGCGGCAGGATCGTGTTGCTCTGCGGCAGCGTCGCCAGGAGCGTCTGCCCAGCGCCCCAGGGGTTGACCGCGTAGACGTTCCGCCCATCCTGGTAGTACACGATGGGCAGCGTTCCCGCCCCGTTGACCGCAGCGGTCGTCGCGGTCGTCGCGGCCGTCGGGGTCGGGCTGACGGACGCTGCGGACGCCGTCGCCGTGACCGGACTGGCAGCACTGGGAGGTGGGGTTGCTGGCGACGCGACCAGAGACGCGACCGTCGTGCCGGTTGGCGAGGGTGGCGCCGTCGTGGCCGTGGTAGGCGGCGTCGCGGTCGACGCCGTCGTGGCCGAGGCCATCGTCGTTGCCGTCGCCGGGAGTGGCGTTGGGGAGACCATGGGCGTCGGGGTCGGCGCGGCGGCCACGGTCGTGCGCGTGCCCTGCGCGAAACCCGGCAACTTAAACGGTCTCGCGACCGTCGGCACGGTCGCGGTGGCCGTCGTATCCGCGCCGCGTCCCGTGCCAGCTGCCCGCACGGAGGATGGAACAGCTTGCGGCCGGGCTGAGCGCGGGAACAGGCCGGCCAGGGCCAGGGCGGGCACGATCAGGGCAAGCAGAGCAAGCAGGGCGAGCAAGCGTCGTACGGCCACGGAGGTTGGGGTCATGGTGTGCCGAGCCCTCCCGTGGCGCCTGCCGTCGCGCCACTTCGCTGTTGCCGGCGCAGCTCCCAGTGGAGCAGCGCATCGTCGGACGCAGACGCGACGCGGACCATACCCAGGCCCTCCAGCACACGGATCGAGCCCGCGTTGTCGGGTCGGCAATCCGCGGTGATCCTCCGCACGTCCGGCTGTTCCCATAACCATTCCACCAATCCCCGCGCGGCCTCGGAGGCATAGCCCTGGCGCTGGTAGGCCGGCACAATGTTGTAGCCGATCTCCACCATGCCCGTGTGGTCGGGGCGCCCTTTACATCCGATGCCGCCGATGAGGATGCGGTCGGCGGTGTGCACGATGGTCCGCTCCCAGACGCTCCGTTCGGGGTCGCGCTCCAACTCCATCTCGATCAGCAGCAGGATATCCTCGAAGTCGGGTCCGGGCCACTCGTCGGGAACCCGCAGCCCGAGCCTCTCCGCCAGCACGGCCTTACCCTGCAGCGTGGCCCGCACCATCTCAAGGGTCAGGGAGATCAAGGCCAGGCGCGGGGTGCGGATGGCGGCGCCTGGGTCAATCATCGGCGGCCACATCGGGACGATAGTAGCGGTCGGTAAAGGTGATACGCTCGGCGTTGCGATACGCCAGATCGCGCGCCTCCGCGACCGTACCGCCCAGCGCGGCCACGGTCAAGACGCGGCCGCCGGCGGTGATCGTCCGGCTGAAGGGGTCGCCCACGGCCTGACGCGCCTGCCGGTCCACGCGCTGGGCGCGCCTGCGCCCAAAGCTGAACAGGGGCATGCCGCCAACGCGCTCACGCCGGTTGGGCGCGGTCACCAGGCCGACCTCCTTCACGTAGGGGTCGCGCGTCGCCGCGTGGAAGACGACGACATCGCGATCGGTTTCTTCAAGGCCCAGGATACCGTATCCCGTCTCAAAAAGGCCAGGGTAGCCGCCCGAGGCCAGCACCACGGCGCAGCAGGCCCCCTGGCGCCACTGGGGCCGCTCCTCCGCCAGCGTGCCTTCGGCAACGGCCACCAATAGGGATAGCAAGGGGCTGCGCAGCCGCGGCAGGATGCACTGCGTCTCCGGGTCGCCGAAGCGCGCATTGAACTCCACCACGCGCGGCCCCTCGGCGGTCAGCATCAGCCCGGCGTAGAGCACGCCGCTGTAGAGCGTGCCCTCGTCGGCCATGCCCCGCACCGCCGGCTCCAGGATCTCGCGCCGCACGCGCTCCATCACCTCGTCGGTGGCGATGGACGCGGGCGAGTAGGCGCCCATACCGCCGGTCATGGGCCCGACGTTGCCCGGCTCCAGCCGCTTATAGTCGCGCGCCGCCGGGAGAGGCAGCACGGTCCGGCCGTCGGTCAGCGCCAGCACGGACAGTTCCGTCCCGCGCATGAACTCCTCGATCACCAGGCGTGTCCCGGCGCGGCCGGACAGCCGGGCCAGCGCGTCGATGGCCGCCTCGGCGTCGTCGCGGGTGGTGGCCACGACCACCCCTTTGCCGGAGGCCAGCCCGTCGGCCTTGATGACCAGAGGATACTCGCCTTCGCCGCATGAGCGCACGTAGCGCCGCGCCTCTTCCCGATCCTCGAAGACCGTGAACGGCGCGGTGGGGATACCGTGGCGCCGCATGAACTCCTTGGCGAAGACCTTGCTGCTCTCCAGGCGCGCCGCGACGGCGGTGGGGCCGACGATGCGCAGGTCGCGCTCACGAAACAGGTCGACCGTACCGGCGGCGAGGGCGGCCTCCGGCCCGACCACGGTCAGGTCGATGCCATTGTCCGCGGCCCACACGGCCAGCGTCTCGGGGTCGTCGGCGGCGATGGCCACGTTGTGGGCGATGCGGCCCGTCCCCGCGTTACCGGGGGCGCAATAGAGGTCGCGCACGTACGGCTCGCCCGCCAGTTTCCAGGCGATGGCGTGCTCACGGGCGCCGGAGCCGATGATAAGACATTTCATAGGTAACGATTTACTATTCCCATTCAATCGTCGATGGCGGCTTGCTAGAGATGTCGTAGACGACGCGGTTGACGCCGGGGACCTCGTTGACGATGCGGTTGGAGATCGCGGCCAGCACCTCGTAGGGCAGGCGCGCCCAATCGGCCGTCATGGCGTCGTCGCTGGTCACGGCGCGGATCGCCACCACGTCGTGGTAGGTGCGGCCGTCGCCCATCACGCCCACGCTCTTGACGGGGGTCAGGATAGCAAACGATTGCCAGATCTCGCGGTACAGGCCCGCTTTGCGCACCTCGTCGACCACGATGGCGTCGGCCGCGCGCAAGGTCTCCAGCCGCTCGCGCGTGACCTCGCCGATGGTGCGGATGGCCAGGCCGGGGCCGGGAAAGGGCTGGCGGTAGACCATGCGCTCGGGCAGGCCCAACTCCAGCCCGACCAGGCGCACCTCGTCCTTGAAGAGATAGCGCAGGGGCTCGACCAGCTCGAACGGCAGGTCGGCCGGCAGCCCGCCCACGTTGTGGTGCGTCTTGATGCGCGCCGCGTTGACCGTATCGTGGCTGGTGCTCTCGATCACATCGGGGTAGAGCGTGCCCTGGGCCAGGAACTCGGTCTCATAGCCCTCGTCGCGCAGCAGCAACGCCTGCTCGGCGAAGACGCGGATAAACTCGTCGCCGATGATGCGCCGCTTCTCCTCGGGGTCGGTCACGCCGGCCAGGCGGCCCAGGAAGCGGTCGACCGCGTCGACGTGCACCACGGGGATATGGAGATGTTCGCCAAAGACCTCCATTAGCTGGCGCGCCTCATCCTTGCGCAGCAGACCGTTGTCCACGAACACGCAGGTCAGCCGGTCGCCCACGGCGCGCGCGATCAGCGTCGCGGCCACGGCGCTGTCGACGCCGCCGGAAAGGGCGCAGATGACGCGCCCGCCGCCCACCTGCCGGCGGATGCGCTCCACGCTCTCCGTCACCACGTGGCCGGGCGTCCAATCGCCGCTACAGCCGCAGACGCGCTTGAGGAAGTTGTCGATGAGGGCCGTGCCTTGCCGGGTGTGCGCCACCTCGGGGTGGAACTGCAGCCCAACGTGGCCGTGGTCGTCGGCGATGGCGGCGACGGCGCTCTCGCTGCGCGCGATCTCGTGGAAGCCCGCGGGCAGGCGCGTCAGCGAGTCGCCGTGGCTCATCCACACGGGCTGCCGCTCGGGCAGGCCGGCGAACAGCTCACGGCCGCCGCGCGCGAGGTCACGGTCCACCACACTGATCGTGGCCGGCCCATACTCGCTGCGCTCCAGGCGCGCCACGTCGCCCCCGAAGCCGCAGGCCAGCAGGCCCATACCGTAGCAGATGCCCAACACGGGGATACCGCTGGCCCACAACTCGGGCGGGGCCTGCGGCGCCGCGGGGTCGTAGACCGAGGCCGGGCCGCCGGAGAGCACGATGCCTTTGGGCTTTCGCGCCGCGATCTCATCCCACGACGTGGTGGGCGGAAGTAGCTCGCAGTAGACGTGGCACTCGCGGATGCGCCGCGTGATCAGGCGCGTATACTGCGAGCCGAAGTCGAGTACCAACACCGTCTCATGGTCGACCGGCTCCAGCGTTGCCGACGCGGCCGCTGAGGATGTGGCGGACGCGGAGCGGGGCAGGCCCTCCTGCGTGGGCGTGGCAACGGCGACGGGGGTCGGCTGCTCGGCCAGCGCAAGCTGCAGGTAGGCATCCTCCTCCTGATCGGAGGTCGTGCCCACATGGCGCGGGTTGGGCGCGTCGTCGGTCATGGCAGTCCTTACGTGAATAGGCGTGTTGGTTTGGCCGTGGAGGCGCGACCGGAGAGGAGCGTCCATCTAAACAAGCGAAAGCCGGCGTCGTGTCTGCGTCGTATAAGGTGCAGTATACGGTGTTGGTCCCTTCCCAGGGTCCGATAGAGCGGCCAAAAGCCGACGGAGCACAATCGGCAAAAGGTTATACTGAACACAGCGATAGACACAACAGCCGCATTGCTCCCGCCTGGAGGACGACAATGGCTCAACAGTCCACCACCCCGATGCCGTATGGGCCCGACATAGCGATCCGAGGCGCCAGCGGTGATCTAATTGCGTTCGTCGAGGTTAAGAATCCGCACCCGATGTCCCGCGGTCTCGCGCTGTCGCTGTATCGCGACGCGGTCGATCACGGTGTCACCACGTACGCCCCTTATTTCCTGTTGGTCTCGCAGCGACTCGGGTTTCTGTGGAAGACGGAGGAGGCACGGGACGAGGCCATGGCGCCGCTGGTCGAGTTTCCGATGGCCGGCGTCGTGGCCCGCTATCTCCCCGAGTTAGCCGAGAATGACAGGCTGCGCGGCCGGGAACTCGATCTGATCGTATCCCAATGGTTGTTCAGCCTCGCGATAGAATCACAATCCTTCGCCGAGGAGCCCGAGAAATCTCTCGCGACGTCCGGGTTCTTGGCAGCTATCGACGGGGCGTTGGTGACGATCGAGACGGCTAACAACCTTCGCGCGGGAGTCCTCTAGCTCACGCTGCCTTCCTTGCAGCACCAATGACGGGAGGGAGGGATCATGCTCGTGTATGTCGAGTCCAACTTCATGCTGGAAATAGCGATAGCCCAGGAGGAGGTCGGGGCAGCCGAGCAGATTTTGGGCCTCGCCGAGGACGGAGGGATACGTCTTGTCGTCCCCAGCTTTGCGCTCAGCGAGTCCTATTCAAACGTCTCTCTTCGCGATGTCCTGCGGGACAGTTTGGTTAACGACCTTCATAACCAGGTGACGCAACTCCGCCGATCGGCGCTGCATAACGATCTGGCGACTAACATCGGCAGCGTCGCATCAGGACTGGCGCAGATCGAGAGGCAAGAGGTTGACAGGCTCGAGAAGACGACACGACGGTTACTTGCCGGGGCTGACATTATCACTATGGACCTGTCTGTTTTCGACGCCTCGGTAGGCTACCAGAAGGCCTACGATTTGTCGCCGCAAGACTCGAAAATCTATGCCTCTGTCGTGGCTGATCTGAGACATCGGTCGCCCGAAGAGACCAAATGCTTCCTGAGCCGCGACAGAAAGGCCTTCGGTTCCCAACCGATCAGGGACGAGTTGCAGACATACGGCTGCCGGTGGATAGCGCGCTTCGAGCAAGGCCTGAGCTTCATCCGATCACAGATGCCGGACGTGACGTAGGACAGGCACCGCATGCTTTCGTCCGCGGGTACGATCTACCTCGGTCGTTAGACGAGACGCTCGTTGAGGGCCGGCGCGAACGACGGCGGGTCGGAGCGCTCGACGGTGATCTCGTCGGCGCCGAGGAAGCGGGCGAGGTCGCGCAGGGCGCCGGCGAGGCCCCGCAGCAGCGGCTCATCCGGCGCGACGCTCGGCTCCAGGTGCGCCGTGCGCACGATCAGCCGCCGCGCCGCGCGGTCCATTTTGGGATCGACGCGGCCGACCAACCTCCCCTGGTGCAGGACGGCCAGGCAGTAGTAGCCGTAGCGGCGCCGGGGCGGCGGCACGTAGGCCTCGAAGCAGACCTCGTAGTCGAAGAGCGCGCGGGCGCGGGCACGGTGCCAGATCAGGCTGTCGAACGGCGAGAGCAACGTCGTCCGCTCTGGCCGCTGGCCCGCGCGCAGGCGCTCCAGGACGGGCAGCGCGGACCGCGCGATGACCGCCGGCTCGCGCAGCCCCTCGACGGCGGCCGGCACGACCAGGCCCTCGCGCTGCAACTCCCCCAGCGCCGCGGTCGCGGCACGACCGGTCGCGGTCCCCTCGGCGGGCTTGAGGCGGAAATAGTCCCACAGCCATGAGGGCACGACCACGCCAAGGGCGTGGACGGTGCGGCGGACCAGGTAGCGCTGGCGCGCGGCCGCGTCGGGCAACGCGTCGTCCCCCGGCACGGCGGACCCGAAGGCCTCGGCCAGCACGCGCTCGCGCAGGTCGTAGCGCTTCTGGCCATTGCGCCGGCTATGCACCATCAGTTCGCCCATGGTCCAGGCCACCTCCAGGGCGCGGCGGCTCTCTTTGGGACCATGCCAGTCCCAGGGGCCGCTACGGCGTGCGTCCGGGGCGCGCTCGAAGTCGGCCGAGACCAGGGGGCCGCGCTCGCGGATCGCCCGGAGAGTGTCCGCCAGGGCGTCGGGGTGCTGCTCCAGCCACTCCTGGTCCCCACGCCACATATGGTCGCGGTGGCGTAGCATGCGCGGGCGGTAGTAACGGTAGTCCTCCATGGGGATGATAGAGGCGGCATGGCTCCAGTACTCGAAAACGGTGCGCTGGGGGTAGAGCAGTTCGTCGAGCAGGGCCGGGTTGTAGGGGCCGAGGCGGCTCCACAGCACCACGTACTGCGTGCGCTCGACCACGCTGATGGTGTCGATCTGCACCACGCCCAGCCGCTCGATGGCGGCCATCACGTCCTCGACCGTCGGCGCAACCGGCGGCAGGTCGAGCAGCCCCTGCGCCGCCAGCATCACCCCCCGCGCCTCCTCACGGCTCAGCCGCACTATCTCATCCACCCGTGCCCTCCCTCCTCGGGGCAACCCTCACCCCCGACCCCTCTCCCGTGCGCGGGAGAGGGGAGCAGAGGCAAACAGCCCACTGTGGGGGGACGCATCAGGTCGGCCTGATGCGTCCCCCGGCGGTAGCCAGCCACTCGCCGGTGTCCCACGCCGAGGCAGGCCCGTCGTCCCGGTAACGCATGTCCACCCGGATCACCAGCCCCGCCCAGGGATGCGCCACGTACACCGACCGAAAATAGTCCTCCAGGCCGGGCAGGGCAAGACCGCTCGGCGGCGGGAAGCGCTCCTCCAGTTCATCCCGCGTCAACCCGGTCTGTAGGTCCAGCTGCACGAGGGGATGGTCAAAGTACTGCTCGTAGCACAGCTCGAACTTGGGCTCGCGCCCGCATGGGAAGCGCCGGATATCGTCCCCGTACTCCTCGTCCGTCGACGGCAGCACGAACGGCCACTCCTCACCGGTTGGATAGCGGTACAGGGTCGAGCCGGCCGCCAGCGCGCCGATCAGCGCCTCCCACTCGTGGCGCGCGACCCCACTGGCGGGGAGGTTCACCCCCAGGTGGTCGACGCGCAGAACCTGCCCCTCGACAGCCAGCAGCATCTCCGCCAGCGGTACGGGCCGGGCGCCAGGCACTGTCGCGGCGGCCGAACTCCCGGTTCCGGTCATCCCCACTGTGGGCATCGTGGGACGGCCAACGGCCGCGGCCGTCGGCGTGCCGCACAGACGGAGCGGGCCCGCGGTGAGGTCAATCGGCCGCTCCATACCGAAGATGACCGTGGGCTGCGCGACGGATGCGGCCTCCACGCGTATCACCGGGAGCGCGCCGTGCGGGGTCGGGGGGCCGAAGGTGAGCGTGCCCTGGTCCAGCATGGTAGGGGCAAGGCGGTGCAGCGCATGGATAAACGCGCGCCCCTCCTCATCGTCGGGGACGGCCAGGGTAATGGCGCGAAGCCGATCATCTACCTGCACAATTTGCTCTTTCCTCGCTCCATGTCCCTGGCGCGGCCTATCCTCATCGCACCGGCGGACGGCGTCCTGCACGGGCGGGTTCATCGTCGTTCGCGGGGTGGGTAGTATTGCATACGCCCTGGCCGCGCGCATGAAGGCGTATGCAATACGCCCCTACCTCGACGTAACCATCCGGTCGACCTGGGCGCGCATACATAGCCTTGTTTCTCGATACAGCGAGTAGTATAGCGGGTCGACGGTGACATACACTGTCAGGGATAGGCGCAATCGCATCGACGAGGACACGAAGGGTTTATGGGACAGCGCAGCAGAGACGGCGCCCTACCACGGGGACAGCATCCGCACCGTCCCGCTCGGGATGAGGCGGCGCGTCTACGCTCGTACGAGGCCGACGTTGCCGAGGGGTTGGAGGACATCGCGCGGGACGAGATACAGCGTCGCCTGAGCCCTCAGGTGACGCTCCTGGTCGTGCGAGTCTCGCGGCGCGCGCCGAGCGCCATTGCCTTCGACTATGCGGGCGACCCGGCGGCATTGCTGGAGCTGCGCACCATGCTGGCAGTGTCGCTCGTGCATCGTGTCGCCGTGCCCCGGCCACGAGCGATCCTGGGCGATGCGCACCTGCGCGACCTGCTGGCCCAGATACGTCTGGTACGGGACCTGACGCCGGCAAGCGGGTATAGGACGCTGTCGGTCGGCGCGGCGGGGTCCAACTCGGCGGTGCTGACGCGGCTCAAGGCCGAGCTTGCTGGGCGCACGGGATTGGCGCCGGCCGATGGCGAGGGTGACTTATACCTACGCCTGCGCCGCCCGCCCAATGGCGGCGAGGGCTGGGAGGTCGTGATCCGTCTGACGCCTCGTCCCCTGGCCACGCGCGCCTGGCGCGTCCGCAATCCTCCGGGCGCGCTCAACGCGACCGTCGCCCACGCCATGGCCCTGCTGACGCGCCCGCGTCCCGACGACGTGTTCCTCAACCTCGCCTGCGGCTCCGGCACTCTGCTGGTCGAGCGCCTGGCCTGCGCACCCGCCCGCCGCGTCATCGGGTGCGATATCAGCGCCGCGGCGCGCGAGGACGCGGCGGTCAACGTCAGGGCAAGCGGGCACGGCGCGGACGTGGAGATCCACGAGTGGGACGCGCGGGCGCTGCCGCTGCCGAACAGCTACGTCGACACGCTCTGCGCCGATCTGCCCTTTGGCCATGCCGTGGGCTCACACGATGAGAACGTCGCGCTGTACCCCCGGATCCTGGCCGAGGCGGCGCGCGTGGCCAAACCCGACGCCAGGTTCGTGCTGATGACGCACGAGGTCCAGCTGATGGAGGTGTTGCTCGAGCGGTCCGCTGAGTGGGCGGTCGAGGAGCAGCGACGGGTGCGGCTGGGCGGTCTCTATCCGCGCATCTTCGTGCTGCGGCGGCGGTAATGGGATTACACCGGCGGCGCAACGCCATGAATCGGCCATCGTCGTTATGGCGAGAGCGCACCTTCCGCTATGTGTGGTGCGGCCAGACGGCGTCGATCGTCGGGGATCGCGTGACCGGGCTCGCGCTGCCCTGGCTGATCCTGCTGCAAACCCGCTCGGCCTCCGCCGCGGGATTGGTGCTGGCGGCGCGCTACCTGCCCCTGATGTTGCTCGGGCTGCCGGCCGGCGTGCTGGCCGACCGGGTAGACCGTCGCGCTCTAATGATCGCGTGCGACATCGCCCGCGCCGCGGCCCTGGGCGCGGTCGCCTTGCTAGGAGCACTGCGGCAGACCCCGCCCCTGTGGCTGCTGACGATGGTCGTGCTGGTGCTCGGCGCAGGGCAGCTGGGCTTCGGGGTGGCCTACCGTGCCTGGCTGCCCGACATCACGGGCGGCAGGTTGCTGGGGCAGGCCAACGCGGCGCTCGAAGCCTCCGATGCGGCCAGTACGCTGGTGGGGCCGGCCCTGGGTGGTGCGCTGATCGGGGTCATCGGCCCGGTGCTGGCCCTCGGCGCCGACGCCGTGTCGTACGTTGTCTCGGCCGTGACCCTGCTCTCGACGCGCGTCCGCACCGGCGGCGCAAGCGGCGACTATACGAAATCCCATCCTTGCCAGCCCGCATTCGTGCAGTCGGCGCCAACATCACCATCAGAGGATAGTCGGTCGCTCGATGGCAGAGGCATCCACCTCGTGGACGATACGGCGTCACACTGGGAGAGCGGGCGGCCCGTCCGCTTCCGTCGCAACCGCGTGGGTCAGTGTCCACAGCCGTCGTGGAAGACGAACCAAGCAGGCGGCCCGCCCGCTCTCCCAGTCGATCCACGCATCGACGGTCACTCACGAGCCGTTGGTAGCGGTCTGGGTAGCTGGGCGCATGCGCTCTGGGACGACATGGTGGTAGGCATCCATGCGGTGGTCGCGTCGCCCGCGCGGCGCTTCCTGCTGGTCGCGGGGACGGTCCTCTACCTGGACACGGGGGCGGTGGAACTGCTGCTGGCCGCGCTGACGCAACTCCACCTGCGCCTGCCGGCCTGGCAGGCGGGTTTGGTGTTCGGGGCCGCGGGCGCGGGTGGGTTGATCGCCAGCGCGCTGGCCCCGCGCGTCTACGAGGCGGGGTGGCGGCGCGGATTGGCGGCGGCGCTGGCCGTCGGCGCGCTCGGCAGCGTCGGACTGGCGCTGTCGGCGCTGTTCGCCCCCGCGCCGGGCTTCGCGGTCGCGCTGGTGTCCAACCTAAGCATGTGACCATAAGTTCGGCACGTTTTTTCGCCTGAATCACGCCTAAACAGGTCATGCCGGACTTTTGAGTACCTGCTTAGTGCTGGACGGCGCGGTGGCGCTCTGCTTCGTCATCACGGGTACCGCGGCCACGCTCAACACGCCGCGCGCGGTGCGGGGCCGCGCGGGCGCCGTGACCGCGATCTACGCCTCGATTGTACGCGGCGGGGCCATCCTGGGACTGGGCGCCATCGCCACGGCGGGCGGCACGCTCCCCGCCTTTGCTCTGCTGGCCGGCTGCTTCGTCGCCACGGCGGCCGTCGCCGCCTATTCAAACATTAAGCACGCGGACAGCGCGTCCGCCAGGTCACGCAACTGACCCGCGCGGAGGACAATCGTTCCCGCGCTCATACCCAGTGTATAAGTGTATAGAGGAAGGCCCGTCGTGCTCCCGCTACCGCCGCATCAGACGGGATCGCATCGCCATGTCCCACATCCAGGGGAACGCGTGCTCGACCCACACGGCCGCTCGATAGAAGCGCGGCGCGAACACCTCGCGCCGCGGGCGAACAACCAGATCGGCGATGCGGCGCGCGACCGTTTCCGGGCCCGGTACGAAAGGGCGCCGCCGGCTCATCGGATCCGTCCGGATGTACCCCGGCGAGACCAGGGAAACGGACACACCGCTCCCGGCCAGTTGACGCCGCAGGGACAGCGCGAAGCCGCGCAGACCGAACTTGGTCGCGGAGTAGAGGGGATCGAGGGCTACGGCGCCGGTGACCGCCCCGATCATGACAACGGCCCCATGGCGTCTCTCTGCCATGCCCGGAAGCACGGCCCGCGTCAGGAGGATTGCCCCTAACAGGTTGGCGTCGATCATGTGCGCGATCCTCTCGGGCTCTAACGCGAGAGGTGCAAAGACCCCGCCGCCGACGTTGTTGACCAGGATATCTACCCGCCCGAACGCATCCATAGTCTGTCGGACGACATCGTCGACCTGCGCCATGTCGGCCACGTCGGCCGGTACGGCGATGGCGGACCCTCCGGCGGCGCGGATGGCGTCCGCTTGCGCGGCCAGCTGATCCGCGCGTCGAGCCACCAGCACCACCCGCGCGCCGCGTCGCGCCAGTTCCTGTGCCGTTGCCGCCCCGATCCCCGCGCTCGCCCCCGTGACGATGGCAACCTCCCTGTCCAGAGGCTTGTCGCCCGCCCGCGTCGTTTGCCGTCGCGCCCGTATCTGCTCGTCTGACATGCTACCCTCCGCTCCGCTATCGTGTCGCTCGTCATAGTGCGCCGGGTACGAGTATAGACAGATACGCTATAGAATGTAAATACAGACCGTAATGTGCTATACATACCGCATGGTGCGTAACCTCCCGCCATCATCCCTCGATATCAAGAGCGACGTCTGGCCGGCGCTCGAACTCATCGCGGACAAGTGGGCCGTGATCGTGATCTTCGCGCTGCTGGGCGGCACGCGCCGCTATGGCGAGGTGCAGCGCCAGGTCACAGGCATCTCACAGAAGATGCTGACGCAGACGCTGCGCAAGCTGGAGCGCGACGGCCTCGTTCGACGTACGGTGTACGCGGTCATACCGCCGAAGGTCGAGTATGCCTTGACGCCGCTGGGCGAAACGCTCGTCGATCCGCTAAACGCAATGTGCCGGTGGGCGCAAGAGTACTATCCCGCTGTGCAGGCCGCCCGTGGCTGCCCTAACGGTGTGGCGGACGGGAAGAGCGAGGATCAGGCGTAACGTTCGGGGAGGGTACGGTCAGCGCACGCGCGCCGCTCCGCCGGGTAAACTAGAGGCACAGGGAGGAATGACGATCGCTACGACGGTATTGATTACGGGCGCGACCGGCTTCGTCGGCAGCCACCTCATCGCGGAGTGCGCGCGCCGGGGGTGGACGGTGCATGGCACGACTCACCCCGCCGAGCAGCACGATCCCACGGCCACCGAACCGGCGGCCATCCACGCGGTCGAACTCTCCGATATGGCCGTAGTGCGTTCGCTGGTCGAAGAGGTACGCCCGGCGCAGATTTACCACCTCGCCGCGCAGGCATCGGTGCAACGAGCCTGGCAAGACCCCATGGCGACCCTGACCAACAATATCGCCGCTCAGCTCAGCATCCTCAACGCGACCCGCGAGGTCTGTCCGTCGGCGCGCAACCTGGTCATCAGCAGCTCCGAGGTCTACGGGGACATCGATCCAGCGCGCATGCCCCTGGACGAGGATGCGGCGCTGGGGCCGCGCGACCCCTACGCGGTCAGCAAAGTTACGCAGGAGATGCTGGGGCTGCAGCACGTCCTGGCGTTCGGCATGCCCGTCGTAAGGGTGCGCCCGTTCAACCACATGGGACCGCGGCAACGCCCAGGCTTCGTCGGCGCCGACTTTGCGCGCCAGGTCGCGCGCATCGAGGCCGGCCTGGCCCCGCCAGTCATTCGCGTGGGCAAGCTCGACGCCATACGCGACATCTCGGATGTGCGCGACGTGGTGAGGGCCTATACGCTGGCCCTGACGGAGGGCGAACCCGGCGCTGTCTACAACGTGGCCTCGGGCCAGGGCATAGCGATCAGGGACCTATTGCAGGCGTTCATCGACGCCGCGACGGTCCCCATCTCCATCGAACTTGATCCGGCGCTGCTCCGCCCGGCCGACCGGCCCCTCATCGTGGGCGACGCCTCGCGCCTGCATCGGCGCACCGGCTGGACCCCGCGCATCCCGCTGGCACAGACGGTTCGCGACACGCTCGACTATTGGCGGGGGCAAGTAGCGAACGGTAGGCAGTAGTTCATCTTCGGAATAGGGAGGAGGGTCATCGGCCCCCTCTCCCGTGGCCCACACCGCCCACACCAGCACGTTGGGCAGGTCCTCGGCGGCGCGGGCCTTGGGCGGGCGCAGCACCACGCGCTGCTACTGCACGTCCAAGACGGCAGTGCGCGCCGAGCGATCCCCCTGGC
>JAABUQ010005626.1_pt1 | contig 19728 bp, 24 predicted proteins | sample 5560001 | NCBI WGS metagenome assembly JAABUQ01 (sample SAMN10711888, study PRJNA513371) | rock metagenome | isolation source: Antarctica rocks | place: Antarctica: Victoria Land, Finger Mt nord | collected 2015-12-18
GTCCGGGAACTGTGCCTCGAACTCGCCAATCGTCATTTGCCTGGTGAACTGAGCCATAGGAATAATCCCCGTGCTTGACAGGGAACATACGCCAATTCAGAGCCTCGTCAAGTAGTGCATAATCGCCATTCCAATGACGGTGGTGGCGCTGGTCTGGATGCTGTCCGACCACGTGCTCTACACCCCCTATGTCGACGTGATCTGCCGCTGGGACATCCCGCCGCTGCTCGACCAGAAATGGGCCGGGCTCGTCATGTTCGTGGCCGGCATGCCGCTGCAGCTGCTGGGCTTCTGGTACCTGATCATGGGCGAGGGATCGCGGGCTTCGCGGTCCGACGATGCTCGCCCCGACACTCATGCGGGAAAATGATCGGATCGATCTGATCAACCTGTTGGATCGCTTCTGCTCGCGGAGCCATCATCCAGTGTGGTGGCGAAGGGAGCGGCACGGATGCCGCCGCGCTGAAAAGGCGAAACTTCGCTCCCACTCGATCAGCGTTCAACCAAGGAGCATCATCATGGCAGTGGATACCGGACGCAGGACTGCCCTCATGGGCCTCGGCGTGACCGCCGCCGGCGCTACCCTGCTTGCCTCCGGCGGCACGGCGCGCGCCGTTGTCGGCACCGACCTGGTGCCGCATGGCGCCGCAGCGCTGGGCACGCTGACGGCGCGGCTGGCGAAGGCGCCGCGCCGACGCGACTTCAAGACGGTGCCGATGATCCTGGACGACCCGGATCTCTGGGATGCCACCGCGCTGACCGAGGTGATGGCCTACAGGAGCCTGCACAAGCAGGTCTGGGACAATACCGAGATCGCCGGGCCCTGGCTGAACGTGATGCGCAATTCCCTGAACGCGCAGATCTTCTCGTTCCATCATCCGGACTTCCTGGAGGTAACCGCGACGCACGGTTCCGCCCATCTGGCGCTCTATGACCAGGCGATGTGGGACAAGTACAAGCTTGCCGAGATGGCCGGCGCCGAGTTCAAGACCAACACGCTGATCATCCGCAAGGATGCCCCGGCGGCAATGGCAGACGACCAGGATCCGAAGAGCGTGTTCGGCGCGGCCGGCAACACCATTCCGACGCTGCAGAGCCGCGGCGTGGTGTTCATGGCGTGCCATAACGCGATCTGGGAGCAGACCGGCAAACTGCAGGAGAAGGGGGTCAATCCGGACAAGCTGTCGCACGCGGCGATGGCCGCGGAACTCACCAACCATCTGGTCGACGGCGTCGTGCTCACCCCCGGGATCGTGGCGACCATTCCCGAGCTGCAGCAGGCTGGTTTCCGCTACATCAAATGAGGCGCACCATGTTCAGGACAGTGCACGGCATGCTGCTCGCCGCCGCCATCGCGACGATCCTTCCCGGCACCATCGCGCAGGCCCAGACCACGCGGCCGGCCAGTGCCGATACGCCCCGGCACGGCGAGGCCAAGGCGCCACGCTACGACGAGGCAGTGTTCCCACCTTGGCAGCACGGCAGGAACAACGACGCCCTGAAGCGCGGCTTCGAGTTCACGGTTCCCGAGGTCGATGATCTCGCCGACTTCCACGGCGATCTCACCGACCCGAAGCTCGTGCTGTATGTCGGCGGCAACTACTTCTTCGCGATGGCGCCGCTGGTGGCCGAGTTCGAGCGCGAGCATCCGCAATACAGAGGCCGGATCTACTGGGAGACGATCCCGCCCGGCCTTCTGGTCAAGCAGATCGAGGCCGGCGGCACCATCACCTCCGGCAACATGACCTGGACCGTGAAGCCGGACGCCTATTTCGCAGGCCTCAAGAAGGTCCAGTCCCTGATCAAGCAGGGAATGCTATCCGGGCCGGCATTGCCCTACGTGACCAATACTCTCGCGATCATGATACCGAAGGGCAACCCGGGCAACGTCAGCGGGCTCGCCGACCTCGGCAAGCCGGATGTCCGGCTCGTGATGCCCAACCCGGCTTTCGAGGGCATCGTCCGGCAGATCGAGTCGTCCTTGAAGAAGGCAGGCGGACAGGCGCTGGCCGACGCCGTCTACAAGACCAAGATCGCCGCTGGCACCACGGTCCTGACCCATATTCATCACCGTCAGACACCGCTGTTCCTGATGCAGGGTCTCGCGGATGCGGGAGTGACCTGGAAGTCCGAGGCGATCTTCCAGGAGCAGGCCGGAAACCCGATCACCCATATCGACATCCCGGCGGATCAGAACAGCACCGCGATCTACGGGGGCGCCATGGTGAAGGGCGCTGCACATCCGGAGGGCGCGGCACTCTGGCTCGCTTTCATCCACTCGAAGCCAGGGCTCGGCATCTTCGAACGGTATGGCTTCAAGCCCTACATCAATTCCAAGCCGGCGGATTGAGCCTCGCTGCATCTCACGGAGCGGGCGTGGCGGTCGATGCCTCCACCCATGGCGGACCTACGGACTTGAGTTCCATCGAAGAGGTGATCGACGATTGAAACCTGAAAGTAGGCTTCGCAGCATGGCACAGGCTTGTTCTCGTCGTGTCGCCTTGACCAAGATCGAGTCCGACGATCTGGAATGGATGCTGCGAGAGGCGGGATCGGGAGCACGTTCGGAATTTATCAACACTCCGGAAAGCCTGGGCATTCCTTCATCGCCTCGTATGACGATGGAGTGTCCAAGCGACGAGGCCATCCGCGCAGCCGTGGAAGCCGGGAGAACTACATAAGACAGAGCGTCGAAAACGTGATCTCGACCTGCAAGCCCGTGGAGCCGGACAGACCGGCAGTGTCGGTGAGGGAGATACTGGCGCCGTGCAGGGCGGCAATCGTCGAGACCACGCTCAGCCCGAGTCCGTTGCCGGACACTTCGAGACCTCGTTCCACCCTATAGAATCTTCGGAACACCTTGTCGCGCTCTTCAGGAGGAATACCCGCTCCTGTATCCGCTACCAGCAAGGTCGCTGGATCTACCCCGGTCCCTACGTATATCTGCGTCCCGCAAGCCGTATGCCGAATCGCATTTTCGATTAGGTTCGCGACAAGTTGCGTCAGCAGCTCCCTGTCGCCATGGACCCGTGCTCGATGCAACGGCAAGAGGATCAGGGAACGACCACCAGCTCTGGCGACAGGCTCATAAACCTCGAATAGCTCCGAAATCAGGTCGGCCAGATCCACGCTGCGAAATTTGCCGCGTCGCACTCCGGCTTCTATCTGGGCGAGACGCAGCAACGCGCTGAACAGGGCCAGGATCGCATCAACGCGTACGATGGCATTCGTCAGCGATTTCTCGTAGTGCTCGGGCGTCGGCGACAGGTGCAAGGCTTCGTCCAGGCTCTGACGGAGAGCGCCCAACGGTCGACGCAAGTCGTGAGCCACATCGTTCGTGATCTGCTGCAAGCTCGTGGACGACGTCTGAAACCAGTCCAGCAGCTGGTTGACGCGCAACGTGAGGCGGGCCACCTCGTCGCGCCCGGTCACGGTCAATCGAGTAGAGAGGTTGCCGTGCATGATGCGGTTCAACGCCGCCTCGATGGTCCCGATCCGGCGCAGGGCCAAGGAACTCAAGGCGATCCCGCCGAGCGCGGCCATGATCATCGTCGCGAAGAGATCGATGTGAAGCGAAGACCGGATCAGGCCCTGAACCGTGAGCAGACGAGACTCCGAACGTCCTACCACCAGCAGTCCGCCGGTGGGCAGCGTCACGCCAGTCGTACGCACCACCAACGACTGGCGATCGGCCTGGTCGTCCAGGTCCTGCGTAGCCCAGCCGACACGAGCCATTGCCGCGTCGAGATTACCGGCGAGCTTGTGGCCGTCACGGTTCAGGACAAGGTAGTAGGCAAACGGGTCAAGGCGCGGTCGCAGGCGGGCTTCTAGGATGCGCGCCAAGGCTTCTGCACCGCCGCCGCGATCGAGCAGCACGAGCGATTTCCGCTGGCTGTCCACGAACCCGTCGAACTGCCGCTGCATGTAGGTGGTCGTCGTATAATAGACGAATATGATCAGAACGGTAGCCGACAGGCTGAACAGCGCAGCATAGATCAGGGCAAGGCGAAAACTCGCCGTGTGCAGCAGATCGGACTTACGCACGCAGACAGTAGCCCTGGCCACGCAAGGTCTGCAGCAGCGGTGATCCGGAGCTGCCGTCGAGCTTCGCCCTGAGACGGCTCATGTGCGTCTCGACCACCGAAGTCTGCGGATCGAAGCGAAAGTTCCAGATTTCTTCCAGCAGCATGTTGCGGGTCACCGTTCCGCCCGCGTTGCGCGCCAACAGCTCCAGGATCCGGAACTCGCGTGGCAGCAGCTCGAGTCTTCGCCCTGCACGGCTTGCCTGCCGGGACAGGAGATCGAGTTCCAGGTCACCCACGGAAATACGTGTGGCATCCATGTGCGAACGCCGCGCCAGCGCCGTCACGCGAGCCATCAGCTCACGCAGGTCGAACGGCTTGGCCAGGTAGTCGTCGCCCCCTGCTTCAAGACCTGTTATCCGATCATCGACGCCGTCGAGCATGCTGAGCAGCAGGATGGGAATGCGATGTCCATCGGCTCGCAGCGCTGCAACCAGGGCAAGGCCGTCCAGCCTGGGCAGCAATCGATCCACGACGGCAACATGGAAATGGTCGGCACGAGCGATATCCAGGCCCTGCTCACCATTATCGGCCAAGGTCACGGCATGCCCGAAACAACTCAACCCGCTCATAACATAACGTGAGATTTCAGGATCGTCTTCCACGACGAGGACTTTCAAGCCAACCTCCATGTGACGCTGTCGAGAGCCCGATCCGTCGTGACCTTACAGCGATGTAAGGCTACCGTATGTAACGTGGCTTGCTAGGATGGGTTGCTGCTGCTTGAGCTCGGAGGATGACAGCTATGAACGAAGCGACTTGGCTATGGATCGGCACGTTTGGAATGCTCGGCGGATCCGCCGTCCTGTTCCTCACGGGTGGCAAGCGTACCCAGGATGAGGAAGGGCATACGATCGCGCACGGGTTGGTCCCGCTCTTCGCCGCGATCGCCTACTGCGCGTTGGCCGCCCACCAGGGCCAGGTGACACTGTCCGGTGGCCGAGTGTTCCTCTTCGCGCGCTACCTGGACTGGAGTGTCACCACCCCGGTCCTGCTTCTGGGCCTGTCGATGACCGCACTTCACGGCGCGCATCGTCGCGCGGGGCTGGTCGCCGGGGTGATCGCCGCGGACATCGTGATGATCCTTACCGGTCTCTTCTTCGGCGCCTCGCAGGACGCGCTCATGAAGTGGATCTGGTATATTACGAGCTGCATCGCCTTCATCGCCGTGTACTACGTCCTGTTCGTTCCCATGCGTAGCGAAGCCCGGATGCGCGATCCCGAGCGGCGCGCGGCGTACGACCGCAATGTCGTGATCCTGTCGGTGCTGTGGCTGATCTATCCGATCGTGGTGATCCTCGGTCCGGATGGGCTGGGAATCTGGACCGCGACACTCGCCACCGCCTGCATCACCATTCTCGATCTGACGGCCAAGGTCGTCTACGGCTTCATCTCGATGGCCGCCAGCAAGCGGATCACCGACGCCGACCTTGCGCGCGGAGAGGTGTCTCCCGCCATGGTCTCGACCCACTCGGTACCGAGCGGTGCGCCGGAGCCGGGACCGTCGGTCGCGCTCGGCAACGTGCGGCAGCGCGAGCGGAGCTAGATCGTCCACGCGCCACGGAGAGGATATTCCCGATGCGCCTCCGACCAACGGGCGTTGATCTCCTGGATGGCGTCGCCCTCCTGGATGGCGTCGCCTTGGCCATCGAGGCCGCGACCGGAAGTGCGGGCGCGCTCGGCATCGCGGCGGCTCACCACCAGGCCGGTGGCGGCGCAGCGTGGCGGGCCCGCATCGCCCTCAAATGCTCGGCGGTGCTCGGCATCCCGAGCAGCCAGGCCATTCGTCTCGCAGCGGCCTGCGAACTGGTCCATCAGGCCTCGATCGTCCATGACGACGTGCAGGACGGCTCACGTGTCCGCCGGGACCGTTCCAGCGCCATGGATCGCTTCGGTGTTCCGACGGCGATCTGCCTGGGTGACCACTTCCTGGTCGCAGCCTTCGGCGTGCTCGCGGAGCTGCCGTGCTGCGGACCGCTGGTGCGCTTGTTCGCGTCGCGCGTGAGCGAGGCGGCGGCCGGACAGGCGGAGGAGTTCTCGCAGGACCTGTGGCAGGACATGGACCTGCCACGCTACCGCGCCCTGGCGGCGGCGAAAGCCGGGGCCGTGCTCGCGCTGCCGGTGCAGGGCGCGATGCTCCTGGCTGGTCTGCCCGATACCGAGGCGGGACTGGCCGGCGAAGCGGCGCGGGCGCTGGGAGTGGCCTACCAGGCCAGTGACGACATCGAGGACTTGGCAGGGGATCTGGCCCGCGGCGCGCTGAACGGTGTCGTGGTCTTCGGCCTCAGGTCGCAGAGGCCGGACGAGCGGCAGGCCTTGCTCCAGCTGCTCGACCGCGCACGGCGGCAAGGCCTGCCGGTGCCGGAAGCCGCACTGCAGGCCCAGAGGTTGCGTCGCTGGGTGTCGCCCTTCGCCGGCTGGGCCAGCTCGATCCTGGCCGAGACGGCCACCGGGCATGGTGTGGGAGCCGTGCTCGCCGAAGCGGCGGCCTCCATCGCCGGCCGGCTCGATCCCGCATTGACGACCCATGCTGCGTGATATGCCCGCGGCACCCCCCGCGCCGGTCTCGACGCCGGGTCCGGCAGCCATGCGCGGTCGGACGGTCGGGTCGCCGCCCGACGAGCTAACCAAGGTTCGGCCTGCTGCAGAAAAGGAAGCCTCATGTCCAAGATAGTCGTCGTCACCGGTGCGGGAGCCGGCGTCGGCCGCGCCACGGTGGAGGAGTTCGCCCGCCAGGGATACGACGTCGCGCTGTTGGCCCGCGACCAGGACCGGCTCGAGCAGGCCGCCACGGAGTTGCGCGGCTACGGCGTGCGCGCCCTGCCGATCTCGACGGACGTCGCCGATGCCGCTGCCGTCGAAGCCGCGGCCTCCAGGGTGGAAGAGGAACTCGGCCCGATCGACGTGTGGGTCAACGTCGCCATGGCCACCGTCTTCGCGCCGGTGAGCAAGCTTACTCCCGAGGAGTTCGAGCGCGGCACCAGGGTCACCTATCTCGGCCAGGTGCACGGCACGATGTCCGCGCTGAAGCGGATGCGGGAGCGCGATCGCGGCACGATCGTCAATGTCGGCTCCGCCCTCGGCTACCGGTCGGTGCCGCTTCAATCCATCTACTGCGGCGCCAAGTTCGCCATACGCGGATTCACCGACGCGCTGCGCTCCGAGATCATCCACGACAAGCTCGCCGTGCACCTGACGATGGTTGACCTGCCCGCGGTCAACACGCCGCAGTTCGACTGGGCGATGAACAAGATGGGCAGGAAGGCCAAGCCGGTCGCGCCGATCTATCAGCCGGAGGTGCCGGCGCGCGCGATCTTCTTCGCGGCCACCCACCGTCGCCGGCAGGTCTGGGTCGGCTATCCGACGGTCCAGGCCATCCTCGCCAACCGTATCGCGCCCGGCCTGATCGACAAGTACCTGGCCAAGGCAGGCTATGCGGGCCAGCTCACCGACGAGCCGCTCAGCCCGAACGCGCCGGCCAACCTGTACGAGCCCGTGCCCGGCAACTACGCGGCGCACGGCCGCTTCGATAACCGCTCGAAGAACAGAAGCTGGGAGATGTTCACCGACCGGCACCGGACGGCGTTCTGGGCCGCCGCCGGGATCGGCTTCGTCGCCGTGGTGCATCAGGTCGCCAAGCGCCTCGGCGTCTAGTCACGCTTCCGGCCGCGATCGAGGGGCGTGAAGCCGATGGACCTCACCGCATCGCTGCTGTCGCGCCCGCAGTTCGTGGTCACCGTCTCTTTTCACATCATCTTCCCTGCCTTCACGATCGGGCTCGCAGCCCGGCTCGCCTTCCTGTTCTGAGGCACCAGTATCGTCGTGCTGCCGATCACGCTGGCTTACACGGGCGTCGTCTACTTCGTCTTTCGCGGCAAGGTCTTGCCCTCTTCCTGAACGCTGCCGTCAACGATCCATCTGGAGTGCGCCGCCTTTGGACGTCCCCTGCCATCTGCCGATCGGCTCCGTGCCATGAGCAGCCCGATCGAGGACTACGCGCTGATCGCCGACGGCGAGACGGCAGCGCTCGTCAACCGCAACGGCTCGGTCGACTGGCTGTGCTGGCCGCGCTTCGACGACGACGCCTGCTTCGCCGCCCTGCTCGGCACCGACGAGAACGGCTGCTGGTCGATCGCGCCGGCCGCCGCCGTCATGGCGATCCGTCGGCGCTACCAGGACGACACCCTGGTCATCGAGACCACGTTCGAGACTGCGGGCGGCAGCATCCGGCTGATCGACTTCATGCCGATGCGCGAGGGCGCCTCATCGCTGGTGCGCATCGTCGAGGGCGTCGAGGGCACCGTCGCGGTGCGGTTCGAGATGCGGCTGCGCTTCGACTACGGCGCGCTGCCGCCGTGGTCCGAGGCCGAAGGCAACGGCTTCGTCGCCAGGCTCGGTCCCGACCTCGTGGCGCTGCAGGCACCGTTGCCGATCACGGTGCACGCGCACCTCGCGGAGGCTGATTTCGACGTGGCGGCAGGCCAGCGCCACGCCTTCGTGCTGCGCTGCGGTCCGGCGCACCTGCCGGTGCCGGAGGCGATCGATGCCGAGCAGGCGCTCGCATCCACGCAGGCCGACTGGCGCGCGTGGATCGCCAAGTTCGACACCTCCAGGACCGAATGGCCCGACGTGGTCAAACGGTCGCTCATCACGCTGCGCGCGATGATCCATCGGCCGAGCGGCGGACTGGTCGCGGCTCCGACGACCTCGCTGCCCGAGGCGCCGGGCGGCGCGATGAACTGGGACTACCGCTACTGCTGGCTGCGCGACTCCACGTTCACGCTCGGCGCCCTGCTCAACGCGGGCTACCGGGAAGAGGCGACGGCGTGGCGGGACTGGCTGCTGCGCGCCATCGCCGGCTCACCCGAGCGCGTGCGCATCATGTACCGGGTCGATGGCGCACGCCACCTCGCCGAGTGGAGCGTCGACACGCTGCGTGGCTACCGCTACGCGAACCCGGTGCGTATCGGCAACGCCGCTTCGACGCAGCACCAGATCGACGTCTTCGGCGAGCTGCTCGACTGCCTGCACCTCGCCCGCCTCGGTGAGGTTCCGCCGAGCGGGCAGGAGCGCCGGGTGACGATCATGATCGTGGAGCACCTCGAGAAGGTCTGGAACACCGAGGGCTCGGGGGTGTGGGAGTCGCGCGCCGAGCCGCGGCAATATACCTACTCGAAGGTGATGGCCTGGGTCGGCGTCGACCGCGTGCTGCGGCTGCTCGAGGGGCAGGGAGCATCCGGCGACCGCGATCGTGCCCTGGCCGAACGCCTGACGACGTTGCGCCGGACCATCCACGAGGAGGTGTGTCGCGAGGGTTGGAACGAGGGCCTCGGCAGCTTCACGCAGCACTATGGCGGCCAGGCGATCGATGCCAGCCTGCTGCTGATGCCGCTGGTCGGTTTCCTGCCGGCCGACGACCGGCGCGTCGCCGCGACGATCGAGACGATCCGGCGCGAGCTTTCCGAGGACGGCCTGATCCGACGCACGAAGGCCCCTGCGAGCGGTCCCGTCGAGGGTGTGTTCCTGGCCTGCTCCTGCTGGATGGCCGATTGCCTGGCCATGCAGGGCCGGAGGGAGGAAGCGCGTTCCCAGTTCGAACGCGTGCTCGCCGTCTGCAACGACGTGAACCTGCTGTCCGAGGAGTACAACGTGCCGGGCAGGCACCTCGCCGGCAACTTCCCGCAGGCGCTGACGCACCTCGCCGTGATCAACACCGCGCTCGGGCTCTGCGGGCCCGTGCTGCACCGTGGCGGCGGCTGATCGAGCTCGGCGGACGACGACCTTCTGTAGCGAGGACCCCATGGTATCCACCGACCACTACGACGTCATCGTCATCGGCAGCGGCCCCGGAGGCGGCTCGCTCGCGCACCGCCTCGCGCCGACCGGCAAGCGCATCCTGATGCTGGAGCGCGGCAACTACCTGCCGCGCTCGCGGGCCAACTGGGATGCGAAGACGGTGTTCGTCGACGGCGCCTACCAGGCGCCCGACACCTGGTACGGCAGGGGCGGCGACAGCTTCCGGCCCGGCCTGCACTACTATGTCGGCGGCAACTCGAAGGTCTACGGCTCCGCGCTGTTCCGGCTGCGCGAACGCGACTTCGGCGAGCTGCGGCACGTCGATGGCGTCTCGCCGGCCTGGCCGCTCGGCTACGACGTGTTCGAGCCGTACTACTGCCAGGCGGAGAAGCTGTTCCACGTCCACGGCAAGCGCGGCGAGGACCCCAACGAGCCCTGGTCGAGCGAGCCCTATGCCTATCCGCCGGTGTCGCACGAGCCGCGCATCGAGCAGCTGAGCGATACCCTGCGGGGCGAGGGGCTGCATCCGTTCCACCTGCCGCTCGGCATCCTGCTCGACGAGAAGGACGGCAAGCCGACGCCGACCAGTCCCTGCATACGCTGCGACACCTTCGACGGCTTCCCGTGCGCGATCAACGCGAAGGCGGACGCGCAGGTGATCTGCGTCGACCCGACGCTGGCCGCGCATCCGAACTTCACGCTGCTCACCAACGCCTACGCCGAGCGGCTGGAGACCGATGCCGCCGGCCGCGCCGTCACCGGCGTGCACGTGACCCGCAACGGCGCGCACGAGGTCTACTCGGCGGACATCGTCGTCGTCGCCTGCGGCGCGCTGAGTTCCGCCCTGCTGCTGCTTCGCTCGGCCAGCGACGCGCATCCGGCCGGGCTTGCCAACGGCTCCAACCAGGTCGGGCGCAACTACATGCGCCATGACATGAGCGTGCTGATGGCGCTGCTGAAGGAGCCGAACCATACGGTGTTCCAGAAGACGCTTGCGGTCAGCGACTTCTACTTCGGCGCGCCGGAGTGGGAGCACCCGATGGGGCTGATCCAGATGTGCGCCACCTCGCACGGCGAGCAGATACGCGGCGAGGCGCTGCCGTCCTTCATGTCCTGGGCACCCGAGATGCCGTTCAACAAGATGGCGGAGCATTCGATGGACTTCTGGCTGCAGAGCGAGGACCTGCCGCGGCCCGACAACCGCATCTCGTACGACGGCGACAAGGTCGTGCTCTCGATCGCCGAGGGCAGGGAGGAGGCCGCCAGGCGGCTCAAGCACAAGCTCGAAGGCCTGCTGGAGCCGATCGGCGCCTGGCCGCGACTGCTCGAACGCAGCCTCTACCTCGGCAAGAACATCCCGATCAACGGTACGGCGCACCAGGCCGGTACCTGCCGCTTCGGCACCGATCCGAAGTCGTCGGTCCTCGACCTGGACTGCCGCGCGCACGAGGTCGACAACCTCTACGTCACCGACGCGAGCTTCTTTCCCTCCATCGGCGCCGTGAACCCGACGCTCACCATCATCGCGAACGCCCTGCGCGTCGCCGACCACCTCAAGCAACGGTTGAACGCCTAGAGCGCGATCGCTTGAGGTAGGTTCAGCCTCAAGCGTAAATCGCCCTCGCAGAAACAAGAAGCTAGATCATGATCGGGTCGGACCGACACGATCATGGTCCAGACCGTTGGAAAGGACGGATGCATGTTCGGAAGGCAGGTACTTCCGCCTCTGCTCATAGCCCATCGTGCTGGCCGCGATCGGAGTGGTGTCCGTCTGGATCCAGCAGCCGTTGCTCGTCCCGAGCCTCGGCTCAGCCGTGTTCGTGCAGGTGATGTCGCCGACCGAGCCGAGCGCACGACCCTGGAACACGGCCATGGGCCAGGTCATCGGCCTCGTCGGCGGCATGATCGGCATCTTCCTGGCGCATGCCACGACGGTGCCGAACTTCCTGAGCAGCCATCCGCTCATCTTGATCCGGGTGCTGGCGGTCGCCATCGGCGCCGAGACGGCGGACTGGTCGGGCGCCGGTCGTCTGCTGGCTGGCATCCTCCTCGTCACGGCGCTCGGCGAGGCTGCGCGGCAGTTCGTCCTGCGGACACTCTGAAGCCGCACGGATTCAACGAAGGAGAAGACAGATGTTGACGCGCGTAGCGATTTTCGAAGGCGCAATCAGCGAGGTAAGCGAGGACGCCTTCTTCGCGGATGTCGCCGAGAAGCTCGAACCGGTCTGGAGATCCTTCCCGCATGTCCAGGACGTCCGCGTCCTGCGCACGAGGAACGCCGACGCGGGCGCGATCCCGATCGTGATGGTGCTGGAGATGGACTTTGCCGACATGGACGCGATCGAGGCGTCGCTTGGGTCGGAAATCAAGACGAAGGCGCACGAGGCGACGCTCGAGGTCCTGAAGCCGTTCACCGGCCGCTTCTTCCACTTCATCACCGAGAACCATTCGCTCGGCCGCGCTTGACGGCATCGTGGGAGCCGAACAGATGAACAGCCTCGAGGAGAGTGATCCGTGACCGTCTCGAACGTCATCATCCTGATCGTGCGTTACGGCATCGTCCTGCTGTTCTTTCCGGCGAGCGCGCTCGACAAGATCCTGAACTTCAAGGGCGCGGTCGGCCAGGCGATGCAGGTGTTCACGTCGCGCCGGGTGGCGGCGGCGCTGATCGTCATCGGCGTGTTCGTCGAGCTGGTCATGCCGCTCGGCATCCTGACCGGCATCGCCGACCGGCTTGCCGCCTTCATCCTCGCCGGCTATTGCGCGGTGACCGCCATCCTGTTCAAGCGCTTCTGGCAACCGGGCGATTTCTGGAAGGCGGGGCAGAGCCAAGGTCGTGAACTGTTTTGGGATTTCCTCAAGAACTTCTCGCTCGCATCGGGCTTCCTGCTGATTACGGTCGGGTTGGCCGGCCAGGCGTGGCATGGCTTCATCGATGATCCGTTCGCTTCCTCGCAACCCTACGCAGCGTCGACAGGTCCACGCTGACAGCAGGAGAGATGATCATGCAGGCTCCAACTTCGACGATGGGCGCCGACACATCCGGCGCGACGGCAGCCAGCGGCAAGTCAGGTCCGAAGCCAAGCGTCTCGTACTGGCATCTCTGGACGGACGTCGATGGCGTCAGCCACCAGAAAGAGTGCGCGCTCAGCGAGTTCGTGTTGAAAGGCGTTGGCGGAGCCGATCCGCAGTGGAACAACAAGCAGGGCAGCAATCCATCGACGGTGGTCTTCACGGTGCAGCCGGTCGGCTGGGTAGGGGACTGGCACGAAAATCCGGCGCCGCAATGGATCGTCGTGCTGTCGGGGCGGTGGTGGATCGAGAGCATGGACGGCACCAGGATCGAGCAGGGCCCTGGCGAGTTCTCGTTCGGCGAGGACCAGGACTGCGCGAAGGGCCCGGACGGTCGAAAAGGACACCGGTCCGGGACGATCGGCAGCGAACCGGCGGTGCTGATGACGGTGCAGCTGCACGTCGACCCTCAGCATGCGCCCTGCCATATCAGGTAGCACGTGGCTTCTACCAAAATGTTCTCGGGTTCATCGTGGAAGGAAACGCACATCCGGTCCATCCTGATAGGCGGTTACCACGAAAAAGATTGTTTCCCATGACCCACGACACTTCGCTGTTGCCAGGCCGGTTGTTGCGCAAGTCAGGGCCGCCGGCGCCGATTGAGGACTTCGGGGGCGTGCAGATCGACGATCCGCGCCTCGCCGAAGTGCTGTCCACCGACGCGAAGCTGCTCTGTCTCTACAGGGGAACCCTGCATGGGGAGGGTACGGTCTGGGATCCCGCGCATGACCGCCTGGTCTGGTCCGACGTCGCGAACCGTCGTCTGCTCGCCTGGTATCCCGACGGGCATGTAGAGGTCATCATCGACGGGACATACTTCATGAATGGCAATGCGCTGGATGCCGAGGAACGGTTGGTCCATTGCGAGCATGGGCGCCGCTGCATCAGCCGCTCCGACGGGCTTGGCGGTGCCGAGCCGATCGTCACGCACTACGAGGGCAAGCGCCTCAACTCGCCGAACGACATAACCGTCGCGGCCGACGGTGCGATCTGGTTTACCGACCCCACCTTCGGGTTGCTGATGCCAAGCCAGGGCAGCCTCGTGGAGCCGGAGCTCGATCACCGCAGCGTCTACCGCTTCGACCCCGCCACGCAATCGTTGCGTCGCATGGCCGATTTCAAGCAGCCGAACGGCCTGTTCTTTTCTCCCGACGGCCGCAGGCTCTATGTTTCCGACACTGCACGCTCGCTGGATGAAATCCCGGGCGGCCACGAGGGTGACACCCACCAGATCGAGACGTTCGACGTGTCGGAGGATGGCGACCTCTCCGACCGGCGTTTCTTCTGCCAGACCGATCATGGCGTACCGGACGGCTTCATCGTCGATGGACGTGGCTGGTTATGGACCACGTCAGGGGACGGCATGCACGTCTACGCGCCCGACCGGACCCGGCTCGGCTTTTTCCCGACCCCGGAAACCTGCTCGAACTGCGCGCTTGGCGGCCTTGGGATGACACGTTTGTTCATTGCGGCCGGAAGTTACTTGCTGGCGATCGATCTCGCCGCCTGATGACCACAGTTGTTCCAGGCTGTTTGCCTTGGTCTGCTTCGTCGGGAGCATGCCAAGACGTCCGCCTTGTCGTGGTCAAGCGGCGCGTTGTCCGGAAGCAGGAGAGGCAAGCCTACCAGTAGAAGCCAAGGCGGCTGAGCCGACGGCGGGGCCATGGACCGTCCACGCCACAGACCATCTGAGGAGGCAAGCTTGCGTCGGACGACCGGCGTCGTCGAGCCACATGGGCAACTTCCGATATCACTATCACAATACGTGAATAAAGGTGGTCGTGGATTTATACACTTTATTGTATCGTAACCCGCTCCCATACAGCAAGTGATGTCGTTAATCCTGTCGCACGGCTTACGTTCCACCTACACAGAGCCATGCGGCCCGGTCTGAACCTGTGCGTGATGAGTGGCTGCACGGTGCTCCTCGGAATGCTCGCTGTCGGCGTGTGGATACAACCACAAGGTCAGTGGCGCTTGACGCTCCTCGTCCTGGTCGGGGCGTGCATCGGGGCCGTTCTGCTGCTGACCAGCTTTGGCTTCGCAGGAGCCTTCCGTGCCCTGGTGACCAGGCGCGACGCTTCTGGCTTCCAGGCTCATGCACTAATGCTGGCCCTGGCAAGTTCGCTGATGCTGCCGATACTTGCCCAGGGCAGCGTACTCGGACAGCGCATGCACGGAGAAGCGACACCGGTCGGTGTCGGCTTTCTGGTCGGCGCGCTGCTGTTTGGGGTAGGCATGCAGATCGGCGGCGGCTGCGCATCCGGTACGCTCTACGCGCTGGGGAGCGGCAACGGAAAGCTCCTGGGGACGGTAATCGGCTTCATCTCGGGATCCGCCCTCGGGGCGTGGAGCATGGAATTCTGGTGGAGCCTGCCGGCTTTACCCGCCGCGACGTTGCAGGGGCTGATCGGCTATGGCCCGGCGCTTTTCGTGCAACTGGCCGTCCTGGGTTCGGTATGGTTCATCGCCGGACGGGGCGCCAAAGCTGCTCCGCCTCGGCTCCTGCTCGCGGGCGGCCTGGCGCTCGCAGCCCTGAATGCCGCGACCCTTCTACTGGCCGGCAAGCCCTGGGGCGAGACATCGGCTTTCGCCCTGTGGGGATCGAAAATCGGAGTGGAGACAGGGTTCGACGTCCACCAATGGGCTTATTGGACGCGGCCGGGCTTCTCGACACAGCTTGATCGGGCGGTCTCACTCGATGCGACGTCGATCATGGATGCGGCGATCGTCCTGGGAGCGGCGTTGGCCGCGGCCTCTACCGGTGCATTTCGCCTTCGTTCGGGTGGCGGCTCGCGCGCCTGGGCTGCAGCCTTGCTCGGTGGGGTCGCGATGGGTTTCGGAGCCCGATTGGCAAACGGGTGCAACATCGGCGCCTATTTCAGCGCGATCGCGGTGGGCAATCTCTCGGGCTGGGTGTGGGTCGTATCGGCTCTCCTCGGCAGCTGGGCCGGGGTCCGACTGCGCCCGTTGTTCGGGCTGGACGGCCATGTCGTCATGCAGGCCTCTACCGCCTGCTGCGGGATCGTCCCTCCCGATGCCTCGACCTGCTGACCTTGCGTCAGAGCGTGATCATTCCGGGTTGATCACGCTCTGGATAATCTTGACGAGCAAGTTCATGCTGAACTCATCTTGCTCTAGCCCCAGGGTGCGGCCGGAAATGCATCGAGTGGGATCTTGAGATAGCGCCGTCCGTCGCTTTCGGGTGAGGGCATCCGGCCGCCCTGGATATTCACCTGAAGTGCTGGGAGGATCAGCCTGGGCATCGGCAACCCGCGGTCGCGCTCGGTCCGCATCGCGATGAAGTCGGCCTTGCTCCGATCCTTCACATGCGGGTTCGTGGCTTTCTGCTCGACAACGCTGCTCTCCCAGCGAGCTTCCCGGCCATCTGGGCGATAGTCGTGTCCGGTGAACAGTCGGGTTCGCTCGGGTAGTGCCAGGATCCGCTCGATGCTGTCCCATAATCGCCCAGCGTCACCGCCGGGAAAATCGGCACGCGCGCTGCCGCTATCCGGCATGAACAAGGTGTCGTGCACGAAGGCCGCATCGTCACAGACATAGGTGATCGAGCACAAAGTATGGCCGGGAGAGTGCATCACCTCTACCTCCAAGCCACCGACCGTGAAGCGCTCACCATCCGCAAATAGACGATCCCACTGCGAACCGTCCGTCGGAAAGTTCTTCGGCAGATTGTACAGCGGTCTCCATAGTTCCTGGACTTCGGTGATCCGCTCGCCGATGCCGGTCGGCGCACCGGTCACGTTCTTCAGGTAATCGGCTGCGGAGAAGTGGTCGGCGTGCGGATGCGTATCGAGAATCCACTCGACGGTCAGGCCATTTGCTCGAACATGCTCGAGGATGGCGTCAGCCGACCGCGTGTCGGTGCCGCCCGAGTTCTCATCGTAATCCAGCACGGGGTCGATCACCGCACAATGACCGGTTGCCGGGTCAGCCAGCACATACTGCACGCTTGCAGTGCGCGTGTCGTAGAAGCCCGTGACCGCCGGCCACTGGCTCGCCTGGGTGGGAAGGTGCTCCGACATTTCGCTCACGATCAGGCCGCTTCGGCGCAGCCGCGTTTCCGATGCGTGATGTCGAGCGCGCTGCCCTTCAGCAGCCGCACGCTGAAACGCGGCATGCGCGGGTCGAGCGGTAAGCTGGGTGTGACCTTGCCGGAGCCGGTGGTGAGGGAGCAGGAAACATAGCCACCGTAGGCCGCCATCGTTCCTGCCGCATCGCCAAGCCCGAATACGTTCGGGAAGCGCGCGTGCTGCAACGTCGCCCGGTCGGGTGCGACCCCGCCCGCCTCGTTGGCGAGCGGACTCTTCTTGATGAAGTCGGGTGCGTCCTGCGGCGGTGTCACCTGCAGCTTATCGAAGTCCCGCACGGCAGCGGCGGCACGAGGAACGGCACGCTGAACAGCGCGTCCCCGGCCAGGCAGAACGCCACGTCGATCTGGTCCAGCCGCTTCTGCCGCCGCAGATAGTCGGAGGCGAGATACATGATCTTCTGCGGTGCACCGGCGCATTCGATCAGAATTGCCGGCTGCGTGAACGGTGCGGTGCCTCCCTCGAAACCTCGGATATGCAGCCAGGTCCAGTCGGCGTGTCGGGCTGCGTAGTTGCTGCAAACGCCGTTGCGTCTGCGCCAGCAAGGAGATCCCGGCACGGACTAGGGTCCAGCTGGGCTGGTAGAAATGGGTCCGCGACGGCTGGACGATGGCGACGCCGAGCTGAGGCCGATGTCGGCGCAGTCGGGTGGCGACCGTGATGCCGTCAGCCCCGCCGTCGATGGTGACGACGTCGAACCGGTCCCTGTCGGCCGGAGCGACACGGCCGCTGCGGTGGGTCGTCGGATCTGCGATGGCATTCATGATGCGCTCCCTAACAGCACGATGCAGGCTTTCGAGCAGCAACCTGATGCCGGCACCAACACTTGCAGATTTTCATATAATAATCTATCATAACAAACATATTATGATAGATCTATGAGAACAGTGAAGCTGGGCGTGGAGCTGGTGCCGTGCAGATCAAACGACTGACCGAGCGGTTGACCGTGTCGCCGCAGCTTGAACCCGCGGATTTCCAGGAGCTGGTGTCCGCAGGAGTGCACATGGTGCTCAACAATCGACCGGATGGAGAGGCGCCAGGACAGCTGTCGGCAGCGGAGGCAGCCCGTCTGGCGACGGCAGCCGGCATCGACTACCGCCATATCCCGGTCACGTTCGCGACCTTGCAGGCGGAGGACATCGATCGCTTCGGCCGCGCGCTCGAAGAGAGCAGTGGACCGGTGCACGCGCATTGCCGGTCAGGCATTCGTTCGGCTAATCTCTGGATGCTTGATCAGGTCCGGCGAGGCCTGATGGACCGCGAACAAGCTATTAGCTGGGCGGAAGCTCATCAACTGGACATACGCGACGGGCTAGCCTGGCTCGATCGTCAGACGCGTGCACCCGCATGAATGGGAGCATGATCCCGGAGGTGACCGGGCCGCCGCTGCTGCATGATCCGGCCCCGGATTTCACCGCGCGCACAACCATGGGTGAGCGCTCGATATCAGGCTATCGCGGCAAATGGCTGCTGCTGTTCTCCCACCCGGCTGACTTCACCCCGGTCTGCACCAGCGAATTCGTGGCCTTTGCCAAGGCTGAGGCCCGGTTCGACGCCCTGGGATGCGAGCTGCTGGCCTTGTCGGTGGACAGCTTGTTCTCGCATCTGGCCTGGATACGTAGCATCCGCGCGCAGTTCGGCGTCGAGATCCGCTTTCCGATCCTCGAAGATCCCTCGATGGCGATCGCCCGGGTCTACGGCATGATCTCGCCGCGTGCGCCGGACTCGGCGATGGTGCGTGCGACCTTCGTCATCGACCCGAACGGGATCATCCGCGCCATCACCTGGTATCCGATGACGACCGGGCGCAACGTCGAGGAGTTGCTGCGCCTGATCACGGCGCTGCAGCTTACCGACACGCAGGACGTGTCGACGCCGGAGGGATGGCAGCCCGGGCAGGACGTGATCCTGCCGCCACCGGCCACGGTCGAAGAAGCGCTGCAGGAGTATGGTCAAGGTTCGGACTGGTATTATCGGACCTCCAATCCGCTTGATCTTCCCAGCAAGGGGAGGCGGAGGGCGTGATCTACCCGGACCGCATCAACATTGAGGCATCGGTGCTCCTGCTGCGCACGCTCGCCAACCCGGCAAGGCTGCGCGTGATGCTTCGACTGCTGGACGGCGAATGCGCAGTCGCAACCCTGGAAAACGAGCTCGGTATCCGTCAACCGAACCTCTCGCAGCATCTTGCCGAACTACGTGACGCCGGGCTGGTCAGCACGCGGCGTGATTCCCGCATGATCATCTACAGCGTTGCGGGCGACGAGCAGCGTCATCTGCTGACGGCACTGCTGCACGGTTTTGGCGGCGAAGCCGGGACACCGCCTCCCTCGGCCACGCCCAGGCGCCCGCACCAGGCCGCGGTCTTCGCTCGGCTCGTCGTGGCATGAACGCGCTGCTGGCGCATTGGCCGGCACTGGCCGGCGGCATGCTGATCGGACTGTCTTCTGCGTGGCTGCTGCTCGTGTCGGGCCGGATCGCCGGCTGCAGCGGCATCGCTGCAGGGCTGCTGGGCAAAGCGAATGCGGACACGGCCTGGAAAGCGGCTTTCGTGCTCGGACTCCTGCTCGGTCCGGTGCTGCTGGAACTTGCGACCGGCCATGCGCCTTCGGTGCATATCCTGGCCTCGATCCCAGTCCTGTTGCTGGCCGGCCTGCTGGTAGGTTTCG
>JAABUQ010005627.1_pt1 | contig 19728 bp, 18 predicted proteins | sample 5560001 | NCBI WGS metagenome assembly JAABUQ01 (sample SAMN10711888, study PRJNA513371) | rock metagenome | isolation source: Antarctica rocks | place: Antarctica: Victoria Land, Finger Mt nord | collected 2015-12-18
CCCGTAACTTTACTTTTAAAATAACCGAAAATAAACAGGCAGCAAATGGTAACCGCGCAGGAGTAATATAAGGCAATGCCAGATTCGTGGATAAAAAAATATGGTGCCAAAGGGATAATACCGCCAACGATATAAGAAAGGCCAATAGTTATGGCACTTTGGCTTGCCCGGTTTGCTTCAGGTTTTTCTAAGCCCAGTTCGTAGCGCATCATAAAATCAACCCATTTATCGGTGTCTTTCGCCATTTCATCTGCCACCTGGTTTTGCAATTGGGGCGACAAACCAAAGCCGGCAAATACTTCTTTTACCTCTTCTTTTTCCTGATTGGGCACACGTTTTACTTCGTCATATTCGCGCTGCAGTTCGGATGCGTAATGGTCCGCTTCTGTCCTTCCGGCCAAAAACCCGCCCAGGCCCATGGCGATAGAACCGGCAACAATTTCGGCAATACCGGCTGTGATAACAATGGAAGATGAATTGATCGCACCGCTTAAACCGGCAGCCAGGGCAAAAGGTACCGTCAACCCGTCGGACATGCCAATTACAATGTCGCGGATGGTATCAGAGCTGCGTAGATGTTGTTCGGAGTGCATCAATAAAAGTATAAACGTTTATTGGATTTGCAGCATCAATATTGCTATTTAAAATTGGTCTTATTAATTCAATTCAATCAAAACAAATCCATACTTCTCAGTAAAATTAAAGCTGATAAAATCAATAATTTTGCCTTAATTTATTTCTATAATTATTCTGATGAAAAAGACTTTTTACATTTCATTAACTGCCTTGGTGTTAATTGCATTTTATGGATGTTCCGGAACAGGAAAAAGCAATGCAGCCGACAGCAGTGCAAACAAAGGATCAAAAAAAGAAGCGGTTGATACGGCAGATGCACGGTTGGCAAACGATCTTTCTATATTTTGCACCAGCCAGGTCAATGCCGCGCATTTAGCAGAAACCAAAGCTTCAACTTCAAAAGTAAAGGCGTTTGCCAAACAAAACGCATTGCTTTATAAAGAGTTGGGCAATCATTTAAACCAGGTTTCAGAAACCTTCAATATCAAATTGCCTGCCGGGCCATCAGCAAAATCCAAAGAAAACTTTCAGGATTTAGAGAGGATAAAAGGGGCATCATTTGATCATGCGTACCTTTTACAAATGTTGAAAGACCACAATATAATGATCCGCGAAAACAATGCTTCAAAAAACGTGAAATGTTTCCCAATCAAACTATTTGTCATAAGCAATCAAGCGGCTATTATCAGGCAGGCTTATGCACTTGCGGATTTGAAAGATCAAACGCCTTGATTGTTGTTATTTAGCTTTGATAGTTTTCCCGGTTGGCTTTTGTCGGTTATCAACAAAAGTGATTAATTCTATTTTCCAGCTTTTGGGCTTCACCCGATAAACTAAGGAAACCTGTTTTATGATTACACAAATATTCGTATCATTTATCTTTATAGATTTTCGAAACATTAATGGCTGATTTTGTAATGATTCTAAATATTCATTAACACGGGCTGTAAAATTAAAAATCTCTTTCTGTGTCCAGTTCTCCTCTAAGTAAGCTATCCTATTGCTAAATGTTTTAACAGCTTTCTTCGTCCAAACTATTTCAAACCCCATTTTCCAAATAGTTTTACTGCTTCAGCATGAGAAACTGTTTCACCCCGATCAGCTTCTGCAATACCTTCTAAAACATCATTTTGCTGTTCATTGCTTAATTCATCAAACCAGTCAGTCTTTCTATTGGATAAAAATTCCTTAACATCCAAAATCAAACGCTCATCATTGGTATTAATGATGGTTTGTAAAAGATCCAACTTCTCTGATTGTATGTTCATAACAACTCCAATTTAAACTAAAAATAAGCAATTATTTTAACAGTACCTAAATTCCAATTCAGGAGCAATAAGCTTACATTTTTTTACTGTTGGCGATATAAAACTCCAGTGCCAGTTCTTTTACGCGCTCGTTCTTTTCGCCAAAAACCTCTTCTTTGGTTTTGTCCTGAAGCAAAGCCAGTATCTCTACCTGCATCTGGAAGATCATCTCCACTTTGGCGCTGTTGATGCCGAGTTCTTTAATTAAAATGGTATCAATGTTAAATTCGCTGGCGGCACTGGTAACTGCTTGATTTTCCCCTTCGGTCTCGTTCATGGCGATGCTGTTTTTATCGGTAAAAAATTGGTGTTTGCTGTTGCCCGGACTACTTCTTGTACAGATTATTTAAAGTCTGTTTCAAGGTTTTGACGGCCGCCACGGTTGAAGGTTTTTTATCGGCGAACAAAGCCGCGGCATCGTCTTCATCCCCATAAAAAGAACCATTGGCTTTTTGATCAATATCGAGTGAAGAACCACTCACGCTGATCCCTGCAAAAAGACCTTTGCTGCGCGAATAAGTATATACTTCGGATTCTAATTTATAATCAGTTCCGGCAGAAGAAGACCGGCCAACAGGACCCGCCGCTACGGAAATATCACCGCCCAACGTAAAACTGCTTTTGCCAATGTTCAGTAAAGCAGTTTTGTTAAGGAAAACCAATACCAGGTCAACCGATTGGATACCCGCCTGAAAACCCAGGCTGCCGCCGGTAAGCGTTAAAAAAACGGGATTGCTCCAGGTTCCGTTTTCGTTTTTGATCATGGCAACACCTTTTCCGCGCTTGCCGCCCAGCACAAACCCGGCGTTGATCATTCCCGGAATAATGATTATCCCTTCTGTTTTTTGCATCAGTTGTTTCGGGATGCTTTCGCGCAGTTTGCCAAATTCCTGTATCACCCGAACAGAAGCATCCAGTTTTTGCTGCTGTTTGTCCTGCGCCTTTAAGGTAGTTATAGATAAAAAAAAGAGTGCTAAAAGAAGTACGGTTTGTTTTAAGGAAACAGGTAATTTCATTGTGAGTGTTTGATTTTAGATAGATAACCCTTGTAAAGCTGTTTTATTGCATTGGCTACAATTGTGTGTACCAGTTGCGCAAACGTACATCAATTTTTGGGTCTTTATCGTTCACCAGCTTTTTAAACAGTTCGATATCGCTCAGTTTATTGCCCGGTTGCCTGTAATGATACGGATAAACCACGGCAGGTTTAAAAGCAAGCACCGCATCGGCCGCCGGTGCAACGTCCATGGTATAAGGCGGGTTCATGCAAACAAAAGCCACATCAATGTTTTTTAGGGCACGCATATCCGGAGTATCGTCTGTATCACCAGAAATGTAAACCCTTTTCCCGCCAAAAGTCAGTACATATCCATTGCCAACGCCTTTTTTGTGGCGTGCGGTTTCTTCGGGGATATTGTACATGCCAACAGCTTCTACTTTGATGCTTTTAAAGTTTGAGCTTTGTCCGTTTTGCAAAACCGTGATCTTGGCAAAGCTTTTATTTTTAAGTTGGCCCACTACTTTTTGCGGTGCGATCAATTCTGTTTTGGTGAGATCAAGGCCGCTTAAAGTAGCTTCGTCCAAATGATCGCCATGCTCGTGTGTGATCACGATCAGATCTGGTGCTTTACTGTTTTTGTACCTTTCGGAGCCACCGTAAGGATCGGCATAAACAGTTAAACCGTTCCATTGAAGCATTAAAGCTGCATGAAAAACAGGCGTGATTTCGAGGTTGCCTTTTTTTGTCGGAAAAACATCCGTCTGGGCAAAAACCACAGAAAAGGGCAGTAAAAACAGTATCGCTAATTTATACTTCATAATTGGTTTTTGTTGATTGAACATTGGCTGCGGCTTATTGTTTAGAGTTGGGATGGATCGCAACATAATGTAGCCCATTTTCTCTATTCGATTTAAATCTGACTAATAAACCCTGAAAACAAAAATGCTTCTTTTACCCATCTAAATTCCTTTTTAGGCAATATATTTTATTGGCTTTATACCTTTTATCAGGTATGCGTATTTCTTTGTATGAAGGGCAGCAACAAATTTACATGCTGTTTTTACCAGGTAAAAACTTAAAAAAACAAAATGCTTTAATTGACACAAAAACAAAATGCTTATTATTGCATCTTGTCTGACTTCGTAGCTCAGCTGGTAGAGCAAGTGACTCTTAATCACTGGGTCCAGGGTTCGATCCCCTGCGGGGTCACTGAGCAATCAAACCATCTTTTTAGCCCATCTTTTTAGGCGGTAAAAAGATGGTTTTGATATTTAAAGAAAATTTAGGGCCGGTTTAAATTCTATCTGATTTATTTTTCATGCTTCTTTTATCACCTAAAAAACAGTAAGCTATATGCCTTCTCAAGAAAGCACACTACAAACACCAATTTTTAAGGGCTAAAACAAGCATGAAAATTTGAACAAGCTGCTTAACATTCTGCTTCATCTACTATGAAAGACAAAAAGAGGCTGTCTCAAAAGGAAGCCTCTTTGATAAATTAATTTACGTGTTGATGTTCCTTTATTCTACCAGTTCGAATTTTATTTTTTGGTTACCGGCCTGAAGGTAAAAATCACCTGCTTCTAAATGTCGGCTGCCGTCTGCGTCCGGGAAACTCAGGTCGCGCATTGGGTCAAGTTCAAATTTGAAAACGTATTTACCGCCTGCATTGATTTCTTTCTTCTCAAAATACTTCAACTCCTTCATTGGCCTTGAAATAGAGCTTGCATGAGATGAAATATACCACAAAGCCGTCTCTTTTCCTGTAACTGCCCCTGAGTTGCTAACTTCTACCGTTGCTATCAACTTTTGATTTTTATGGATTTGTGTTGCAGACAGCTTGATTGGGTCGTAAACAAAGTCGGTATAGCTTAAACCGTGGCCAAACCAGTATAACGGATCGGTAGGTATATCCTGGTATTTACCGGAATTTGGACGGGCACTCTGGCGCATATTGTAATAGGTAGGAATCTGCCCGGTAGTTAAGGGGAAAGTAATATCCAGCTTACCAGAAGGGTTAACACGGCCCGATATAATTGAAGCAAGCGCAGTGCCACCAGCCACGCCAGGCTGCCATATTTCGACAATAGCGTTTGCCATTGGCTCCAAACGGACTAATTCAAGTGGCCGGCCGTTTGCCAACACCAGTACAATCGGTTTACCTGTTTTCTTTAATTCCTGTACCAGTTTTTCCTGTATGGCAGGCAATGCTATGGTTGAACGTGAGGTATTTTCCCCGCTCCAGCTTTTCTTTTCGCCTAAGCAAACCACAATAACGTCAGATTTTTTAGCTGCGGCTACCGCTTCGTCAATCCCGCTTTCGTCCGTGCCCTCCATATCACATCCTTTGGCATAATTAATCTGCGCCTTTTGTCCGAATTCTTTTTCGAAACCGTCTAAAACAGTTTCAGCATCCTTTGCAATACCCTGGGCAGACCAATTGCCCAACAGGTCTGCCTGGTCTTTTGCCAAAGGGCCTACTAAAGCAATTTGCTTTACCTGGGTACTCAATGGCAGTACATGCTGATCATTTTTAAGCAGGACCATAGATTCTACTGCCAATCTTTGAGCCACGGCTTTGCTTACAGGCTGTAAATAACGCTCCTCAACAATTGGGGTATATGGATCATCAAATAACCCCAACCTAAATTTAACACGTAGGACCCTTTTAACCGCATCGTCGATTTTAGCCATCGGGACTTTTTTCTCGGCTATTAATTGTTTCAGGTTTTGCCCGTACACATTGTCAACCATGTCCATTTCTACGCCTGCCGTAAAAGCCTTCAGGCCAGCTTCTTTTCGGTCTTTGGCAACACCTTGTGCCATCAGTTGCTCAACAGAGCCCCAGTCGGACACAACAAAGCCATCATGTCCCCAGCGCTTTTTTAAAACTGTTGTAAGGGTGTAAGGATTGGCAGATGCAGGAATACCACTAATATCATTAAAACCACTCATCAAAGTGGCCGCCCCCGCTTTTACACCAGCCTGATAAGGCACCATGTAGGTTTCCCATAACGATTGGGCAGAAACATCCGAATAATGGTAATCGCGGCCGCCTTCGGACATACCATAACCAATGTAATGTTTAAGGCATGCGGCAATAGAATATTGACCGGATAGTTTTTTGCCCTGGTAACCTTTTACAGAAGCTACCCCAAATATGGCATTGGTATAAGGGTCTTCACCATAACCTTCGGCCACCCTGCCCCATCTCGGGTCGCGGGCAACGTCAATCATAGGCGAAAAGGTCCAGTCAATGCCCGAAAGCTTGGTTTCTTTGGCTGCCATGGCACAGGCCTCTTCAACTAATGCAGGGTTCCAGGAACAGCCCTGGGCCAATGAAATAGGGTATATCGTACGGAAACCATGGATAACATCATAACCAAACAAAATAGGGATGCCCAGCCTCGTCTCTTCCATGGCCCGTTTCTGTACCGTATTTCGAAAAACAGGGTCACTGCTGAAATAAATGAGTGAACCAATGCCAGCCGGATAAGTTGGCTTTTTATAGCCGTTGTTGTTAGGGTTGTTGTTGTCTCCTACCGTTTGCTGGTTTAACTGAAGGATCTTTTCATCTAAGTTCATTCTTTTTAACAGGTCCTCTACACGGCGCTCAACTGGCGCATTTTTATCTTTATAAACGGGCGTAGGCGGTTTTACGGCAAATACCTGTAGGCCAAGCAATAACATGGTGGGTAAAACAAAATATTTCATACGCTAAATATAAGTTATGGCGGCATAAGCACAATAATAAATATGGAGTTTATAGAGCATATCCAGACAAGGGCATCAAAGTGCTTTCCCTGTTCTCTTATTTACAAGATACTGCAAATTAACAGGCCGTTACAAAACATAAAAAAAGGGGAAAAGCTATCTTTTGATAACCTTTCCCCTTTGTAGCCGTAGGGGAATCGAACTTGATCCTTAACTTTATGGTTTACAACACCTTATATGGATTTCGATGTACTACGCACCGAATTAGTAACCATTTTTTGATGCAGATTATTTACAAATCTTACACTACAAAAACATAAAAATTTGCATATATCACCAAATTTAAGAAGAAAAGATATAAGACCATAACTCGTTGTTTCACTGCTTCGTGATGGTGGTCGATTAAGGAAAAATCTTTCTCATTAATCTATACAAGAATTTTTTTTACAAATAATACAAAAAAATTAGGGATCACGGGTAAACAAAAAAATTAGGATTACTACACTAAGTGGCCGAAATTACTTTTTGAAAATGATAATTATCTAATCGCTCTGCACTATGCCGTCATTGAAATAAATTGGTAGTTTTTACGCTATCCCATTTTATAATATTAAACTAAAGAGAATAAACTTAAAATCGGATAGTATTATATTATAGTAAAATTATGAAATACGGATTAAAGTAAGAGAATGAAATATAAATTTAAAAATATTATTTAAAATTTAAACAATAGTTAATTTATTAATACACTTGTTATAATTATTTAAATCAAATTTAATATAATTATAACATTAAATGCATTTAAGTTTAACAACACATAGATAGCTTTAAACTGCATGACCGGCATGTTAAAAATCATTTATTTACTCATTAATTAAAATTTAAAGACATGAAAACTAAAAAAATTCTTTTAGCAATGGCAATTGCAACCTCGGTTTTAACATCGTTACAGTTAAAAGCTAATGCAAGTAGCAATTCAAAAACAGCTTCTTTTGAACCAGATTGCCCAGGGACTGGAATAACTTGTGCAGTGGCATCAGATGGTACCAAATATTTTAAAGGAAGATAAAATTATTTTTAAGTACGGAGCAAACTGGATTATTTATTCCAGTTTGCTCCGTTTATTTAAAGCTACTTTACATATTTAAAAAGTCATAACATATGAATAATAAGAAAACATTGTTTGGTGTTCTCTCATCGTATATGTTATCGTTTCTTCTCATCTTAGCTTTATTTGGATATGTGCATACCTTTAGCCAAGCTAAAAGATTAGGACGTAGGAAAGCTGCACTGTATAATTTAAATTTAAAGTTTAAGAAAAAATTATTTACACATCCCAGTGAAATAAAAACAGATGGAGAATCATTGTTTATATTAAACAATGCTTTTGGGCAAATAATAAAAGTAGATCCTCTCGGCCAGTTTAAGCAAACTTACCAATACACTCCTGAATCAATTAGTAAAAAACCTATTCTGATATCTTTCCATCCTACTTTTAAAGGAATAAAAGTCATAGATGAACGACAAAGAGTTTTTTTAGAATTGAGTTCTGACTTTAAAATTCAAAACAAATTTAAACTTAATTCAGCTTTAAACCGTATTGGATACCTGGATTCTAATAAACTAATAACTACTAAAACAAAGGTCTTAAACAAATCTTCTTTAACTGAATTTTCTATCATTAATGTTAACGGAAAGGAAAATGAAGTAAATAACGTTATACCAAAAGTGGATAATAATGGAATAATTTATGATGGATTTTTTGTATCATCTCCTTACTACCTTTACTATATAAATTATTTTTACAACACCATTAACTGTTTGAATTTTTCTGGAAAAGTCAAATATCAGGTAAAATCAATTGATGATGTCGCTATTCCAAAGATTAAAATTGCTGAAAATGGCTGGATTACATATGCCAATGATTCTCAGCCGGTTAACTTAGGAGGAACAACTTATAATTCATATCTCTATATACTTACAAATACTCAAGTAAAGTCTAATTCAAAATCTTCTGACATTGGAAGCTTCATTGATAGGTATTCTGAAATTAATGGCAAGTACCTTGAAAGTTTTGTTATACCCAATTATAATGACGAGGCACCTATAGGATTTTGTATTTTAAAAAATAAAGTTTACGCTGTTTACAGCGATCAGTTAATGTGTTTTGAGTTTAAAAATAATTAAAAATGAAGCAATCATTATATATTCTTAGGCTTTTATTGATCATATTATTTTCAATAACATTATTTGACAAAATTTTAGATATTGGAGAATTTAAGCATCAGCTTTTTTTGTCTCCATTAATTCCTGAGAACTACATTAATATAATAAGTATTTTTATTATATTGATCGAAGCAATCACACTGTTTTTCTTGGTTACAAACAAGTTAGACAATCTCGGCTTTTTATTATCTTCCTTTCTTTTGAGTTTATTTGGATTTTATTTATACTTTTTGGTGGCCTATTTTAGCTTTACTAAACCTTGCGGATGTGGTTTTATACTAAGTTTTCTAAATTATAACCAGCATATATTATTAAACTTTCTATTGGCCCTCCTTTCTGGAATTGCCTATTATTTGTCACAAAATGGCAAACAAAAAAATGTTCTGGCTTAGTATAAAAAATTCTCAAATAAATTTTGGTCGATTGTTCAAAATTTCAATGACAATCATTCTATTATTAAATTCATATTTGTCTCTATCTCAAGTAAAAGACATAAGAACCATTAAAGGAAGAATAGTTGATTCTTTGAATAAACGTCCCATTTCATATGGTTCAATAGAAATTAAAAACCCTAATGATTCGACAATTTTACGTCAGAGTTATTCAAATGATGATGGAGTATTTACTTTTAATAACCTGCAAACATCTTCACAAGTCGTACTAAATATTAAAACAATCGGATTTGAAGACAAAGATATTTATTTGAAATTCGATAATAGAAAAGTGATTGACTTAGGTGAAATAGCTATAATACCTAAAATGAACCTCTTGAACACTGTAGTAATAAAGGCGAGTCAATCGACAATTAATAATAAGATTGATAGACTTGTTTTTACTCCTGATAGCGATATGTTGAAAGGAGTGAATACAGCTTTAGGGATAGTGAGAAAGGCTCCATTATTAAGTGTTGGACAGGATGGACAAATTTTTTTACGAGGAAAGTCTGATGTAAAAATTCTATTAAATGGTAAATCTGTCCCAGCTGATGTGATTAAGGGATTACCATCGTTAAGAATCAAATCGATTGAAATCTTTTCTAACTCATCTTCAAAATATGACGCAGAGGGAACAGGTGGCATAATCAATATAATTACTAAAAATAAACAAAACAATGGTATTGAAGGAAGCCTCAGTTCTACCATAGGGACAAGTAAAGTTTTTAATGAATCAATAGCTTTAGCCATCAAACAAAATAAATTAAATATCAATGCATCTTATTCAATAAATGCAATAACGACAAAAGGGTCAACCCAATTAAATACAATAAGATCATCTGGTAGCCAAAACCAAACAGGGGACATAACAAATCAACAACGTTATCAATTTGGCATATTGAGTGCGGATTATGAAATTGATACACTTAATAATATTGGATTTTCAATTAATTTGCTTAGATACAATTTCAAAAAAAAGAAAAATGCTAATTATAACACTATTAATAACGGAGATATTTATAGTTCACTAATATCTAATAACGAAATTACAAGACCTGGTGGATATGGAGATCTAACATATTTGCATCATTTCAAACATTCAAAAGATTTATTGAGTGCTTCTATACTTCAAAATTGGCTAAACGTGAATGATAGTTTTAAAAATACACAATTTTTGAACCCTTATAATTATACTTTAAATGATTTTAATACAAATAAAGAAAACTTCAAAGAAACAACTATTCAATTAGATTACTCCAATCAATTAACAAAAACCACTTTATTAAAATTCGGCTATAAATATCTGAACCGAAAAAACAAAAGTTCATTTAATTATTATCAAGACAGTATTAACAATATAACAAATAATCAATCTGATTCATTTCAAAACACTCAAAATATTAACGCACTATACGCCAATCTTACATCCAGCATTTCGAAATTTAATTTCCAATTAGGGTTGCGAGCAGAGAGAATGGTTATGAAGTCCAATAGTCAAAGTAGCAATTTAACCTATGATAAAAAATATCTCAACTTGTTCCCTTCAGCCATCCTTAGTTATCCGCTACTTCAAGAGCAAACGTTAAAATTGTCATATTCAGAACGGATTCAGCGTCCAAGTATCTCTTATTTAAATCCTTATGTTAATACAATTGATCCCTATAACATAAAATATGGAAATCCTGATTTAGACCCGGAAATAATACATAAAATACAATTTGGTTACTCTAAAAATTTTGGGAAGAGTTATTTAGATGGTACGATTGATTATACAGGTAACAGCCAAATTATCTCAACAATAAGTTCTCCTTTAAGCGATAAAGTTTTATCTACCACCTTTGATAATACTGGAAATGCACACTTATATGGTGCCGGTATATACTTTTCTACTCCATTAAATAAATGGCTAAGTATGGATATAAGTGCCAATACTGAAAAAGTAACAATTCATAACAAAGATTTTTCGAATAAAGGATGGAATTATTTTTTTAGCTATAATGCGAATATCTTAATGCCTTATGATATTCAAGCATCGTTATTTGTAATTTATCAATCCAAACAAATAATAATTCAAGGCACCTCACCAGAGAATTTATATAATATGGTACAGTTAAATAAAACATTTTTTAAAAACAAATTGACTACATCTATTGTCATTGAAGATCCACTTTTACTAAGTGGGCATTTTGATAGTATTATCACAGGAAGTGGGTTTAAACAAATCTTGAATAATGACATTAACTTACAGACATTTCAATTTAAAATCACTTACCTGTTTGGTAAACAAGTTTTAAAAAGGCACAAAAAAATAATTGATAATACCGACCTGAAAAAATAAGCCATTATTTAAATGCTAAAAGGGAATCTTTAATAAAATAGTCATTTAAATAGCTGGCAGCTTATGCTTTTTTTTATAAATAACAGATAAATAATAAAACAAGTCGAAAACCCCGCAGTAATTATTATTATCAGTTACATGATGGATTCCTCTTAAAAATACGTGTCGGTTGCTCACATACTTCCTACATTAGTTATAAATTTAATGTAACGACTAATTTAAGTTGTGAAACAAGGGAGTTATTAAATTCATGTTTTTGTATTCTCGTTATTAAACTTGTCCAGGAGCTCTTTCACTTCAAGTTCGCTTTGTAAAATGCGTTCCCTTAATTGTGTAATCAAGGGCTGGTTATCCTTAACAATGTTATCATTGACCACAATATGGGAGCAGAAGTCGCTTAAATCTGCGTCATCAGTTTTGCCGATACCTACATTTAAATGATTGTTCTGACCGTTGTTATAATACTTATTATCATGAATGTGGTAAATATTGATGTTGTTGATTATTACTTTCATGGCACAATAGCTTTACGTTATATTCAAATTTAAGCAGGAGTAAAGATGTACCGAACCCATAAGGTGGGTATTTTACTTAAACGCCTGTTAGATCTACTGCCTTGCTCTAATATAATCCTGTAAAGCGAAAGAGCTAATGAACAAAACAGGCCATATTCAACTGTTAAGCAACCAAAAGCGCGTAGCCGGGTAAAAACTCAAGGCCGGGCAAGCCAATAAAAAACAAAACACAACTTCCCGCTGGTATAGCCTTTACTTTTTATCCCGGCAATGGTTAGCTTTGCGCCATTGGTGTAAATGGTTTTTCCGTGCTATTTTTTGTTGTAAAAGTAAATTCTTAAACGGATATTTTGGTAAGATAATTCTCCGCTCTATCGGAATAATCGATGTCTGCTTACCGCGATTTGGTCTGATTTAGTAAAGGAAGGTTCGAATGTAAAAATTTGGTTACTTTTTTTTAAAAATGCGGACGAGAGCATTTATTACATGCTACTATGTAATAGATAGTACTATATTTGCAATCATATTTTAGATAATTGTTATATACATTTTAAAAAAACTTATTATGCCAACAAACCCTAAATTAGCTTTTCAAGCCACTGGCGAACTTAACTTTCCAAGATTCGCAACTATTCTAATGCTGGTTACCTGGATAACGGCCGGAATCGGCATTATACTACCATTTGCAGTTGGTACATCTCCTCTTGATGCACTTTTGCTCAAAGTCCCTCATAATGAAGGTAATTGGTGGCACGCATTAGTTGGATTACCTTTCTTTTTGTCCTTACCAATGATTTGGTTGCATTTGCGGTTATTAGGCACGGGAAAGTTGCATACGTTTTCTGGAACGAAATTATTGTGGATTGTGATCATTTTTTCGGCTCTTGGTACGCTATTGGTCGAAACACCCTTTTTGCTACATCGCGCAGGTACAAGTGAATTACAACGCTTGGAAGTTATATTTTTAGGCATCGGAATTATTTTAATCAATGGAATCTTTTTATTTATTAAAAGAAAAGAAATAATTCTTGTCCGGGCACTTTTTATAAATATCTGCGCAGCCTATCTTTCTAATGCATTTCTATGCCTTATTGTCTATGGTGAAGCAAAATTTCAAGGTCAATCGAGATCAGGTTGGTATTTAACTGTAATAATTGTTCTTCCTATACTGATTGAAATGATGTGGTTATTATTTAAAAAATCGAACAACTCCAAAATATAAATTAAACTACTATCGCCTTTCAGGCGATAGATTGGTAATCGACTAAAGCCATCTAAAGTCCTTCTGAAACTGCAAAGCCCTCATTGGATGCGTTTTCATCCTAATTCTTTATATACTCTAAAACCATCTTATCTGTTATGTTTTTATAAAACTAAAGTCTTCACCTCAAGGCCAGGGATTTTCCCCCAGATATTTATATCAAGTTAGATGATTTCATCTTCTGCCTGCCTGGCGGCAATATTAGGATTATCCAGAATAACTACAGGATCTATACAAGATTAATTCAGAATCCAAGACTATACTTGTTTAATTAAATTAATTAATAAGTTATGAAAAAGACAATTTTTTTATCAATTGCAATGGCTGCTTTAACTGGTAGCCTAATTGCAGGCAATGCAGGCATCAACGTACCTGCTGCCGTAAAGGAAGCCTTAGCAAAAAAATATCCAAATGCAGCAAAGGTTACCTGGGAAATGGAAAAAGGGAATTACGAGGCCAATTGGGGCGGTAAATCCGGTGAGGACACTTCCGTAGTGTTTACCCCTGCCGGGGCATTTGTGGAAGAAGTTGATGCCATGCCAGTATCACAACTGCCTGCCTCAGTTACAGCTTACGTAAAGGCACATTACCAAGGCAGTAAAATATTAGAAGCCGGGCGGGTTACGGATGCTGCCGGCAAAAAAATGTTTGAAGCCGAAATTAAAGGCAAAGACTTGATTTTTGATGAAAGCGGTAAATTTATAAAGGTAGATTAACTGCTCTTAATTTTATCACTTCATTAAAACATACGGCCAGTAGCAAAACTATTGGCCGTATTTCTATTACAGGTCATTCCGAATCTAACCTTGATAAATAATACATGGTTAGTACTGTATATAGGACTTTATAATATTTAGTATGTCTTTAATGTGAATTGAATGATCAAAAAAGAATTCGATCATTTACTAAAAATTAAAGAAATGAAAAGAGCACCTCATCACGAAGTTAAAAAAACAAATTATCCCAAAGTTTTATTGTTCGTAATTGCAATAGCGCTACTGTCTGTTTCCATTACATCGTGTAAAAAAGATAATGATTTGATCAACGATCAGACGAATGCACCTCTGGCCAAGAACTATACCATTACTTCAAGCCTGGACAATTTAGGTTTAAAAACAAGTTCCAAAGCAACGGGGTCGTTGATCGGCAGCTATGACAATACAACAAAAGTATTTTTTTATTCTTTAACATTTACAGGGGTCAATCCTTTATCAGTCAGCATTTATAAAAACGACAAAGGTGTAACAACTTCCGCTTTTGATCTGGCTGCGAATAACGGGTTAAATTATACATCTCCTGTTGATGGCCATGTAACTTTAACGGCAAGCCAGGAAACTGATTTGCTTGCGGGTTTGTGGTTTGTAAAAATCAATACAGACAACTTTAAGAGCGGTGAAATTTCCGGAAATTTAAGTGCTGTTCAAAAATAGACGTATTGATTTGATTACATTTAGTTTTGATTGAAATTATGATTTTTAGTCAACTGCTAATTTTACTTATTCGTATCCTTTGATTACCTTATGACTGGCCGTACAAGTAATACTATAAATGAGGATAAAGGGAATTTACAGGAAATCCATTTGAAAGACGACGGTGTTTTTGAATCCATGTACAAGCTATATTATAAAAAGCTTTATATGGTTGCTTACAGCTATACTAAAAGCCAGGAGCATTCGGAAGAAATTGTCCATGATGTGTTTTTAAAAATATGGGACCAGGGGGATGCTTTGTTAATTACCCAATCCCTTGCCAGTTATTTGTACCGGGCCGTAGTCAATACATCCCTCAATGTAATTAAAAGAGAGCAAAAACAAATGGTTAAAAATGAAAACTATGCTGCTGATTTTGAAGAATTGTACACGGATGAAAACAACCATTCAGAACAGTTGGAAACTCAACTTATAAAACTCGAAAAAGCGCTGGAACTGCTGCCGCCGCAATGTAAAAAAGTAATGATGATGAGTAAATTTGATAAACGCAAACAGCAGGACATCGCAAACACTTTAAATATTTCAATCAAAACGGTTAAGAACCACCTGACTTATGGGTTCAAGAAAATAAGACTAATATTAGCCGAACAGGAATTAACAATGGTTCTATTGGCTTTTTTTAGCCTGTTAAATTAATTTTTACTATTCCCCTACACGTTATGAAAGAAAACGACGTCTCCAATCCTATCCCGTATGAGCTGATCATAGAGGAGTTTGAAGGAACGCTTTCCATTGAGGATTCAAAAAGATTAGTATTATGGAGAGCAGGTTCGGCAGCTAATGAACAAACTTATCATGAATTATCTTCACTAAAAGATAATTTGGAATTACTTTCTGTTTACAAAAAATTAGACCCGGATTCTTCCTGGAAAAACGTTAAATACAAAATTGATAAATCAGAGGAAGCCGTAAAAAAGGTAATTCCGATGAGGCGGAATTTTGCTTTGTTCACAAGACTTGCCGCTGCGGCTATCCTGTTGATTGTAAGTTTATTTTTAATTGATCGTTTTTATATAAACCCGGAAAATAACTTCGCGACAGCAGAAAATGAGCATAAAAAAATACGGCTTCCTGACGGAACAGAAATCCTGTTAAATGAAAATACCGAGGTCAGCTTTAGTAAAAAAGATTTCAAAGGATCGAGAATTGTAAACCTGATAAAAGGTGAAGCTTTTTTTGATGTATCCCACCAGGAACATCATCCGTTTCTGGTCAAATTAGGTGCAATCAACCTGAATGATATCGGAACAAGTTTCAACATTGTGAGAACTAACAAAACGGTCAGCGTTGTGGTGAGTACCGGAAAAGTATCGTTGGAAAGAATAACTGATAACAAAAAAATAATCCTGCACCCAAACGATAAAGGCATATTTAATGTCGAAACAAACGAAATAGCTAGGACATCCAACCAGGATGCCAATTATAAATCATGGATGGATAAAAAATTCACTTTCAGAAGGACACCTTTAAGCGAAGTTGCCAGGAAAATTGAAAAATCTTATGGTATTGTCATCATTTTTAAAAACGACGACCTGAAAGACCGCATACTTACCGGTTCTTATGAAAAGCTTTCGGCAGATAGTATCATGCGTGTTATTTCGTTATCATTACATATAAAATCAGAGAAGCGGGACGGTAAGTTTATTTTAAAAAATTAAAGCCTGTTTAAATTTATACAAGAAAGAATGCCAATGCTTCTTTTACCCTATAAAAATTGGTGTTTGCATCAATTTAAACAAACCAAAACCAAATTTTTATCATTTTTTAGGTGATAAAAGAAGCATATAAAATAGATTGAACAAATTTAAACAGGCCTTAGAGCCTGTTTAAATTTGTTTGGGAAATAGTTTATGCTTCTTTTATCACATAAAAAATGGTAAGTTGAATATAGGTGAAAGGCGGAAAGGTGAAGGGCAAAAGGTTACAGCTATTAGCCAACACCAATTTTTTAGTGCTAAAAGAAGCATTGTGATAAATCCCTAACTTGTGAAAAGATCAGGTATAAATTTAAGCAGCCCCTAACGCCTTTTTAAGATTTAATTTTAAGATGCCATAATGACGAAAAGGAAAAGAGCAGGATCAAATATTACCTGGTTTTATTTATTGTTTTTCTTTTTGTCAACAGTACATACCTCCTCTGCGCAAAATGCGGCAATAGATACGGTAAAACTTAGCACAGCATTTAAAGGCATATCATTGGAAGCGGCATTGACCAAATTAGTGGTAGATGGTAAAATGCCCATATCTTTTGATCCCTCCTTGTTGCCTGCCAAACAAATAACCAAATCCTTCACAAAAGTTCCCCTTGCAGGGATCCTGGATTTTCTGTTTTCGGGCACGGACTTAACTTATCAGGTTACCGGACCGGAAATCGTCATTATCCAAAAGAAGGTGAAAAGATTTACGGTGAGCGGGCATATATTGGATGCAGAAAACGGTGAAGAAATAATAGGTGCAGTAATGTTTATAACTTCACTTAATCAGGGGGTTTCCAGTAACAATTATGGTTTCTATTCCCTCACTGTCCCGCAAGGTAAATATGAAATATTAATTACCCATGTTGGGTACAATCCCAAGAAAATAACCATTTCATCAGATCGATCTGTTACCGGTAATTTTAAGTTGGAAAAAGAGGTACATACTTTAAAAGAAGTTGTCGTTAATTCCGAACAAGATCATTCCGGGGTTTCGCAAGTTCCGGGCAAAGCTTTACCTATAGGATCAGTTAAGGATTTGCCTTATTACGGCGGCGAATTTGATTTGGTAAAAGCACTGCAAATGCAAAGCGGTATTTTAGCCATTACGGAGGGAAGCAGTAATTTATTTGTAAGGGGCGGCAACAAAGATCAAAATTTGATTTTGTTGGACGAAGCCGTAGTTTACAACCCGTCGCATTTATTTGGATTGGTGTCGGTCTTTAACCCGGATGCGATGAAAAACATCCAGGTTTATAAGGATGAGATTCCGGCAAATTTCGGAGGCCGTTTGTCATCAGTTATCGATTCCAGGATGGCAGAAGGGGACGATAAAATGCTCCATATCAAAGGCGGAATGAGCTTGCTGTCTGCAAGGGTTGCAGCAGAAGGGCCAATTTTACAAGACAAAGGCTCATTCTTGTTTGCTTTCAGGAGAGGTTTGTACGATGTGTTCGACAACAGTTTTAAACCCTTTAATCTCGATGCGGTTTACTATGATTACAATTTAAAATCCAATTACAAGCTAAACACAAATAACAGGATATTCCTTTCCGCCTACTTGGGTAGTGATTACCTGTCGTCCGCTAACTCATTTGTCAATAAATGGGGCAATAAAACAGCTACATTCAGATGGAACCACCTTTTTAACCCTAAATTATTCTTCAACCTTTCGGCTATTTACAGCAACTATAAAAATCAGTTGGACATCAATTCGGGAAAAGCTTTAGACAAATATAAATGGCAGACCGGCATACAGGATATAAGCCTGAAAAGCGATTTTACCTATTATAACCGTCCGGGCAATGAGATTAAATTTGGTTTTAACGGGACCTATCATTTTTTCGCCCCGGGGGAAACTTCCTATTACAACGGGGCTTTTAATATTCCAAGATCACAAGCTTTGGAAAATGCTGTTTATTTCTCCCAAAGCCTTAATATAAATGAAAAATTAAAGGTTTCTTACGGTTTACGCGCGTCTCTGTTTATAAATTTAGAAACCAATAAGCTTTTCCTGATCAATAATCAATATCAAAATATAGGTGAAGAATCCAACCTTAAAGGAGGGTACAATACATTTTTTAAATTGGAACCCAGGATAACTATGCAATACAGAATTGATAACCTCCAGCAGGTTTATACAACTTATACCCGTAATTATCAATATTTGCAATTGGTACAAAACGACGAATTGGCTTTTTCATCGTTAGAAACCTGGATACCTGCAAGTCCGAACGTAAAACCCCAACAAGCTGATTCATGGTCAGCGGGCTACCAGGCTAACCTTGATCCTATCATCTTTACTTTAGATGGTTATTATAAAAAGTTAAACAACCAGTTAGATTTGATCGACCATGCCCAGGTTATTTTGAACCCGGTTATTGAAAGCCAGCTTCGGTCAGGTCGTTCAAACGCATACGGCCTCGAGTTTGCTTTAACTAAAAACACCGGCAAATTAACGGGCAACCTGTCCTATACGTATTCCAGGGTATTTCGAAAAATAGCAGGCATTAATAATGGCAATACCTATCCGGCAAATTATGATATTCCGCATGACATAAAGCTTACGGCAAATTACCAGCTTGCTAAACGAGTAGTCCTTTCGTCCTTCTTTACTTTTGCCAGCGGCCGGCCGGTTACTTTACCGGTTGGATATTTTTTGCAGAATAACATCCGGGTTCCCATATTTGAAGACCGGAATGCTTCCCGTTTTCCAAACTATCAAAGGCTTGATATCAATGCAACTTGGACACCAAAGCCATCCATAAAAAACCACCGGCAATGGAAAAGTAGCTGGAGTATTGGCATTTATAATTTATCCAACCAAAAAAACCCGCTGTTTTATGGGTTAAATCAAAATTCTCCTATTGATAACTTAGGCTATACAGAGTTTTTTTCAGGCATCTTGCCAACAGTGTCTTATAATTTCAAATTTTAAGCGATGCGTTTTAAAGCAATTTATTCCCTTGTTGTTTTGCTGCTGGTTTTGAATAGCTGTAAAAAGAATGTTTTGAACAGAATTGATTTTGAACCGGCAACTTTACCGCACCCGCTGGTTATAGAAGGCGGCATCAATTCACTTCAAAAGCAACAATTTATAAGATTAAGCCTTCCTGCCATTGCTCCGGGCAATGTGATCACACCTGTTTCAAATGCTTTAGTAACCGTAAATG
>JAABUQ010005628.1_pt1 | contig 19726 bp, 19 predicted proteins | sample 5560001 | NCBI WGS metagenome assembly JAABUQ01 (sample SAMN10711888, study PRJNA513371) | rock metagenome | isolation source: Antarctica rocks | place: Antarctica: Victoria Land, Finger Mt nord | collected 2015-12-18
CACGCAATGTCACACTTGTATCCAGGGTGGCTTCGTAGTCCACCATCTTAAAGATTCGAGGCATAGCTGCTCATTGTCACTTGCCTCACTCTGACACATCGGTGTTTCTCCGACAACCTGCTAGTAAATTCTCTGGTCAATACGCTAATACGCTGAAACTTTTTGGGGATTAAGGGTTTTCTCGGATGCCATCCATGCTCCAGGGCAAATACGATACAGAACAGAACGTATCGTGTGCGTTTGCCGGGTAGGCATTGTGGGGATGAGTTGTCAGATGACCGTCAAAAGACAGCTAGTAATGAATCAGCCGCACAAAGGCATCGCTTATTTGTGAACTCAGGTGTAAAACGAGCGAAAATCTATGGTCTCTCAACTACTAGCAACAGCTCTGGTTCATTGGCTAGATCCTGACAAAGGAGGGCGAAAGGCTCTGCCATCTGGTTCTATTTATGCTGCTACTGGACGGTTTGCTGAGCAAGAGGATGAGCTTTTTAGTGTTGTCCTGCGCTTTCCTGTGAAAAAAGCTGTGCTGAGACAATTACCTTCTGATTCATTGGAATTCCTGCATTCGTTGCAGGTAAAAGACAAACCAGAGCCCAGAATTTGGGATGAAGCTGAAATTGGCTTTCTGGCGCCGGAACTAGTTGAAAAGAAGCTCGCTCCCGGTGTGAAGCTTTTGATCACTGAGGGACCTCAGATAGTTGCGGAGTGCGAAATTCAAAACGTTTCTGAGGCTGACTTGACACCTTAAGCAAGCGCCCCCCGATCATAGTGAGAGCGTTTTTCTGGCTCAGGAGGTGCGGGCGTGTTGCTTCTCGTTCACAATAATAATCATGCCGTCTTATAACATCGGTCTAGACTTTGGCACCACTAACTCCATTATTTCTTACATTAGCACCACTGGTCAGCTGGAAGTCTTCCAATATGGTGGCCCAGATGGACAGAAATATATCCCCTCGTTCATCGCCTACGAAGACGGCTTGATCGAAATTGGCACTGCTGCCCGTAACACAGCTACTCATCACTCAGATGCTGAGAGTTATGGCAACTTTAAAATGCGGTTGCCATTGCCAGAGTCAGAATTTACCAACCACTTTAAAGGCGATCGCACCCCCCAGGCAACTATAGCTGACTACTTGCGTGAACTCCTCCTTTCCCCTGAAAACCCCTACAGCTTCAACCGCGAAACCGGCGAAATCACCCGTCTCGTCGTCTCCGTTCCCGAAATCTGGCAGCGTGATATCTACAACCTTGGGCGAGAGCGCCTGCAAAAGCTGATTCAAGAACTTGGACTGCCCCTAATCCAGTTGGTGAGCGAACCTGTTGCCGCTGCCGCCTACTATGCCTGGGAAACTCATCGGCGTTCTCAACAACAACAGACACAACCCTTCAACGGTAATTTACTCGTCTGCGACATGGGAGGCGGTACATTTGACGTTAGCCTCTGTCGCGTCTATGGTGACAATAAAGTTGAAGTGCTTTACTTTGATGGTCAAGGCGATAAAGGACTCGAATCAGCCGGAGTCGCCTTTGATCGCCGCTGCGTACAACAAGCCTACACCAAAAAGCACGGTGAGCAGCTAAAAGAAAATGACCCTGAGTTTATGCGCAAACGAGGGGAATTTGAAACTGTCAAGATTAGCTCTCATGCCAAAATCACTAAGAAGCTGATTAACTATCTCAAAGCACCCGACGACTTGGCTGAGCAAAATGTCTATATCTTCGGCGATGGATACACTCTCACCTTTGGCGAAGTCAGTGAAGCATTTGCTCCCATTGCCCAAGGCATCCAACGAGTGATGCAACGGGTGCAAGACTGGTTGCAGCAAAATGGCGAAGAGTTTCACCGATTATTTCTGGTGGGTGGCTTCTCTCAGTTCCACCTAGTACAAAAAGTAATTACTGATACCTTGGGTATTGGCGACACTGATCCCAGATTTGACCGAAGTTTCAACATCACAAACAGCGCTTATGCCATCTCTTATGGTGCTTGCCTGATTGCTAATGGTTTAGTTGAACCCACAGAAAAATACGTCCACACGCTGGGAATAGTTATAAATAGAGAAACCCCCAGGGTAACGATTCGAGGAGTTCAACTTGAAATCGAATCAGAAGAAATTACCTTAGTCAGAGGCGGAGTATCTTTAGATGACCTCAGCCAGCCCCAGTTCTACAACCAGACTTTAGTAGCATGGCAAGAAAGCTTTCTGCTTCCGATCTGGGTAGACCCTCAGTCTAGAGGGAAACGCTACAATTCGTCTTTGCCGGAGCCAGTTAAGTTACCTAAATACTCTCAATCTGCTCGCTATCGGGTGGGAATGCGGGTTAATCCCTCCCAAGTTGCTTACTTAGTCATCGAAGAAGCCACAAGCCTTGAGCGCGTCGAGTATGAACTAGGAAATATCATCGCTAAGATGTTTCCTGGTTTTCTACTCAGCCAAGATCCTGAAAAGGACTCGATTTTGTGAGGTATATATGTGGGCACGGATTCCCATTATTAGATAATATGTCAACTTGAGTCAAAATGCAAGCCCCAATTGAAAAAATTAACCAATTAATTCAGCAAATCCAACAAGCTAACAATCTAGTTGAATTTGAAACCATTGAACTGCCATTTCAGCTAGTTGAGGCAGGGATTCAAGTTTGGGAATCCACCTATTCTCCAGAAGTACTAGGACAACTTGCCAGTACCGACACTGACACATTAGATGCTTGGGCGATCGCTCTGGCTGCCACACTCCAAACTCAGCTAGAACTCCTCAACAACTGGCTGCCCCATCTAGTCTCCCTACCAGTACCAGCAGCCCTGAAGCAGAAAATTAGCGATCGCATCGATAGCCTTAGCCAAACCGCCTTCCGAAAATCCCAGCTGCTCACCTCGGCGACTATGCTGCTGAATCAAGAACAACAGCTCAGACGAGATGCCAGTGAGCTGCAAAACTTAAAACAGAAGGCAAAAGAGCTTCAACTGATGCAGACAGAACTGCAAGCAACAAACAAGGAAAGTCTGCGGCAGGCGATCGCAACTCAAGCATTTGCCCTAGAACCAGAAAGGCTTGCCCTAGAATCACTCCAACAACAGAAAGCCCAGCTGGACGACCAAATCGCCGCACTGCAACAACAGCAAGCTAGGCTAAAACATGAGATCAACTATCTGCGATCGCGGCAGCAACGGATAGAGACTAGCACCACTAACACAGCTACCGAACTTATCACCCTAACAAAATCCCAACAAAAGAGCCAAAGAGAAGCCCTTGACGCAGTTCTGGCTGACTTGGAAAAGCAACAGTCGGACTTTCAGCATACTCAGCAGCAATTACAGCGTGCGATTCAAGACTTTAATCAATATCAAACCGCAACAGATGAGATGCGGACACACCTTTTTGCTCATTATCAATCAGACTCTGAGTTAGGCAAAGTGCTGCCAGTTAACCAACAAAAAGTGGATACTCTGATCAGGAGTATTCAGCAAAATCTAGCAGAACTTGACCAGGAACTAGCCCAAGGTCAGAGGATGCACTCGCTTTCTCAGCAAAAAACTACCCTGACTTTCTAGCCATGACTCTGCTCAACGTTGCTGAAATTTGTCCTGCCACACGCACCCTTGGTCCCGGTCAGCGCTTTGTGATTTGGGTACAAGGCTGCTGCTTTAACTGCCGTGGCTGCATCTCCCCCGATTGGATTCCCCAGAAGCAAGCAACCTTGGTTGACCCCGTGCGGCTGGCTGATTACATTTTATCAGTCCCAGGTACCCAGGGGCTGACAGTTTCTGGTGGAGAACCAATGCTACAGGCAGATGCCTTGAGCGAGCTATTCATTTATCTTTGTCAACAGCGTGACCTCTCGCTCATCTGCTACAGTGGCTTCACCTTAGAGCAGCTGCAGGCTAAATCTGACCCAGCCATTAATCAATTTCTTGCCCTAGTTGACGTTTTCATCGATGGGCAATATATGCCAGAACTGAACGACAACAAAGGCTGGCGGGGGTCTGACAACCAAGTTATCCACTTTCTCACTCCTCGACATTTATCGGAAGCCAGTTGGTTTACAGAGCGCAAACGGGATGTAGAAATTCATCTGCGCGATGATTCAGCCTTGATGGTTGGTGTCCCACCCCACAATTTCTCTAACAACTTCAAGCTGGCAGTCGATATTGGCTCAGACTATTTCGTTGGAAAGACGTAATCACGCTGCTGCCTCCCTAACATAGTAAGGGTTGAAAGTCCCGAGATTGCCACTACCGTTGGTCAACCGAAAGGGCATAGCTGATCGCAAAAGCAGCTAGCAATTAATAAGCAATTAACAAGGGAGAAACAATAATGAGAGCAGTTTGCTGGCAAGGTACAAACAAGGTAGATGTTGAAACGGTTCCCGATCCCAAAATCATCAATCCGCGTGATGCGATCGTCAAAATCACGTCAACAGCAATCTGCGGTTCTGATTTGCACCTATATGACGGCTACAACCCCACCATGAAACCAGGTGACATCCTGGGTCATGAATTCATGGGGGAAATCGTTGAGTTGGGTAGTGCTTTTAAGAATGGAAATATCCACGACAAAGGCAAAGCTCTCGCCGTTGGCGATCGCGTCGTTGTCCCCTTCACCATTTCCTGCGGTAGCTGCTTCTTTTGCAACCGCAATTTATGGTCATTGTGTGATAACTCCAACCCCAATGCTTGGATGGCGGAACAAATGATGGGTCATTCCCCATCAGGTCTGTTTGGCTTCTCCCACCTGACTGGAGGGTATGCAGGTGGTCAGGCAGAGTATGCCCGCGTTCCCTTTGCGGATGTCGGGTTGTTCAAGATTCCCAATGGACTGGCAGATGACCAAGTCCTGTTTTTTACGGATATTTTCCCGACTGGATACATGGCAGCAGAAAACTGTGACATCGAACCCGGAGATACCGTTGCGATTTGGGGTTGCGGTCCGGTTGGGCAGTTTGCGATCAGAAGTGCCTTGATGCTGGGTGCTGGACGAGTGATTGCGATTGATCGTGTTCCCGAACGCCTGCAGATGGCGAAAGACGGCGGAGCAGAAGTCTTGAACTATGAGGAAATCGAGGTAGGGGAAGCCCTGAAAGAAATGACTGGAGGGCGCGGTCCCGATTCTGTTATGGATGCGGTGGGCATGGAAGCTCACGGACTGGGTTTAGAAGGCTTCTATGACAAAGCGAAGCAAGCAGTACGTCTAGAAACAGATCGACCCAACGTATTACGTCAAGCGATCGTGGCTTGTCGCAAAGGCGGTACCGTATCGGTTCCCGGTGTTTACACGGGCTTTGTAGACAAGATTCCGCTGGGTGCGTTCATGAACAAAGGCTTAACCATGAAAACGGGACAAACGCACGTACATCGGTATTTGCAGACGTTACTCGATCGCGTTCAAAATGGCGACATCGATCCATCGTTTGTGATTACCCATCGTCTCCCGCTAGAGCAAGCCCCGCACGGCTACGAGATTTTTAAGCATAAAAAAGATAACTGTATCAAGATTGTACTCAAACCAGGCCAGGCTTCCTAAAGCCGTACAAGTCAGGAGGGGACGGTGAAGCTAATGAGCCACCTGAACAGACAAAAAATTATTCTGGCCTAAACTTCATCGTCACCGACTTTTTGTGCTATTGTCTTGACTCAAAAATTACTCAAGAAACTAGACATGCAAACAAAACAGCTGGGTAATTCGGACCTTTACATCACCCCAATCGGCTTTGGTGCCTGGGCAATTGGTGGAGGTGGCTGGGCTTTTGGTTGGGGACCACAGGACGACCAGGAATCAATTGAAGCGATCAATCGAGCCCTCGACCTCGGTGTTAATTGGATCGACACGGCTGCTATCTATGGTCTAGGGCATTCTGAGGAGGTTGTTGCTAAGGCATTGAAAGGTCGAGCTTCTCGCCCCTATATCTTCACCAAATGCTCGATGATCTGGGACAAAAACCGCGAAATTGGTCGCAGCCTCAAGATGGATTCAGTACGCAAAGAGGTTGAAGATAGCCTGCACCGACTCGACATTGAAACCATTGACCTATATCAGATCCACTGGCCTAACCCGGACCCAGAAATCGAAGAAGGCTGGACGACTCTTTCTAAATTGAAGGATGAGGGCAAGGTTCGCTATATCGGGGTTTCAAACTTCAACGTAGAGCAGTTGAAACGTGCCCAAGCGATCGCGCCAGTTACCTCATTACAGCCGCCCTATTCGCTGGTCAACCGTAATGCAGAAAAAGAAATCCTGCCCTTTTGCAAGGAAAACAACATTGGTGTGATTGTTTATTCACCGATGCAGTCGGGCTTGCTTACAGGGGCAATGACAGCTGAGCGGATTGCCAAAATGCCGGATGATGATTGGCGCAAACAGAGCAGTGAATTTCAGGAGCCACGTCTGTCGCGCAACCTGAGACTAGTCGAGGTGTTGCGGCAAATTGGTCAACAGCACGGACGAGCACCGGGTGAGGTGGCAATCGCTTGGACATTGAACAATCCTGCGGTTACGGCTGCTATCGTTGGCGGACGCAACGGAAAACAGGTGGAGGGAATCATCGGCGCTGGGGAATTTCGCCTCAATGAGCAGGCGCAAGGCCAGATTAGCACTTTCCTGCGTGAGAACCCATAAAATCTTGCAGTGGGACTAATAAAGTCAATAACCAGAGCGCTCGCCAGTTGGTTCGGGGATGGGGAGTCCCTGTTCCTGCATAAACTCTAGGTAAAATTGAATCGCTTCATTGATAAGAGTTTCGACTTCTTCTAAGGTTTCGGCGACTGCTACACAGCCTGGTAATTCTGGAACGTATGCTCCATAGCTGGTTTCGCCTTTTTCAATTACGATGGCATAATCACCCATCAGCTATTCTCCTCCAGTTGAGCCTGCCGCCAGATGCTTTTGAGCGTACCGATTGGCACGTCAGTACCCGTCTTGCCAGCTACAGTAACAATACCGAAGTTGAAGTAACTCAAAGTCTACTAAAAAATAGTAGTATAATTATAGATCGTGTCGAATTAAAGCCAGTCCATGCCTAAACTCAAAACCCGCAAAGCAGCGGCAAAACGATTCCGAGCCACCGGCAGCGGGAAGATTGTGCGTCGTAAAGCGTTCAAGAATCACCTCCTAGAACACAAGAGTTCCGACAAGAAGCGTCGCTTCTCCAAAATGGCGCTTGTGGACGAACGCGATGAGAAAAATGTGCGCTTGATGTTGCCGTATTTGTAATATTTTAAGGAATTAAGCCATGACACGGGTAAAACGCGGTAATGTTGCTCGCAAACGCCGCAAGAAAATTCTCAAACTAGCCAAAGGATTTCGCGGGTCACACTCAACCCTGTTTCGGACTGCAAATCAACAAGTGATGAAGGCGCTGCGGAGCGCTTATCGCGATCGCAAAAAGCGCAAGCGCGATTTCCGTCGCCTTTGGATCACCCGCATCAACGCCGCCGCACGGCAACACGGTATGAGCTACAGCCAGCTGATGGGCAATATGAAGAAAGCCAATATCCAACTCAATCGCAAGATGTTGGCTCAAATGGCAATCCTCGACCCAGCCAGCTTTACTAAAGTGGCCGAATTGGCTAGCCTTGCTAAAGGATGAAGGTAGAAGGCAAAAGGATAATTTTTTTCCTTCTTTCTTTTTCCTTTTTCCTCTGTTGCCCCAATATCCAGGGAAGCAAAGCTAAACCTGGATTTAGGGCCATTGTTCCTTTCTCCTTTCCCAGTAGCGCCGCAGAGCTAAAAGAAATTCAAAAGCGGGGCTACATGAGTGTTGCTGTTAAAGATGATGTTCGTCCGCTCGGCTTTCTGGATGTTCGCGGTAAACTCCAAGGACTGGAAATTGATCTAGCCCAGCGCTTGGCACAAGACCTGGTGGGCAACTCAGCTAATGTTAGGTTGCAGCCGGTAGCGAATCGCGATCGCCTCCCTGTAGTTTTAGAGGGGAAAGCCGATCTCACGATTGCCAGCGTCACAGCAACAGCATCACGCAGTCGCCTGGTTAGCTTCAGCATTCCCTACTACTTCGATGGCACTGCCTTAGTCACAAAGGACGGCTCGGTGCAACAACTGCGTGATGTTGCTAAAGGGAAAATCGCCGTCCTAAAAGGCTCCAGCACCATTGCCGCCGTGAAGTATCTGTTGCCATCTGCCAAGCTAGTAGGCGTTGATTCGTATGAGCAGGCGCGATTGTTCCTACACTTGGGTGTCGCCAATGCATTTGCGGCTTCTGCCAGCGTCCTCAGCGGCTGGGTACAGGAATATCCCCAGTACAGGTTGCTGCCGACACTGATTGGGGCTGAACCTTTGTGCGTAGTGATGCCTAAGGGGTTGCAGTACGATGAGTTACGGCAGCGGGTTAATGCTGCGATCGCTCGCTATTCAGCTCAGGGTTGGCTGCACCAACGGGCAGCTTATTGGGGATTACCTTGAAGCGGGGGAGAGAGGGAGCGTTTCATTTAGGCTAGTCCGCCAGCGAAAACTGATAATGAATATACAAGCTCAAAATTTTCATCTTTCGTCTTTGATAAAAAATGGATAACAATCTAGCAGTTGTTTATCTCTTAATCTTGCTGGCTCTGCTCTTTGGAGCCGGTTTGAACATTTTGCGCCAGATTCTCAAAACGCGCAAGACCGAGAACGCCCTCGCGCGGCTGCAAAAAAAGCTGAATAAAGAGAAGGGGACGACCCAAGAATATTACGAGTTGGGCAGTATCTTATTAGATAAAAAAGTGTATGCCCAGGCGATATCGCTGTTTCAAAAAGCAATCAAAGCAGCAGAGGAGGAGGGAGAAGAAAAAATCAGCATCATTTACAATGCGCTGGGCTTTGCCTATTTTGGCCAAGAGCAGTACGACGCAGCAATTCGCCAGTACAAGGAAGCCTTGAAACACAACCCCAACTATGCTACAGCGCTCAATAACCTCGGTCATACCTACGAGCGGAAGAAGTTAACAGCTCAGGCATTACAAGCTTACGAGCAAGCCCTGCAGTCCGAGCCGAACAACATCACTGCCAAGCGCCGCGTTGAATCGCTGCGCAAACGGTTCGTAACTTCTGCCTAAGGAAAGGGTTCAAGGGTCTTGAGGCTCAGGGGGTAGGGAAAGAGCCTACCCTGACCCTCAAGACCCTCAACACCCCTCTTATTCCCTGTTCAAAAAGACTTGGATTTGTCTGAGTGCGGCTGGGGCAATATTGAACAGTGCCCAACTCACCGCCGCAATGACTGGTAGTAGAACGAATGCCACCCGCAAATCAATATCCATATCCAAATACCCTCTGTTATTTTGAGACTGTTATAATATTTTATTTTCAGCTAAACTGGACACAATTTTCAATACCCAAGCAGAGATCTGGGGAAGCAAATCAAGATCTGCTATCAGTGGGTGGTTGTAAATCCTAGATCCGTGCTCTTATTAGCATGAACCAGAGCTAACTTTTCGTAACGTCGGGCATGTTCGATCAATTCTGCCGCTTCTGGCTCTGAAACCTCACGGATTCGCTTTCCAGGCACTCCAACGACAAGCGATCGCGGTGGCACATCTTTGTTAACCACTGCCCCAGCACCAATAATGCTACCGGCTCCCACCCTTACCCCGTCTAATACCACCGCCCCAATCCCGATCAAGCTTCCGCGTTCAATGTAAGCCGAATGCACCACAGCGCGATGGCCCACAGTAACATAACCTTCCAAAATTGTAGGTTTACCTGGGTCGCCGTGCAAAATTGCTCCATCCTGGATATTCGTGACTTCTCCAATCTCAATTTGCTCCACATCCCCCCGCACGACCGCTCCATACCAGATACTGACCCCCGGTGCTAGCTTTACCCAGCCAATGACAACCGCATTTTCGGCAATAAACGCCGCTGAGGAAAAATCGGGACGAGGCCAGTAGGATGCGGTAGACACGATAGAATATCGAATATGATACCCAGGACTACAGTCGAAACTCCAACCCTTGAAGTGATTAAACGCTTAAAGAGCTTGTAGCAAGACCGCAAGACCAGGATATCACGGTAAGCAAAAGTGTGAAAATCAAACCACTGGTGCTGGTGCTAAAGAAATATGCTGGTCCGCACTTAATGATGAACCCAGGCTTGCAGTACCCAATTTTTGGCCCAGAAATACAGTGTCCCCACTGTCGCCAGACTATTCCGGCGCTGACTCTAACTGATACTTATCTGTGTCCGCGACATGGGGCATTTGAAGCTGACCCAAAAACCGAAGAACTAATTCATCTCCAGTCAGGCCGCCACTGGCGACGTTGGAATAATGAGTGGTATCGGCAGCATACCCATCCTGATGGAATTCGCTTTGAAATCCATGAAGCACTAGACCGGCTCTATACCCAAGGCTACCGGGCAACACGGGTGATTATCGCCCAACGCTATCAGGAGTTAATTAGTGGCTACTTAGAACGCAGCACACCGTGGCGCGGCCAGTCGGAGCCGTCTAGACCCCGGCTCTACGGCTTGCCGGTGGAGTTTGGCCCTGACCCTAAAGAGGAACCGTGCTGGGAAGTGATTAATTTTGACCTGGAAAAAGAGCCTGGAGTTCCAGTGCGCTACCCCTATTTCCGTTTATTCGAGTAGGTGTAAGACCGAACAACCGATGCATCACGCCTCAATCCGAACCGCGAATATTCATCGCGCGATCGCTTTCTACGAACAACTAGGATTTAATGTCAGTGAACGCTTTACCACCGGCTACACCCTAGCTTGCTGGATGGAAGGACTAGGCGGACGGATTGAGCTGCTCCAAATTCCCCAACCGAGTCCAGCCCCGGATGCCTTTGGGGATGAGCATTACGTCGGGTACTACCATTTGTCGTTTGACATCACCAACGTAGCGGCAGATCTGCCCAGTTGGTTGACAGCCTTGAAAGAACGCTTTGTTGAGGCGCTTCATACCCAGCCAGATCAGTATCAGCCCCTGAAGGTGCTTTTGGAGCCAACTCAACAGCAAATCGGCGATCGCGTCTACGAAGTTGCCTTCATAGCCGATGCTGATGGCTTGCCGCTCGAATTCATCCGGGTTATCGCTTTATAGCAAGATTCATGTCTATTTTATCCGCAGTACGTCGATATCATTTCCTGCTATTACTATTCAGCTTCTGCCTAAGTGCAACGCTGTTGTTCAGTGGCATTGCCACGTCCAGCCCACTTGTTGTTGCCGATTCCCAGCAGCCAGGTGTCCAGCAATCGGTCATTTCCAAGGATGAGACACCGCTTGCTGTGAGTAAGGACGTCCGCAAGACGGTACTAGAAAATGGTCTGACTGTCTTAACCAAGGAAGTGCATACTGCCCCAGTGGTGAGTGTGCAGGTGTGGTATCGGGTGGGGGAGCGCAACGAAGCGCCAGGAGTAAATGGCATTGCCCACCAGCTGGAACACTTGATGTTTAAAGGCACCACAGACCGCCCGATTCAGTTTGGTCGCCTGTTTAATGCGCTGGGGAGCGATTCCAATGCCTTCACCAGCTATGACGAAACTGCCTACTTCGGGACGGTGGAGCGGAACAAGCTGAAGGCTATGCTGACACTGGAAGCTGACCGGATGCATAACGCCCTAATTGGGGAAAAGCAGCTCAAGAGTGAAAAGCGCGTGGTGATTTCTGAGTTGCAGGGTTACGAAAATAGTCCCGCCTATCGGCTGAGCCGGGCGGTGATGCGTGCCGCATTTCCCAATCAGCCTTATGGATTGCCGGTGGGTGGCACCAAAGCCGATGTGCAGAAGTTTACGCCTGCGGAGGTACAGAAATACTACCACACCTACTACAATCCCAATAATGCCACTCTCGTGATTGTGGGGGATTTTCAAACCCAGCCGACTCTGAAAGCTGTAAGAGACATCTTTGGCAAGGTTACCAATCGGGGAACGCCAGAAACAACGCCCACACCCTCCTCTTTTGAGGCAGGCACAACACCTGCCCCTACTGATTCTGCTGCTAAGACACCGATTGTGTTGCGGCAACCTGGCAGTGCGCAGTTGTTGGAGGCAGTGTATCCGTTGCCACCTGTCAATAATCCTGATGTACCGTCGCTGGATATGATGGATTACATCTTGACAGGGGGGCGGAGTTCTCGACTTTACCAAGCTTTGGTGCAATCGGGGCTTGCCAGCGATTTTGGGGGTGGTGCGGCGAACTTAATTGCTGGGGGCTGGTATCAACTGTCTGCTACGGCGGCTCCAGGTAAAAACCTGGCAGAAATTGAGCAGGCGCTAAGCCAAGCACTCACCGAATTGCGCGACAAAGGCGTGACGGCAGAAGAACTGAACCGAGCAAAGGCGCAACTGCGAGCCAGCTTGATTTTGCAAAACCGCGATATCACCAATCAGGCGACGCAGCTGGGAAATGACCAAACAATAGCCGGGGATTATCGGTACACAGACCGCTACTTGGCGGCAGTTAACCAAGTCAGCACGGCAGATGTGCAGCGGGTGGCTAGACTATATCTTACAGCCGACTCACGTACACTAGGCTTGTTTGAACCGACCCAAATAGCTGGTAAACCGAGTGCTGGGGCAGCGGGTTCGACGCAAACCTCCGAACACTTCAATCTTGGTCCCCCGGTAAACCCAGGTGAGTTGGCGAAGTACCTGCCGCCTGTGGACTCAGCCACAGTGTCCAAAACTCAAACGCGACCATCGCAATTTAGTTTGGCAAATGGCCTAAAAGTGTTGTTGGTGCCCGACCGCAGTACCCCGACCGTAACGCTGACTGGTTATATTCAAGCCGGTACGGCGTTTGACTCCGATGCCAAAGCAGGTCTTGCCGGTCTGACAGCGGCAAACCTAATGAATGGCACTAAAACCAAGGATGCACTGACTATTGCCAAAACTCTGGCAGATCGTGGAGCAGATCTGGGGTTCAGCGCTACTCGTGAGGGGGTGAGCATTGGCGGCAACTCCTTGGCATCAGATTTACCCACCCTGATCCAGGTGCTGGGTGATGTGATGGAAAACGCTACCTTCCCAGCGAATGAGTTAGAACTGAGTCAGCAACGCGCCTTGACTGGCCTTAAGGTGGCATTGGACACACCGTCGGTTTTGGCACAACGGACGTTTCAACAAACGATTTACCCAGACAATCATCCGTTCCATGTCTTTCCAACTGCGGCTAGCCTGAAGAGCATTACCCGTGCTGATGTAGCGCAGTTTTACCAAGAGCATTACGAGCCCGATACCATGGTACTGACTCTGTTGGGAGATTTTGATCCTGACCAAGTCCGCTCACTACTTGAAAACCAGCTGAGCAGATGGAAAGCTAGTGGTAAACCCCCACAAATCAAATATCCGCCTGTGGAGCTGCCTGCTAAGATCATTCGCCTCAACCCAGTCCTCCCTGGTAAAACCCAGTCCATCACTTTCATGGGTTACAAGGGCATTGACCGGAAAGACCCGCGCTACTATGCTGCGGTGGTGCTAAATGAGATTGTGGGCGGCAATACGCTATCGAGTCGGCTAGGAAATGAAATCCGCGATCGCTTAGGGTTGACGTATGGCATCTACAGCTCGTTCCAGGCTGGAAAGCACGCGGGTCCGTTCATAATTGAAATGCAGACGGCTCCAGAAGATGCCCAACGTGCGATTGCCAGTACCCTCACCCTACTACAGCAGATCCACAACCAAGGTGTGTCCGCTGCTGAAGTCCAGGCGGCTCAACGCTCCATCACCAGCAGCTACATTGTTTCTCTGGCAAACCCTGACGACTTAGCCAGTAGAATTCTGATGAATGAAGTTTACGGGCTGGGTGAAGATGAACTGCGTCAGTTTCTCCAACAAATCCGGGCAGTTACTCTTGCCCAGGTTAATCAGGCTGATAAAGAGCTGATCCAACCAAATAAGTTTGTTGTGGTAACGGCAGGGCCAGCTGAGTCAGCACAGCAAGTCAAAAAGTAGAAGGCAAGATAATTGCCTTGTGTTACTTTATGTTACACGCTTAACTACCGTTTAATCTCCATGAACATTTTTAGCAATCTACTTTCTCAACCTGCTCAATCTCCCCGTCCTAAAAAACAACGCACAGGAATTGAAATTAAATCTGGGCGTGAAATTGAAATCATGCGGCAATCGGCTTTAATTGTGGCAACGGTGCTCAAAGAAATCTCAGAGCTGGTACAACCGGGAATGACGACTGCTGACCTGGATGCTCATGCAGAAAAGCGCATCCGTGAGATGGGGGCAACTCCAAGTTTTAAGGGCTACCATGGCTTTCCGGCTTCAATCTGCTCCAGCATTAATAATGAAGTCGTGCATGGCATACCCAATCCGAAGAAAGTGATCCGAGCAGGGGATGTGTTAAAAGTAGATACCGGCGCTTACCAGCAGGGCTTTCACGGTGACTCCTGCATCACCATTGCCGTGGGCGAAGTTACTCCGGCAGCAGCTAAGTTAATTCGGGTGGCAGAAGAAGCCCTTTTTAAAGGAATTTCACAAGTTAAAGCAGGGAACTACCTGATTGACATTGCCGGTGCAATTCAAGACCATGTGGAAGCGAATGGCTTCACCATAGTGGAGGACTTTACTGGACACGGTGTCGGTCGCAATCTACACGAAGAACCCTCCGTCTTCAACTTCCGCACCCGTGACATGCCCAATGTTAAGCTCCGCGCTGGTATGACGCTGGCAATTGAGCCAATTTTGAATGCAGGTTCTAAGTTCACGCGCACATTATCCGACCGATGGACAGCAGTGACGGTGGATAATTCCCTGTCAGCTCAGTTTGAACACACAGTGTTGGTAACAGACAGTGGCTATGAGATTTTGACCGACCGCTCTAAGCTTTAATCAGCTGCTCAGCAGACAATAAAAGCACTTCCTGGTAACAGAGGGAGAGGGGGATAGTTCTCCTCCTCTCCCCCTCAAGCCATGACAAGATATGCAAGTTAGAGTTCAAAAGAGCGATCGCTAAGCGAGCGCACAAAGGTTTCATGTCCAGCACAAAGCAAGCCCTGCTGCAATACTGCTAACACTTGCTGCATTCTGCCTGCTAGGAGATCTTCAATCGCTAACCATAAGCCCGGAAAAACAAGACTTTTAATCACGCTGCTTTCATCAGCAGATAACTGAATGTATTCACCTTCTTGTAGGTAAAACCAGTCTAATCGTTGATCTAACACTTGCCAAACCATATATTCTTTGACACCATTCCGGCGGTAAGCTTGCTTCTTAGCATGAAGATCGATCGCGACACTGCTTGCCGCCACCTCGACAATCAGTTCTGGTGCGCCTTCAATATAGTCATCTTCGCTGATTCGCGCTTGTCCACCTGCGTGCTCAGAAATTAACAGCACGGCATCGGGCTGAGGCTCATTGTCGAGATCGAGTCGAACTGTCGGCTCAATTCCGAGTTCAACGCCTGGCGTCGCCACTTGATAATTTCCGAGCCATGTCATGATGCAACTATGCGGTTGACCATGACTTCTAAACCGTAATGCAGCAGGCATATAAACAATTCCTTCGATCAGTTCGGCTTTTTTGAGATGAGGCATGGCATTATACCGGCGCTCAAACTCGTAGCGGTTTAGGCGATCGCCATTTTCTAGCGGCGGAATGGTTTGTTTGTGATCTGGCGTTTTAAGCATAAAATGCGCTTCTCTTATTTACAGACTATTTAACTTGCGGAAAGTGGGTTTGAGTAAAAGCTATAGCGGTTTTGAAACGAGCGCGTGCCCCAGCCCCTGTAGGCGAATGTGGTATTGTATCTATGGTGGCGGCAACTCGACTATATGAATCCCGCTCAGGGACTAAAAATGAATCAGATTGATTTAGCATTTGCCCCAGCCCTAGAACAGGCGCAGCTGATCCGCCGCCGCGAAGTGTCGTTACTTGACAATATCTGCCTGATTGATGTGGGTAGTGAGGATCTTCCAGGGGGAAACACTGAATGTCTTTTCCTCAAGCAATTGCTCAGAGGGCTGAGTGAGTCGCTCTAATATATCGACAGGGTGGGAGACTGCTAACCCTAAGTCACTCTGCAAGGACAACTGAGCTGGCTCTCCGTGGCATTCATAACACCGTAAAATCCACTGCAAGGGGTCATCCTCGGACTGCTTTAACGCCATTAAGACTAGATTCTGGGCTGATAAATCCAAGAATCGACCAACTGGCGGTAAAGCCCCTATCCTAGTAGCCTCTGGAGTTGGGCACATCATCACTTGAAGCGGTAGATTCAGTTCATAGCCGCGTCGCACCGTGTGAGCTGCCTGCCAGTTGCCTGGATGAGGATAGACGGCGTAAGTAAATTCATGGTAACCTCGGTCAGCCTGTGGATCGGGCCAGTTTGGACTACGTAGTAGAGTTAGGCGCAATTGATTGGATTGGCTATCGTAACCGTATTTGCAATCATTCAGCAAACTCACACCGTAGCCAACCCCCTTAAGTTCTCCCTTTGATGTGGGGAAATCTGCTCCCTCTGCTTCTTTCTCTTGGATGCCGGGAGTACTCAAATCCGCCCATCGCAGAGCAGGAACTTCCCATTTTGCCTGCTCTCTAGGTTCTACAGGTCGGGTTGGACGCCGGATAGCACCGCAGGGAATCTCATAAGTGACGTAATCTGCCTCTAGGGTTAGCGGGAAAGCCGCTTTTACTAGTAAGTGGCGCTCTTGCCAGTCCACAGTAGTAGCAATTTTGAGCATCGGCGACCCAACTGAGAGTATGTAATCTTGGCAGAACTCGGATTGCCCCAACTGTCGCACCACCCGCAGACGCTGTTGCACAGGTCCAGTGTCTACCAAATGGATAGATTTCAGATGGCTTGGGGGTAAAGGGTGTTTGGCATAGTTGGGGTCAATATTCCAAGCATCCCAATATACATGACCGCTATCCTGGAATCCTTGCAACTGATTACACCCTTCTTTATTGATAATTTCCCGATGATGAATTTTGTCGAAAATACTGCGAAACTCCCCACTTTTAGAATCAACAATTATCTGCAATAATTCATTCTCTAAAACAAAATCTTTTCTAGTGAAAATGTTTTCACTATCTGAGTCTGACTCAAGTAATGACGTACTGATATTAGACTGGTATTTTTCTGTTTCAGGCTTTGCAGCCTGTTGACGACATAGCCAAAAGACCCGATAGCCAACTGATGGGATATCAGTCGCTTGAAATAGGAGTACCGATACCTCAGACAACTGGGATGGTAGCTGGTGTCCTTCCAAGTCATAAATTTCCCAGTACGGACTCTCCTGACCACTACTTTCCAAAGGGGGAAATGTTGGTAAAGGGACAGCGACCACTTCTGAACGCTGCCAATTCAGGGAGTTAAAAACGATAATCGGCAAGGCGTCTGGCTGTGGCGGTGGGGGAAAGGCAATTTGGGATGCGATCGCTCTGTTTGAGCTATCTAATATCTCCGAACAAACTCGATCCACTTCCTGCCAAGCTTGGTTTGCATCTACATAAACTTGGGGAATCGACGCTCCTGGTAGAATATCGTGGAATTGGTTAAACAACACCTTCTTCCAAGCTTCTTCCAATTCAGCCTTGGGATAAGCTACCTTAGCGCTCAGGGTTGCCAAAGAAGCAAACAGTTCTGTCTGGTATAACAACCCTTCACAGTGCCGATTCCAACGCTTTTGAAGAGCATGAGTGGTGTAGCAGCCACGATGAAATTCAAAATACAGTTCATCATTCCAGACAGGAAACTGCTGAGTGCTAATTTGTTGTAAATAGGCACTGGCTGTGGTAAATTCCTGGCGTGGAAAGAAAGGAGACTTCTGCCATCGGCAAGCCACCTCTAACATATCACGGGTGGGACCGCCACCATGATCGCCACATCCAAAAAGCCAGAGGGCATCTTTCAACCCAGTCTGCTTTTCCCAGTTCATTGCATAGTTAGTCATTTTGATGGGGTCGATACTTTCCCCTATTGGGGCAGACATGAGGCTGAGGATCTGAGTGCCATCAGGCGATCGCCAAAAGAATACTTCGTAAGGAAACTTTGTGGTATCATTCCAACTCAGTTTCTGGGTGACAAAGTATTCAATCCCTCCAAGTTTGAGAATTTGGGGCAAAGTCACACAAAAGCCAAAACTATCTGGCAACCATACAACTGTACTTAACCGCCCAAACTTTTCCTGTACATAACGCTGACCGTAAAGGATCTGTCGCACGATGGATTCGCCATTAATGAGGTTAAGATCTGGCTCAACCCACATCCCGGCTACAACTTCCCATCGCCCAAGAACAACCTGTTGTTGAATAGCAGCAAACAAGTCAGGGCGATGCTGTTCAATCCAGGAGTACAAAGCTGGGCTGGAATGGCAGTAAATCAGGTTGGGAAACTCTCGCTGTAACAAAAGAACCGATTCAAAAGTGCGCACTGCTACTTCCCAGGTTTCACTTATCGGCCACAACCAAGCCAGATCGAGGTGAGAATGACCCAGCAAAAACATGCGTTGTTGTTGTTGTGGCAATTCATGAATTGCCATTGTGAGGTTTTGGCGTAGGTTGGCGAGGGAAAGCGAGAAGGCTTGACTATCTGGCAGTGCTGCCCAATCAATCAGAGCAATAGCTGCTGTCATGGTGTCCAATTTTTCTGGTGCCTCGGTTTCTACATAGCGCTGCAATATGGCTAACTCATCAGCGATAAAACTAGGTTCAAGCCGCTCATCACTGGTAGACTCATACATGCACAGCGATCGCATCAACGCCCCCGGATCATTAATTGGACTAACCAACCGCAATGCCACGAAAATCTCCTCCCCTGGTTTTACAGATGAACTAAGCAAAACCCTGGTTGAGGCATCAAACAAATCTCCTTGCTGCAACAAAGAGCCATTGACAAAAATCTGAGCGTCTTGTGCCCACCAAGTCAGCACCAGCCGTAATGCTAAATCCGTCAAAGGATAGCCATGCAAATCTTGGGGAATGACGAATCGTTGAGCAAACCATAAAAACTGACCGCCAGCGGGTATAACAATGTGTCCTTTGGCATTAACTTCAGGCGTTGGCCAGCTCAAAAAATTTGTAGTCAGGCTGATACTAGCGTCGGGAGCATCTGATTCGCAATATCGCCAACTGGTCTGAACATTGAGCCGAGACATATGGCTCAGTCTTTGAATGGCTTGAGAAATTAGGCTATTATCCATTTTGGCAAATAAATAATTTTTATCGAGCAATGAGTTCTTTTAAAGCTAGCTCTATACCTTTTTGGAAGGCTAGATGCAAGCGACGTGTTCTTGAGTCCATTTGCCAATTTTGGTAGTACTGCAACAACTTTTCTGGCCAAGACTGTTTATGAGGAAGCTTGCCCTGTTGAAAAAAATCTAGGATTGTGTGAGAGTAACCCATTCCTTGCGCTAACCTTAATAAATGATCCTCTTGAAGACGATAAGCCGAAATTAAGTGAGTCAATCTCAAAGATGTAAACAGACCTGTACCCAGACCAATGTCACAGGAAGTCAGCGCTAAGTCATTATCTTCACAGGAGAGTAATTGGTTTCCCTTGCGACCTAGAGTAGCTCGTTCGGGTTGATTATAAACTAACTCAGCATACTTTTGAGCAACAACCTTACGGACGCATAGACCGGCTCCCCAGGGGGTAGTTTTGGTTGAGGATCGTAAGTTTGACCACTGATTCCGATCAAACTCTCGGATAGCTAGCATTGTAAGGATTCAGGTGGTTGGTTGAGGCAACAGCGATGGAGTTGGCTTGCCGCTGACTGACGCCGCCATCAATGCTTCCTGGAAAAATTCGATTACCGAGCGTCCCTGTCGGCGACAAGTTTGCA
>JAABUQ010005630.1_pt1 | contig 19723 bp, 21 predicted proteins | sample 5560001 | NCBI WGS metagenome assembly JAABUQ01 (sample SAMN10711888, study PRJNA513371) | rock metagenome | isolation source: Antarctica rocks | place: Antarctica: Victoria Land, Finger Mt nord | collected 2015-12-18
GATGCCCAGGATCCGCTCGAACGCCTCGGTGAAGGCGGCATGGGTTCGCTCCACAGCCGCGAAGGTGATGGTGCCGGCCTGTCGGGCGAGGAAGTGCTCGCTGGCAAGCTCCTGATAGCCCTGCAATAGAAAGAAGATCACCCGAGCCGTTTCGTCCGGTGATCGGGAAGTGACGAGCCCCTCATCGATGCCCTGACGTATGACCAGTGAGAGGATCGGCCCCATCCGGCTCGCGGTCAGGCGGCGCAGTCTTTCGCGGACCAGCGCATTGCCGTCCGAGTTCCAGACCTCGAGGATCGCCAGCACCAGCTCCTTCTGTTCGGCCTTGAACTGGGCGATGCTCCCGAAGACGCGCTCCAACCTTCGGAGGGCGGGCAGATGGGGGTCCGTCAGGATGGGGGCCACGGCCGCCATCGCGCCGTCGGCGAAGCGCTCGACCACGCCCTCGAGGAGCGCCTGCTTGGAGTCGAAGTAGTGGTACAGCGCCCCTCGCGAGGTTTCAAGGTCGTCCAGCACGTCCTGGATGCTCATGCGCTCGTAGCCCTTGGTCTGGATAAGCCGCTGGGCGACGTCCAGGAAGGCATCGCGGCGCACTTTGTGGACCTCCACGTTCACGGTTCGCGGCATAATCCCATAATAACAGACCGACCGCCGGTTTATTTATCCCAGATCGGCCGCGGGCAGCCAGGTCAAGCACAATTCATCCGCGCCGGCCGCCTAAAATAGCCAACGTCTGCTTGGAGCGGCTCCAACGGCTTTATGGAGCCGGTCCAGGGAACCATCTTGCAGGAGTGCTGGAAGCGTGCCGCAGAGCGTTGATCGACGCCCGCACCCGCCGCTACCTGCTTGGTTCCCCTGGCTTCGGCACGGCACTGCTGGTCGCCCTCGTCAGCCCGGAGTGTGGCTTCGCCATAGTCGGCGCTGTTGCAATTTGTTTTATATCGTGCCGACTAGACGGCTGGATCGGCTGCTCGTGCCAGCGCTGCGGCACCTGCCGGAGGCCGAACGGGAAAAGGCTGAGACCTAGAATCGTACAGTGCCCGGCGCCCTCGAGGAATACAGCCGAGTCAACCTTTCCAGCGACCCCATCTATCGCTACGTCCAGGTGACCAAACCCGGCGCTGTGCCGGCAACCTCCGAGCAGGAGCTGATCGACCACCCCTGGCTGCAGCGGCTGCGCCGGATCCATCAGCTGCAGAGCGCCTGGTGGGTATTCCCCACCGCCGAACACTCGCGCTTTCAGCATTCGCTCGGCGCCATGCACCTGGCCGGCGAATGGGCTCGCCATCTCTACCCCTCGCTCGCCGAGCAGCATCCGGACACCCCTTCAGCGGCAGTGGTCAGCGAGACACTGCGCCTGGCCGGGCTGCTGCACGATGTGGGTCACGGCCCCTTCGGCCACTTCTTCGACGAGACCTACCTCTCCCGCTGGAACCTGGACCACGAGGGCATCGGCCGCTATTTGATCACCGGCGACCTGGCGCCGCTGATCGACCAGGTGCGGGCTTCGCCGGAGGCGGACTTTGCGCCTGGGGAGCGGATCGATCCGCGCTGGATCGCGGAGCTCATCTCCGCCGGTGAGCTGCCCGACTTCGAGCCACCGGAATGGGTGAGCGCCCTGAAGCCGGTCCTGGTCGGCTCCTTTTCAGCCGACAACATGGACTACGTGCCCCGCGACGCCTACGTCTGCGGGGTTCCGAGCGGCGCTGTGGACGTGACCCGGATCATTCATTACTCGTTCATCTCGCCGCATGGGCTGACGCTGCACAACCATGCAGCAGAGGCGCTGTTCATGTTTCTCACCTCGCGGCTCTACCTGTATCACCAGGTGTACTTCCACCGCACTGTGCGCCGCATCGATCTGCAGCTGCGCGACATCTTCGCTCCAACCATGGAGGAGCTTCTGGGCGGCAATCCGCTGGACGACCTGGCCGGCTATCAGCGACTCAATGAGTGGGCGCTGTTGAGCGAGGTTGAGCGCTGGAACCACGGCGCTCGGAGCCTCCGCCGGCGCGAGCTGGGCCGAGCCTGGGCCGACATCGTGGCGCGGAAGCTCAGCTGGCAGCTGGTCTATTCCAGCTATCTGGAGGCACGCGAGATGCCGCAGGCCGCGCTGGAGATGGGCAGGTCGGAATTCGCCGAGGGGATCAGAGACCGTCTGCCAACCGCGCTGCGGCAGCTCGAGTTCGAGGTTGACGTTGCGGCGCAGGCGTCGAGGGCCTTCAGTCCGATTCCGGAAGGCCAGGGCATCATCTTTTATGACGCACTCCAGGGGACCTTCGAGGAGTCGCGGGTGCTCGATCTCTTCCGGCGCCTGCCCGTCCGCATGGCGATCTTCCGCATCTTCGCCAAGGACCCCTCGGCGCGCGCCGAGCTCAGCCGGGCGGCGGAAGAGGTGCTGGCCCGTGAATGATCTCCAAATGATCGGTGCGGCGGTGGCAGCAGCGCAGCCGTACGTGCGCCGAACGCCGTTGCTGCCGCTCGATCGAGGACGCTGGCTGAAGCTCGAGTCGTTGCAGCCGACCGGCAGCTTCAAGGTGCGCGGTTTCCTGGCAGCGGCGCTGGCTCTGTCCCCCGACGAACGAGCGCGGGGACTCCTCACTGTCAGCGCCGGCAATGCGGCCCTTGCCTGCGCCTATGCCGCCCAAGCGCTCGAGGTGCCCTGCCGCGTCTTCAGCTTCGACACCGCGCCGAAGGCAAAGATCGAGGGCGTCCGAGCCCTCGGCGCCGGGGTGACACTGCTGCCGCGGCATGAGCTGCTGGCGTGGATCGGTCGCCGCGGCTGGGAGGCGGAACCAGAGTCGTTCCTCCATCCCTTCGCCGACGATCTGGTGCAGGCAGGTCATGGCGGCATCGGTCTGGAGATCCTGGCCGAGGTGCCGGAGGTGCGCCGGGTGGTGGTGCCGGTCGGCGGTGGCGGCCTGATGGTGGGAGTGGCGGAGGCGATCACGCAAACCCGGCCGGGGGTGGAGATGGTGGGCGCCGTGGCCGGCGGCTATGAGATGTGGCCGCGAATCATGAGGGGCGAACCGCCCGATGTGACGCTCAAGCCCGAGACGATCGCCGACGGCATCACCGCGCCGTACGATCCCCGGCTGCGGCCGCGCCTGGAAGCGTGCGTGGATTCCTGGGTCACCGTGCCGGAGCCGGCTCTCCGGCGAGCGGTGTGGCGGCTTGCGGCCGAAGGCAAGGTGGTGGCCGAAGGCGCGGGAGCGCTGGCCTACGCCGGGCTGGACTTTCTAGAGGGCCGGCCACCCACGGTGGCGGTCGTCAGTGGCGGGAACATCGACCCCGCCCTGCTGGTCGAACTGGGCTCAGAACCGCTCTGAGCCCAGAACCGCTCTGAGCCCAGCTCGTCACCGCCCATTCGTTGGTGATGCAGAGATAGGTCTGAGATGCTGCGGCGGCTGCCCTTCGATGGTTCACGACTGGGTCGGAACCTGCGCTGGCGTGGCGGCGGGCTGGCCCACCCGGATGCGGTTGCCGAACGGATCACGCAGGCCGCAGTCAATTCCGTAGCTCTGCTGGGTCGGCCCGTCGGTGAACTCCACCCCCAGCGCCTTCAGCGTTTCATACGTTTGCTGGAAATGGTCGGTGGTGAAGATGAGCCAGCCGCCCATCGCGCCCTTGGTGAGCAGCTCGCGCACCTGCTCCGCCGTCGCCGCGTCCATTGCCGGCGGCCCCGGCCTCTCGAGCAAGATTTGGCGGCTGGGATCGCCTGGCACGCTGAGACCATCAGCCAGCGCATGAAGCCAAGGTCAACATCGGTGTTGAGCTCGAGGCCCAGCTTGCCGACATAGAAGTCGAGGGTCTCATCTTGGCCGAGAACGAAGATCTGCGATTGACTTATGGCTTTGAACATGGGAAGAACGCTAGAGGGCCTTCGCCCCCACCGCTTCTCCAAAACTGCTAGGTACGCAGTCAGGCCATCGCGAAGCATGTCGGCACAGTCATCAGCTGTCCTCGCTTGCGGTACACCGTCGGCGCCTCACCGACGATGTCGCGAAAGGTGCGGCTGAACGTCCCGAGGCTGGTGAAGCCGACGTCGTAGCACACGTCGGTAGCGCGGCGGTCGGACTGACGGAGCAAGTACATCGCGCGCTCGACGCGGCGGCGCTGCAGGTAGCGGTGCGGTGTTTCGCCAAACGTCGCCTGGAAGATCCGAATGAAGTGCGCCTCGGACACGCACGCGATCTTCGCAAGGATGGCGACGTCAAGTGGTTTCGCGTAGGCTCGGTCCATCGCATCGCGGGCGCGCAGCAGGCGGCGAATGACCTCCTCCAACGGCCCTGCTCATCGATGTGGTCACACACTGCGTGCGAGGGAAGCGAGGAGGCTTCAGCAGGACTCTTAGGACTCGCTCGGGCCGGCCTCCAAGCTGGCGTCGACCGCTCTGCTGCTCTGGCTCTCGGCGCTCGTCTCAGCACTGGCGCTCGGCGGCGTTCCGGCCGGCTCGCGGCGCGAGGCAGGCGGTCGAACCACCTGATTCTCCGTGGGTGTTTCCAGCTGCTCAGGTCGCCGGCGAGGTCGGCGTGTCAACGCCCCCGCGCCTTCCCCAGCCCTCCCGCCGCCCCTGGCGGGGGCACTGCTGATGGGGGCCGACCGGGGGCGTCGCGGCTGAGCGGCAAGCGGCGGCTCCATTCCGGCTGCGGCCGGGCCCAGTGGGCCGCGCGCAGCAGACCGGGAAGCCGGCGCCACGAGCTTTTCCAACCCCTCGACCTTCAAAGTCAGTGCGTCAAGCCGCTGGGTCAGCGCATCAAGCTCTGTTCGAATACCCGCACCGCCCAGCCGCTCCTGCAGCCGGCGCTGGCTCCGATCGACGCGTTCGGCAAGCTGTGGCGGAAGCCGCTTTTGGATGTCCTGCACGGCGCCGCGGGCAGCTTGTCGAGCTTGTCGGATCAGGCGTCCAGAGTCTGCTTCCGGATCGAGCGGCGGTGGTGTCTTTCCCTTGGTCATGGCGGTGTCGGCTCCTTCGGATAACGGATGTGACCAGGCCTGGGGAAGATGATAACGCGCTGCGTTATACTGCGCCACAAGTGGCGACCGAGCATCTGATCAAGAAGTACGCCAATCGGAAGCTCTACGACACCAGCACCAGCCGCTACGTCACGCTGGACCGGATCTCAGCCCTCGTTCGCGAGGGTGCGGAGATCAAGGTAGTGGACCGTGACACGGGTCGAGACTTGACCAGCCTGGTTCTCTCGCAAATCGTGATGGGAGAGGAAAAGCGGCAGCCGGGCAACGGTGCGGAGACCCTGCACGAGCGTGGGCAGGCGCTGCTCGGTTACGTCCGTCGCACCCTGAGCGCTCCTGCGAGTGCAGTCAGCAGCGAAGTGGAGCGCCGGCTGGACGAGGCCGAGGACCTGGTCGATGTAGCAGTGGCGCGGGCTTTGAGCCGGCTTTCGATTCCCACCCGGCCCGACTACGAGCTGTTGGAGACGCGGCTGGACGGCTTGGCCGCGCGGCTGGACGCACTTGAACCGGCCGGCCCCAAGCAGCCCGTCAGGGCGACCCGTACCCGTAGGGCCGCGGCGCGACGGTAGCTCGGATCTGCAGATCCGGCTCGAAGCGGTAGCTCGCCGAGCGCACCCGATTACAGGCCTGCAGCTGGCGTGTCATGCTGCCGGCTGCCTCAGACAGCTTGGTCGGATCGCCGGGTTGATGTGGTCAGACTCAAGCTGACGCGGTACCATCTGGCCCACGGTCCGAACGGTCCGCGGGATCGATAGTCCAAGTGAAGAGGTGGAGATGGCGATCGACTTGAAGCCGCAATCGGCCTTTGCCGTGGCGCAGCAGCGGTTGGAGCGGGCTGCCCAAGTGATGAACCTGCCTGACGACTCGCTTCGGATGCTGAAGGAGGTCAAGCGGGAGCTTACTGTTCACTTCCCCGTCCAGCTCGACAATGGCTCGGTCCACGTGTACACCGGCTATCGCGTGCAGCACAACATCAGCCGCGGCCCGGCCAAAGGTGGGCTGCGCTATGCCGCCGATCTCACTCTCGACATGGTGAAAGCGCTGGCCATGCTCATGACCTGGAAGTGCGCGGTGGTGGGCATCCCCTACGGCGGCGCCAAAGGCGGCGTGACTGTCGATCCCAAAGCGCTGTCGAAGAACGAGCTTGAGCACCTGACCCGCCGCTACGCGACTGAGATAGCGCTTCTCATCGGCCCCGAGCGGGACGTGCCGGCACCGGACCTCGGCACCAACGCCCAGGTGATGGCCTGGATCATGGACACCATCTCGATGCACACCGGGCACTCGGTCACCGCTTCGGTGACCGGCAAGCCTGTCGATGTGGGCGGTTCCCAAGGCCGCCATGAATCACCTGGCCGCGGCATCACCTACCTGACCCTGGAAGGCTTGAAGTACCTGCGGATCGACGACGAGACGCCCACTGTCGCCGTGCAGGGCTTCGGCCATGTCGGCGCCTCGACCGCCCGCCTGCTCCAGGACGCCGGCTTGCGCGTGGTAGCCGTGGGCGACTCAAAGGGCGCGGTCTACAACTCGAAGGGCCTTGATCTAGCTGCGCTTCGGGAGCACCGCCAGTACCGCGGTGGCGTCTCAGGCTTCAAGAAGGCGGATGACCTGAGCCCTCGCGAGCTTCTCGAACTGCCTGTTACTGTGCTGGTTCCAGCCGCCCGGGAGAATCAGATAACTGCCGAGAACGCTAACCGTCTCCAGGCCCGGCTGATCACGGAAGCTGCCAACGCAGCCATCGCGCCGGATGCCGACGATATCCTCCACGACAAGGGCGTCTTCGTGCTGCCCGACATCTTGGCCAACTCCGGCGGCGTGGTTGTCTCCTACTTCGAGTGGGTCCAGGACCTACAGGCCTTCTTCTGGGAAGAGGAGGAGATCAACACCAAGCTCCACCACGTGATCACGCGCGCTTTCTATGAGGTGCTCCACCTCAGCGTGAACAAGCGTCTGAATATGCGCACCGCTGCTTACGCCCTCGCAGTGCAGCGGGTGGCGAACGCCAACTCGGTGCGCGGCATCTACCCGTAGTCGATCTGGTGTCCTGCGCGCGATGAATTCGCGGGTGCTGGTCACCGGAGCGGCCAGCCCGCTGGGCGCAGCGCTGGGTCGCCGGTTGGAACAGCGAGAGGACGTCGAGGCAATCTTCGGTCTGGACCTGGTAGATCCTCGGGCCGGCTTTGAGCGGCTCGAGTTCGTCCACACCGACACCCGCCACTCGGTGCTTGTCAAGCTCATTCGCGAGCTGGAGATCGACACAGTGATCCACTGCGCCACCCGCTGCGAGGGCCGCGAGCCGCCCAAGATCAGCCATGAGACCAACGTGATCGGCACGATGAATATGCTTGGCGCCTGCTCGGGAGCGGCAAGCCCGGTCCGGCGGCTGGTAGTCAAGTCCAGCGTGGCCGTCTACGGTGCGCGGCTTGGCCTGCCGGCGCTGATCGGGGAGCGCGCCGCCGGCCGCCTGGAACTGTCCTCGAGCGGGACCTGCTGGCGATGGAGCAACTGGTCAGGGAACACGCCGCCCGGCAGCGCGACCAGGCAGTGGCACGGTCCGTCTTGGCTTCCGGCTGAACCGGGCTGAGCCGACCGCCTTCGCCCGTGCCCTCGCCGCTCCGGCTCTGCTGAGCGCTGCAGGGTTCGACCCCAGACTGCAGTTCCTGGCTGACGACGACGCTGTAGAAGGGCTGGAACGTGCAGCGCTGAGCGAAGCAGGCGGCGTGTTCAACCTGAGCGGAAACGGTGTAGTCCTCTTGAGCCAAGTGACCAAGGCTTTGCACCTGCTGTGGCTGCCGGTTCTACCGCCCGGCTCGGGAGAGAGAGTCGCATGGGCTCTCCGCCGGCTCGGGCTGCCCCTCGCGGCCCACCTTCCGGGCCTGCTCACATACGACTCCGTGGTCGATAGCCGCGCCTTCGCGTCGACCTTCGGGGGGCTGCCCAGGCAGTCTTCCCGCGAGGTCGTAAGGCAGTTCGCAGCCGACCGGAACGGAGAGGCAGGAACGATGCCCGTCCTCGAGCCGGAGCTGGAACGCTTCCTGCGGCAGCGCCGGCGGCCAGCCTCCTCTCACACCGCTGGCTAACCGTCCCAGGCTGTGGTCGGCTCAAACCATGGCTAAGCTCCAGGCCAAGCGCCGCCGGAATGGCAAGCCTGCGGTCGGGGCCTGGCCTGATCCGCTGAGCGCCGCCCTGGCTGGCGCCCGCCGCGAGGTGAGCGGGCGCGTGCGCCGCTTCCAGCGAGAGGCGCCCCTGGCGGGTCTGCAGGCGCTTGGAGAACTCGCCAGTGTGCTGCGGGATGCGACCGGACGAGAGGTGATCGATCTGGCTGCCGGCCATGATCAAGACAGCACTCTTTCGCGAGCATCCCGAGCCTCGCCACGCCAGGGCTTTGATCGCCGAGTTCTTCTTCGGCCTGCCAGGGGTGGCTGACTTCCTCCGCCGCACCGGCCAGACGATGGGCCATCCCGAAGACACGAGGCAGCTGCTCGAGAAGGAGGAGCTGGTGCTCGTGTTTCCGGAGGGGGTGAAGGGCACGGGCAAGCCCTGGCCCGAGCGCTACCGGCTGCGGCGATTCGGCCGCGGCGGCTTCGCCCAGCTCGCGATCAGGACTGGTTCTCCTCTGATCCCGATCTCGGTTGTGGGCTCGGAGGAGACCTACCCCATGCTTGGCAACATTCCGTGGGTGGCCCGGCTCTTCAACCTGCCCTACTTTCCCATCACTCCCTTCTTTCCCTGGCTGGGACCGCTGGGCGTTATCCCGCTGCCCAGCCGGTGGCGGATCCAGTTCCACGAGCCCATCGCCACCGCGCACCTGGACCCTGAGCTCGCCGAGGACCAGCACTTTGTGATGAACCTCTCAGATCAGGTCCGTGACACCATCCAGAGCGGCTTGGTCGAGAACCTGCGAAAGCGCCGAAGCGTCTTCCGCTAGCCGAGCCGGTGGAGGCCGCATAGATCCGGCCACCCCAAGCCTGCCACTCAACGATGAGCCTTGCCGACGCCTGCTGGAAAGCTTTCCGGGGCCTGTGCTGGTGCCCGTTCGGAAGCATCCCGAAAGGCCCGATTCCAATCGGTCGGGCAAGATCCCGCCGGCCGATGCCGGCGCTCTCGTTCTTGATGCGGGGAAGCTAACTCTGCAGACTCTAAGCATGTGTTACACGGATGACGCCCGACCCCCGCTGCCACGAATTTCCGGGGCTGCCGTCGACCAGGGAGAGGTCCGCCTGACCTCGGCGGACGGCAATCGTTTCCTGGCTTACTTCGCTCGGGCTGCCCGGCCGACAGGCGCGGGGATGGTGATCCTGCCCGATGTGAGGGGCTTGCACGGCTTTTACAAGGAGCTCGCGCAACGCTTTGCCGAGACCGGCGTTGACACGGTGGCGATCGACTACTTCGGTCGTACGGCAACCGAGGACGCCCGCGACGAGGGCTTCGACTTCCGGGCTCACCTGGAACGCGTCGAGTCCAGCGGGATCAATGCCGACGTGCTGGCGGCCGTCCAACTTCTGCGTTCCGAGGAGATGGGCAGCCCGGGCGCCATCTTCACAGTCGGCTTCTGCTTCGGCGGCGCTCACTCATGGCGCCAGTCAGCCGCCGGCCACGGCCTGGCCGGCTGCATTGGCTTCTACGGCAGGCCTCAGGCGGCGCGCGAGGTGCTGGGCGGAATGCAGGCGCCGCTGCTCCTCCTGGTCGCCGGAGCCGACTTCACACCCCAGGACGAGTTCCAGCGCTTCGACCAGGAGTTGACGGCGGCCGGCGTGCCGCACCGAATGGTCACCTACCCCGGCGCGCCCCACTCGTTCTTCGACAGAACCTGGGCGGAGCATCGGGAGGCCTGCGACGACGCCTGGGAGCAGATGCTGCGCTTCATCCGCGAGGAAGGCAGGCTCTCAAGTCCACCGGCGACAAACAAGCATTGATCGGTGAGCCCGGCAGCGGTCATTCCGATTGAGCGCCCAGCCTGAGCTCCGCACCCAACGGTTGCTGCTTCGCCGCTGGCGCGAGAGTGATCGCCTTCCATTCGCCGCCCTCAACGCTGATCCGGTGGTCATGGAGCACTTCCCGCGGACGCTCAGCCGGCGGGAGTCCGAGGCCTCCATCGACAGGATCGAGGCCAACTTTGCGAAGCACGGCTTCGGCCTTTGGGCCACGGAGCTGCTCGCATCCGAGGTCTTTATCGGCTTCGTCGGCCTCTGGCTCCCGACCTTCGACGCCCACTTCATGCCGGCTGTTGAAGTCGGCTGGAGGCTGGCTCGGCCGCACTGGGGGCAGGGTTATGCCACCGAGGCAGCACGGGCCGTTGTGAGCTTTGGCTTCGATCAACTGAAGCTGGTTGAGATCGTTTCGTTCACTGTGCCCGGCAACATCCGCTCGCGACGGGTGATGGAACGTCTCGGCATGAAGCACGACCCGAATGAGGACTTCGAGCATCCCCTGGTGCCCGTCGGCCACCCGCTCAGGGGCCACGTCCTGTATCGGCTCCGTCCCTCAGACTTGGCAACTGCCTAGCTTGGCAACTTCAGCCAAGGCCAAGCCGTGCCCAGAACCGCTCCCTGGACCTGAGGTACAAGCCGATCGGCCTCACCTAAACTCGGCGCATATGTCCACTGTCGCCACCAGGGCGAAAGTCAGCACCTCCCTGCCTGAGCCGCTGATCGAGGAGATCTTCCGCCGCCGGGAGGGTTTGGCCCGCCACATGGCGCGGGCTGTGGTGGCGCTGGTGCGTTGGGATTCGTCGACGGGAGCGCCGCCGCGGCGGGAGGCGATCGCCCGCGCCTGCGCCGCTGGCATCGACCTCTTCCTGGCCACTGCCCGCGAGCATCGGCCCGCAACTCACCGGGAGCTGCGCGATGTGGCGCAGCTGGGCATCCTCCAGGCCCGGGGATCGCAGTCTGTGGAACCGGTCCTGGCTGCCTACCGGGTGGCAGCTCGGGTGGCCTGGGACGCCATCCTCTCCGCCTGGCGGGACCACCCGGAAGCCAACCCCGAGGCGATGGTAGCCACCGCTAACTACGTCTTTGCGGCCCTTGACCAGGTGGCGGCCGAGGTGACGAAGACCTATCTCCACGCGCGCGAACAGCACTTTCTGCGCGGAACGCGCGCTCGAACCCGTCTTCTCCACTCGCTCATTAGTGAGACGTTCGACAATGACATGTCGATTCAGAAGCAGGCCCTCACCCTGAACCTACGGCTGGCCCAAGCCTATGCCGCCCTGGTCATCAAGGCCGACGACGGCGTCGATCGAATCCTGCCTGAGCTGGAACTGCCGGACGGCGCTCTCTCCGACGCCACCGACCAGCACACCTTAGTGGTCCTCTGGCCCCGCAACGAGGACTACGTGAGCGCGATCGAGGACCTGCTGACGCGGCTGGGGACGCGATCAAGGGTGCGGGCCGGCTTGGGCGGCGAGCATGCAGGCCTGCGAGGCATCTCCCGTTCCTATCTGGAGGCGCAGCAGGCAGTGGATCTGGGGCGCAAGCTGCATCCGGCGGGCCGGCTGCATCAACACGAGGAGCTGGCGCCCTACTTGGTCCTGGCCCAGAACCCGCTCGTCGCGGAGCGCTACGTCGAACATGTGCTGGGCCGCCTCCAGGCGGAGGATGGCAGAGGGACCTTGCAGGAGACGCTGGTGGCGCTGCTCAGCCACAGCTCGGTCAAGGAGGCTGCGTTGGCTTTGGGGCTGCACCGTCACACAGTCCTCTACCGTCTCGAGAAGCTGCGTCAGGTCCTTCATGGCGACCCCCTGGAACCGTCCCTGCGCTACCGGCTGCAGCTGGCTGTGGACCTGGATCGGCTGACAACCTAGCCGTACGCGTCCAGCTGGCCGGGGACTCCGACGAAATGGTGGCCCGTCACAAGCTTCTGACCGATCCCCGCTGCGACGGTGAGTCCATCGGCAAGGTGCACTCCGTCGTGCACGCCCTTCACACGGATCGGCACGACGTTTGCTGGTCCGCACCAACGGCCACATTTATGACCCCCTCATGGACTGTCTCTGACGTTCTCCTGGAGGACGTGGTGCTGGCCTACCTTCGCGCCCCTGGAGTTCATGCCCTTCACACGACCCAGCTGGCGCGCACATAGTCCCGGTCGGGCTTGGCACCCTGGCCCGCCGACGGACCCGCGGTCCGGGCTTCCTCAGGCGGACCTGCGCGCCCGCCAGATCTCTTCTGCCGGCCAGCGCTTCGCCCATTCCGCCGGGATGCTGTTGTAATAGGGGTGGTCCTCAGCGTCGTCGGGCGCGAAGAGCTCGATCAGGTCGAGGACCTCGAATCCGGTTCTCCGCAGGAGTCGGAACATGTCGCCGGCGCCGATGTGGAACTCGGTGGTCGGCTCTTGGTCAGTCCAGTCGAGACGGCGCAAGCCGCGCTGCGGCCGCTGCAGACGGTCTCCAACCTGGCCCTCGTCGGGTGAGCAGAGGATCGACAGCGTCGAGTTGCCCAGGAATACCAGCTCGCCCGCAGGCCGCAGCAGGCGCGCCGCCTCCGGGATCCACAGGTACGGGTCGCACCAGATCGAGGCACCGTACTCCGAGACGGCGAGGTCGAAGCTCGCGTCCAGCAGCGGCACCGCCTCGGCGCTGGCCTCGATGAGCTCGATTCCGAGACCGAAGTCCGCGTTCATGGTTCGCGCGGTCTCCAGCTGGGCCGGCGTGATGTCGATGCCGACCACGCGGCGCGCCCCCAGTTTCTTCAACCAGGCGCCGAAGTAGGCGGTCCCGCAACCGAGCTCGATGACGTCGCGGCCGCGGATGTCGGGCAGTGCGCGAACCTTCTCTTCGGGCTGATGCCAGACGCCCCATTGGACGTGGTCCTGCGCCCAGCGACTGCGAGCCCACCCCGCTGTGTAGCGTGCGTTCGCTTGGGTCCAGTGGTCTCGATTGTGTTGAGCGTAGTCCGGAAGGTCAGGTGGGGTCATGTCCGACCTACTCTGACTGATCCCGTCAGCGACCTGACGGTCGGGATCGTACTGCACCCGCTCGTGCGGGCCGGCGAGATCCTCGAGCCATTCACCGGGCTCGGGAGCGAACCGTAGGACCCGGCCCCCTTGACTGTGCTGAGCCCGCCGGCGAAACAGATACCGATGGGCCAGCCGTCGCGTGGACCTGGTTGCGATCCCGCTCCCGGGCCAGCTTGGCGTTCGTCGCCAGGCCGAGGTTGATCACGTCCAAGCGAAAGTGCGGCTGCGCAATCACCAAGGTCAGCGGCGCCTCGAACACCCAACCTTATGTGCTATCATCCTATGGACATAGCACAAGTGCCTCAAACCATCATCTTCTACCTCGAGCCTCGGTCTGGCGTGGCCCCCTACATGCAGCTGGTTCGCCAGGTGCAGCATGCCCTCCGCTTAGGGATGCTCCGGCCCAGTGACCAGCTGCCGACCGTGCGCGAAGTCGTCTCCCACCTGGCCATCAACCCCAACACCGTTTTGAAGGCGTACCGCGAGCTGGAACGTGCAGGACTGGTTGCCAGCCGGCCTGGTCAGGGCACTTTTGTGCTCCGCGCCCTTGCCGGTCCCACTGCGGCTGATCAGACGGCACTGCGGGCAAAGCTTGACAGCTGGCTGGACGAGGCCCACGGCGCCGGCATGGACAGCCAGGCGATCGAAGCTTTCATCGCCGTCTGCCTGCGCAGCCACAGCCGGGATGAGATTGCGTGATGGAGGCGCTCCGGGCCCGACGCCTCAGCAAACGCTACGGGGATACCTGGGCGCTCCGAGACTGCACGCTGAACATCCCATCGGGTCGCGTGGCGGCGTTGGTGGGTCCCAACGGCGCCGGCAAGACCACCCTCTTGCACTTGGCGGTGGGCCTGATCGCGCCAACCGCCGGAGACGTGGAGGTGTTCGGCTGGTCACCGCGACGGCAACCGACCGTCGTCCTGGCTCGGGTCGGCTTCCTCGCCCAGGATCGCCCGCTCTACCGCTTCACAGTGGAAGAGATGCTCGCCCTCGGCCGGCGGCTCAATCCACGCTGGGACGACGCCCTCGCTCGCCGACGCCTGAGCGCCGTGGGCGTTCCCCTGCGTCGACGCACCGACAAGCTCTCCGGTGGTCAGCAGGCCCAGGTCGCATTGGCTCTTGCCCTCGCGAAGCGTCCTGAGCTCCTGCTCCTCGATGAGCCCGCGGCTAGCCTCGATCCCCTGGCTCGGCGGGAATTCATGGAGGGCCTGATGGAGGCAGTCGCCGAGGATGGACTCACGGTTGTCTTCTCCTCCCACGTTCTGGCCGATCTGGAGCGCGTCTGCGACTACCTGGTCATCCTCTCGGCGGCACACGTCCAGCTGGCCGGGGACACTGACGAAATGGTGGCCCGTCACAAGCGGCTGACCGGTCCCCGCTGCGACGGTGAGTCCATCGGCAGGGTGCACTCCGTCGTGCAGGCCCTCCACACGGATCGCCAGACCACGTTGCTGGTCCGCACCAACGGCCACATCTACGACCCCTCCTGGACTGTCTCAGACGTTCTCCTGGAGGACGTGGTGCTGGGCTACCTTCGCGCCCCCGGCGTTCACGCCTTGCCCAAACCTCAGGTCGTCAGCGATTCCGAGTGGGTCCCGTGACCTGGCTGACGTGGCGCCAGCACCGAATGGAGGCCGTCGGCGCAGTCGTTGCGCTCAGCCTCGTCGGCGGCTTTCTCGCGCTCACCGGACTGCCCATGAGGGCCGCTTTCAATGGCCAGGTTCATGAGTGCCTCAGCCTGACCGGGGACGCGTACCGCCAGCACAGCTGCCAGGGCCTACTCCGCGGCTTCGAAAATCAGGCGACGTTCGATGGCCTCATCGCCTACTTCAACTTCCTGCCGGCGCTGGTCGGCCTCTTCGTCGGCGCCCCTCTCGTCGCCCGGGAGCTCGAACGCGGCACCCACCGACTGGTTTGGACCCAAGGCATCACCCGTCTCCGGTGGGTGTCCATCAAGCTCTTCCTCCTCGTCCTCGGTTGCGCGATCGTCGCCGTCGCCTTCACCGCTGCGATGACATGGTGGCGCTTCCCTATCGACCAGGTCCAGGGACGTCTCCTCCCGGTGGGCTTTGACTTCGAGGGCTTGACGCCGACGGCGTACGCCTTGTTTGCGTTCGCGCTCGGCGCTGCGGTCGGGACCGTCGTCCGCAGGACTGTGCCGGCAATGGCCGTCACGCTGCTCGGGTTCCTGGCTGTCCGTTTCCCAGTCGAATACCTCCTCCGCCCGAACTACATGGCGCCGGTGACCACCGTCACCCACTTCTCTGCAACGGCGGGGTCGGATCCCCGTGCCGACGGGAGGGGCGACTGGATTCTCCAGGGTGGCCTGATGGACAGCACGCACCATCGGCTGAGCAACCCGGAGCTGTCTCAGCTCTACAGCGCTGCCTCGAACGGCGCGGCCAATACCAAAGGCGGGGCCGACGCGTACATCCAGGCGCACGGCTATCTCAGCTATGTCGACTTTCACCCGGCAAGCCGGTTCTGGACCTTCCAAGGGATCGAGGCGGCGATCTTTCTGAGCCTCGCGGTCCTGCTGCTAGCCTTCACCGTGTGGTGGGTTCGCGCCCGAAGCGCCGGCTGAGGCGCGCGTAACCAGGCGTCCGCGCGAACCGCTGATACCCTGCCGGCAGCGTTTGCAATCACCGCGCCAAGCGTGACACGCTGGACGCACCATGACTGACTTGCCAGCCGCCGGCGCCGATTCCTCGCGGATCCCGCACCCCAGCCGGTTCCGCGTTTGGCTCAGGCGCCTCCGCTCCGGGCTCTTGATCTCTGCGCTGCTGGCGTTCTTTCTGCCCTTTGCCTCGGTCTCCTGTGGCACGCCCGCCGGCTACGGCAGCGCGGGCGGCGGCGTAACCGCCAACTACACCGCGTATACGCTGGCGACCGGAGGTCAGCCCGACCTCGATCCTTTCGATCGCCAGCGGCCGAAAGTCGCCACGGACGGCGAAGATCACGTCGCCAGCCAGCCTCTGGCTCTCGCCGCGCTTGCGCTCACAGTGGCGGCGCTGGTGTTTTCGCTCTCGAGCCGCCGGACGGGCCCGCGATGGGTCGCCGCACTGTCCATGCTGGCCGCATCGACCGTGGCGCTCGAGTTCCTGATCTTCCGCGCGGTCTGGTCGGCGCGCATCGGTGCCAAGCTCGACCGGCTGGTCAGTGACGCCCAGGCGTCTCAGCACACCGACGCAAGTGGCTTTGTCGTTCCGGCGATCGGTTTGTACGTCCTGGTGCTGCTTCTGCTCAGCAGCGCTGGGGTGGCTCTTGTCAGCTGGCGCACCAGCGGCCACTTCGACACGAGGTCCAGTCTTTAGGCATCTTTTTGCCACAGCCAGCGCGTGCTTATTGGACCTCAGGTCCGTAGCCTGAAGGTCAAATGAGCACAAGCAATGGTCGCCGGGTGGCCGTCACCGGGCTCGGCTTCATAACCCCCATCGGCAATGACCTGGAAACTGTCTGGTCCAACCTGGTGGAGGGCGTTTCAGGCGTCGGCCGCATCACGCGCTTCGACACAGCCGCCTATTCCACCAAGATCGCTGCTGAGGTCAAGCACTTCGAGCCTGAGCAGTACATGGACAAGAAGACAGCCCACCACCTGGGCCGCTACTGCCAGTTCGGGCTGGCGGCTGCCAAGGACGCCCTTCAGGACGCCGGCCTCAACCCGCGCGAGATGGATCCTGACGATGTGGGTGTGATCCTCTCCAGCGCCATCGGCGGCATGCAGGAGATCGAGAAGAACCACACTGCGCTTTTGGAGCGCGGTGTCCGCCGAATCTCGCCCTTCACGACGCCGATGATGATCGCCGACATGGCGGCTGGCGTGGTGGCCATGCAAACCGGTGCGGGTGGCCCTAACTACGCCATCGTGAGCGCCTGCGCCTCCTCCGGTCATGCGCTGGGCGAAGCGGCTGAGATCATCAAGCGCGGCGACGCCAAGGCCATGCTCGCGGGCGGCGCTGAAGCGACCATCACACCGCTCACGATGGGGGCGTTCTGCCAGATCAAGGCCGTGAGCGAGCGCAACGACGAGCCTGAGCGGGCCTGCCGACCCTGGGATGTGGGTCGCGACGGCTTCGTCATGGGCGAGGGAGCTGTCGTATTCGTGCTGGAGGACCTGGAGTTCGCGCAGAAGCGCGGGGCTCAGGTCCATGCCGAGATAACCGGCTACGGTGCCAGCGCCGACTGCTACCACTACACTGCGCCCCATCCCGAGGGCGCCGGCGCCAAGCGCGCGATGCGCAAGGCGCTCCAGAAGGCAGGCGTCGCGCCTGAGCAGGTCCAGTACGTGAACGCTCACGGGACCTCTACCAAGCTCGGTGACATCGCTGAGACGAAGGCGATCAAGGAGGTGTTCGGCGACCATGCAGAAAAGCTGCTGGTCAGCTCAACCAAGTCGGTGCACGCGCACCTGCTGGGCGCGGCCGGCGCCATCGAGGCCGCTGCCTGCGTGCTGGCGATCGAGCGCGGCGTGGTGCCGCCCACGATTAACCTGGACCAGCAGGACCCGGAGTGCGACCTGGACTACGTGGCCAACGAAGCACGCCGAGCCAAGGTCGATGTCGCCATCTCCAACTCCTTCGGATTCGGCGGTCACAACGCCACGCTGGTCCTGAGCCGGCCTGGCCTGAACTAGTGTCCTGGAACCGAAGTTCCTTGCATCTTCCCGGGCTAGGCGGCCGGGCGCCTGCGGCGCTGAAGCCGGCGTCAAGGGGCCCGGCGCGGCGTCGCACGCCCCCGCGGCGCGTTGCCTCCGGCTGGAAGTGCGCATCTCCTTGCACCCGCCTTTCCTTCCACCCCACGAAGTCATCGACTTCGTGGGGACCCCGGTTGGCTCCGGCCCCCGATCCCTCGAATATGCCGCGGACCTCGGTTCCAGGACACTAGGAGATCTGCCCATGACCGAAGCCATTGATTTCAAGGAGTTGCAGGAACTGGCCGCCGAGATCCTCGGCGTCCAGCCCGAGCAGGTGCAGATGAACGTCAGCTTCCAGCGTGACCTCGCGGCCGACTCCCTGGATCTGGTCGAGCTGATCTCAGCCGTCGAGGACAAGTACGACGTGGAGCTGCCCGAGGAGGAGCTGGAGGCGATGAAGAACGTCGGCGACCTCTGGCAGTTCTTGGAAGCCCGCCACGCCGACCGAGCGGGGGCCTGAGCGATGGCCCTCAGGACCGCTCCCAGGGTCCGCTCTGACGCAGTGCCGCTGCGCGCCTTCCGCTCCCAGGGCCGCCCCTCCGCCATCGCCGGCGTCGGCACGTACGCGCCGGACAAGGTGATGACCAATGCCGATCTGGCCAAGATCGTCGAGACCTCCGACGAGTGGATAGTCGAACGTACAGGCATCCGCCGCCGCCACCTCGCCGAGCCGGGCACCACCACTTTCGAGCTGGCCACGCACGCCGCTCGGGAAGCCCTGCAGAACGCAGAGGTGTCGGCCGAAGAGCTCGACCTCATTGTGGTCGCCACCTCCTCGCCGGACGGACCCTTTCCGAGCGTCGCCTGCCGGGTGCAGAACGAGTTGGGCGTCCCCGGCGCCTGCGCTTTCGACGTACTGGCCGCCTGCACTGGCTTTGTCTACGGTCTCTCCTTGGCGGACGCCTTCATCGCCAGTGGCAGGGCCGACACGGTGCTGGTGATCGGGGCTGAGGTGCTCTCGCGCATGCTCGACTGGCAGGACCGAGCGACCTCCATCATCTTCGGCGACGGGGCCGGCGCGGCAGTCGTGCGGACCGCCCGGCGGGGGGCCGGGTTCCGAGCCTGGTGCCTGGGCTCCGACGGGCGTGGCTATGACAAGGTGACGGCCGGCGATATCCCACGCGGCGCCTATGCCGCGCAGCAGGCCCAACCCCTGATTGCTCAGAAGGGACCTGACGTGTTCAAGTTTGCCACCGACATCTTCATCCGCCAGGCCTACGCAGTGGCCGACGCCGCCGGCGCGACGATCGAGGACATCGACCTCTTCGTACCGCATCAAGCCAACCGGCGCATCATCGAGGCGGCGGCCAGGCGCGTGGGGCTGCCTATGGAGAGGGTGCAGGTCAACCTTGACGAGTACGGCAACACCTCCACGGCCAGCATCCCTCTGGCTCTGGGTGACGCGCTGAAGAGCAACAGGATCAAGAGTGGTGACCAGGTGCTTCTCGCCGGCTTTGGTTCCGGCCTCACCTGGGGCGCCTGCCTGCTCGAATGGGAGTGAAGCTGGCGGGGCCGGTGGCCCTGCTGTTCCCCGGCCAGGGTGTGCAGCGTCCGGGCATGGGGCGAAAGCTGTATGACCGCTACCCGGCGGCACGGCGTGTCTTCGCGCGAGCCGAGCAGGTCCTCGAGATGCCCATCCGGCGGCTCTGCTTCGAAGGGCCGGCGGAGGAGTTGAACCGCACCGACGTGCTCCAGCCCTGCGTGATGACCGTGTGCTGGGCGGCCTATGAGATCTGGCGCGAGAGCTATGGCATGGAGGAGGTCCAGGTGATGGCCGGCCACTCCCTAGGTGAGTTCACGGCTCTCGCCGCTGGCGGCGCCATCTCCTGGGAGACTGCGCTGGTCCTGGTCCGAGAGCGGGGCCGGATCATGGCTGACGCCACGGCTCACAGCACCGGGGGCATGCTCGCAATTGTTGGGCTGGCCGAAGATCGGGTCGAGGCGATCCGGCAGGAGGCCTCTCATTTGGGGTCGCTCTACGTGGCCAACCGCAATGCCGATGTGCAGTTTGTGCTCTCCGGTGAGATGGCCGCCGTCGAGCGCGCCGAACAGCTGGCTCTCGCTGCCGGCGCGCGGCGGGCGCTCATCTTGACGATC
>JAABUQ010005631.1_pt1 | contig 19723 bp, 20 predicted proteins | sample 5560001 | NCBI WGS metagenome assembly JAABUQ01 (sample SAMN10711888, study PRJNA513371) | rock metagenome | isolation source: Antarctica rocks | place: Antarctica: Victoria Land, Finger Mt nord | collected 2015-12-18
TCCGGACATCGCGAGCGCACTGCCGTTGGTCGAGGGGTTTCAGCGATTGGTGCGAGCACATGACACGCCCGCGCTGGTGGCGTGGCTCAGTGCGGCGGAAACGAGTGATCTGCGGGAGTTCCGCGAATTTGCCGGGGGACTGCGACGGGACTATGGAGCGGTGGAGGCGGCGGTCGCCTGCGAGTGGAGCAGTGGACAGGTCGAGGGACAGGTGACACGACTGAAGCTGGTCAAACGGAGCATGTACGGGCGCGCAGGGTTCCCCTTGCTGCGGCAACGGTTTCTGCTCGCGGGGATCTGCTGAGGAGTTCCGCATCGGGCGGGACAAACCGTGGCGATGCCGGCGAGGCCGGACAGGATGTCGTGCGCATGTGGCTCGGGAGCGTGCTGACGGCGCGTTGCTGAGCGTCACCAAGGCTGTCGAAGAGCCCATTTCTCAGTCGCGTATACACCACCGCCCGACGGGAGGCGGTGGGCCATCTACGGGCCGTGCATGGGATGTCGGAGCGGCGAGCGTGTCGGGTCGTGGGCGCGCACCGCCGGACGATGCGCTACCGGCGGCGGACTCGGGACGACGAACCGCAGGTACGCGAGCGGTTGCGGACGCTGGCGGCGGCGCATTCGCGCTGGGGCTATCGCCGTCTGCATGTCCTGCTCGCGCGGGAGATGGGCACGATCAATCGCAAGCGGGTCTATCGGCTCTATCGGCTCGACGGCCTGGCGGTTCGGCGGCGCAAGCGCAAGCGGGCGGCGCGCATCCCGCGCGGGATCGTGAGCCAGTCATGGCGACGCGGGGAGGCATGGGCGATGGATTTCATGCAGGACACCTTGGCGAATGGCCGGCGCTTCCGGACGCTCAATATCCTCGACACGGTGACGCGGGAGTGCCTGCGCATCGAGGTGGACACGTCGTTGCCGGGCAAGCGCGTGGTGCGCGCATTGGAACAGTTGGTGGAGCGGTATGGCACGCCGAAGCAGATCACGGTGGACAACGGGCCGGAGTTCACCGGGCAGCTGCTCGACGCGTGGGCGTACCAGCACGGCGTCCAACTGGACTTCATCGATCCGGGCAAGCCGATGCAGAACGGGTATCAAGAGAGTTTCAACGGCAAGTTCCGCGACGAATGCCTGAATTTGCACTGGTTCGTGAGTCTGGATGATGCGCGCCGGATCATCGCGAAATGGGAGGAGGAGTACAATACAACCAGGCCGCACAGTGCCCTGGACAATCGAGCACCGGCCGTCTATGCTCACACCGTCTGACAAGCGGAAGTCTCACATAATCTTTGGACACACTTCGGGTAGCAGGTCAATCATTGATCACGCAGATCTGCAATCGCATCAATCAGGATCGGTCGCGCGGGTGACCGCGCGGAGCTGGGACCTATGGCGGCCGGGTCGCACTTCCTTCTTTCGGCAATCCGTCGGCGCAGCACCGCGTGACAAAAGGTTCCCTGGCAAAAGCCCATACCTGCGCGAGTTGCGCGCTTTATGTCGTCGAGATCCCTTGCGCCCGCAGCAATTGCCCCATCGATTGCTACAGCTGTCACCTCTTCACACCGACAAATGATCAGTACGCTCGCATCTTCCATCGATTATCTCTTCCTTGAAGCAGCCTCGTGTCCAGCGGTGAGCCCCTCGGTTATCGCTTCAGCGAAATTCAGCGTTCCGCGTGCGGCACCAACACAATACAATGCCGGAACAGACGTTTCGAACGATCGGGTAACTTCAGGGAACCAAGTGTTCCGCTCTACGTCCCAACGCATCTTCACGCCAGCAATCTGAGCGAGTTCGGTTGCGGGCGCGAGGCCATCTGCCAAACAGACGAGATCTACCTCGAGCGGAAGAGGCGAACCCTCTGCACCCAGGCTAATCTCAACGCTTTCAATTCTTCGGTGTCCTGTCGCATTTCTGATCGTCCATCCATTGCGTACGTCGATCCTAGCCTCCTGGGCGGTACTGAGGATTTCCTTGCTGGCTACACTATCGCCAGCGGCATCGACGACTGCGACGACGTCAACTCCAGCCATTTTGAGATCAAGCGCGGCCAGCAACCCTTGATCACTAGCTCCAACGATAAGGGCCCGATTTCCGGGGCGGATTCGGTCGCGTACGATCAGTGTCTGAGCAGCACTGGCCAACATTACCCCCGGCAACGTCCAACCGGGGAATGGCATCGGCTGTTCCAGTGCGCCGGTCGCAAGAATGACCTGAGGTGTTACTAGAGATTGGCTGGTCCGTCCTGTAGCGAGCACAGCACGCATCCCGGCTTCGAGGTGCCAGACAGTAGTATTTAGCGCCAACTGTACGCCGGCCTCCATAGCACGATGGGCTAGACTCCTCGCGAGATAGCATGCCGGCATGAGCGGTTCGGGCACCTCGCCAACTGGTAATGCTTGGGTTTGCACTGCGAGCCAACCGCCCATATTCTCCCGGTCGTCTACTAGCAATACCTGCGCACCTCGTTCAGCTGCACCGGCTGCCGCATGGAGACCAGATAACCCCGCACCGACGACGAGCACATCAAAAGGAGCGCCGCGTTTCATCGAATAGGGGAGCATCATCGGCTAGTCCTGACAGCCATTCCTGGCTTGACAAAGGTACGGCAGGCGAGATGGCAGGGTTCGCCATCAACTGTTATCTGACAGTCACCACATCGCCCTACCATACAAAACACGCTAGACGGTGCGCCCGATGCCTTCACCGCGAAGTCGACGATGTTTGAGGCAAGAAGAGCCGCTGCGAGGGTTTCACCCTCCTCCGCAATTACTGGTGATCCATCGACGTTGAGTACGCATTGGCGCCTTATGGGCGTAGAATCGAGAATTGCATGGTCGCGAATCCGCTGCATTTTTTCTTCCTCTCGCATCCAATCACCTCTGTTCCTTTCACCTTCCATGCAAGTGGAACCAGGCATCTTCCCAGGCGTTTGGAGGCTTCCGTCATGTTTGAATCCATCTACGATAGGCATAGAGCGGGAAGTGATAGCGATCGTTTTGGAAACGTAGTAGATTCCAGTTGTCAAGAGGCATGTGCGTTTGTCCAGAGGTGAGCAACTCGGCGATCAATATACCGGTAATCGGGGCCAGGATAATGCCACTATGCCCCGTCGCGATTGCAAAGCCGCGTACATCCGGTGCCCAACCAAGAATCGGGAATGTGTCGATTGTCCATGGCCGCAAGCCAGCCCATGCACGAGTAATTGTGGCCCCACGCAAGAATGGGAAATCCCTCATTGCTCCGCGCGCGTTCCCAGCCATCCCTTCAGGGGTAATTCGTAGGGAGCGTTCGTCGAAATCGTTAGTCGTCCCGATCAGTACTTCACCGGTTAGCATCTGCCGCACATTTCCGACCGGGCGATGAATCATTCTCGGTAGCCGCTGGGTCGCGAGTACCTGTCCATGGCACGATACCACCGGGATCTCCACACCGACCATTCGGCCAATCGTTGGACAATCGATTCCAGTCGCGTTCACGATGGTTTCCGTCGCGAGCCGGCCCGCATTCGTCGTAACACCGACGACCCTATCACCATCCATTTCAACGCCAATCACTTCGGTCCCAGTAAAGATCTTCGCCCCGAATCGCTGCGCGGCTCGTGCATAGCCCTGTATCAGTTTAAGGGAGTCAAGGGCTCCATCGCTCGCACAGTACGTGCCGGCAACGACTTCTTCAGAGAGTGCAGGTTCGAGTTCACGCAACTCATGCCGAGTGAGGACCGCGACGTGCATTCCTGGGACTTTGTTCTGTTGCTCTGCGAACCATTCCAATTCTGGCCGTAGACGTTCGTCGAAGATGATGCGGCCGATCAAGCCGTTCGGTTCATAATCGAACTGGCAGTCGAGCTCGGCTTCCAGATCCCGATATAGCCGAACGCTTTCCATGCTCAGTGCGGTATATGGCGCCGGTTGCTTCGTCGAGGCAGCGAGATGCGCCGTATTCGCACTCGATGCACCTGCAGCGATTCCCTTACGTTCGATGAGGCAAACCCGGGCGCCAGCACGCGCAAGGTAGTAAATAATCGCGCAGCCACGGATCCCGCCACCGACAACGACAACGTCGAAAGAGACTGATTTCATGCGCCCTCCCCTTCTTGCCAAGGTTGCCGGTCCTGAAGTGGGCTGTCTGTCAGATCATCAAATGATTCGAGTGCTACAGGCAACCGCTCCCCAGTAAGACGATCGCGGTAGCGCTGAACAGCAGCGATGACGGAGTTAATATGATGGAGCATCGCCCTCTCTGCGAGTTCTGGTGCCCGTTGTTTAACTGCATCCAGAATTTCCTCGTGACCAACGACCCATTCATAGCCAGTTTCTTTGAGGATGGCGTCGAGTATAAGCGTGAGGTGTTTGTCACGCCGAATCAAGTTACTTGCCGCAGTCAGTACGCGGTTCCGAGCGGCCTGAGCAAGCAGGGAATGAAACTTCATGTCCGTATAGGCCGATATTCCCTTCGTCGCGAGAATTTGGTGCTGCTCGAGAATAGCCCCTTCAATTTCCGCAATCTCTTCGGGAGTGGCGTACTCAGCCGCAAGGTACGAAATTTCGCGCTCTAATGCCCGACGCGCGATGAGAACATCAAGGATGTCGTCGATCGTAGCAGTCCGAATGGTGCGAATGAGTTCACTCTCATAGTACCGTTGCGCTTCTGCCTCACACAGCTGCCGCAGCCGTAAATGTCCGCGTTCGGTCAAATCGCGGCCTCGATTGGAGATGCGTTTTGTGATTTCATCACGATCGAGCTTTCGCAAGAACCGACCGACAGTTGGCTCACTACCGCGATAGCCGAGTTTCCAGAGTCTTTCCATTAAGGCGCCAGAACCAAGAGGGCCGCTATCTGTGGCAAGAAAATGCAAGATAGCATGCTCTAAGTCGGTAGATGCGAAACGCCGTGATGCATGTCCGATGTCTTGCTCTTCCACAGCGAGGGACACACCGAGATCTATTTCATCCTGTATATCAATAGCAAGCTGACATGTCGTGACAGGCGAAGCAGCAACGGTCATGAGATCTCTCCTAGTCCATTATAGGTGATTCTCGTGAGATCCCTTTTCGAGAAGCGGGCAGAAACCATTGGACTTCCAAATATGACACGGTCGGTATTTCTCACGTTCTGTTTGATTGTTCTACTCCTGTCTCATAACTTTTCTCCATTGCTGTTGTAGCACGCCGGAGTTGTGCCGGGATGCTGAGAAGCGCTTGACATCCTCGACATCCGTCAGTAGAATGATACTAATCATCAATGATGAGTGGCAATTTGTCAAGTAGCCGGGATGCCAAGCGCGACTACCAAGGCTTCGTCAAATATCGTCATACAGTGACGGATCGCGCTATGAATGAGCGATCCATAGAGAGGATCATGCTATGTCGCGTTTGCTCGTTGTGATTCCTGATGATGTCCCGGCCGAGATGGCTGGAAGCCCTGCACTTAAGGACCTTGAGCAATACGCTCGCGTCGTCGTCCATAACGATCGCGCTGAGGACACGACTGAGTTGTTCCACCGTATCCGCGCTGCCGACGCCGTCGTGAACGTTCGCGCTTTCTCACGGTTCACTGCCGACTTACTCGAACAATGCCCCAAGTTGAAGCTCATCTCGATTCTCGGAACTGGTACCGATAACGTCGATCTCGATGCGGCCGCCCGTCACGGTGTGGCTGTTACTACCACACCGGGTGTGACGGCTATTCAAGTAGCGGAGCACGCGCTCGCACTGATGTTGGCGGCGGCTCGACAGATTCCCCAGAAAGACCGCGATATGCGCACGAATGCATGGCCACGAGGTCAGATCCTCCAACTTTACGGGAAAACGCTGGGGATTTTAGGGACCGGTCTTATCGGTCGTCAGGTTGCGCGCCTAGGAAAGGGAATTGGGATGAACGTCATCGCGTGGACGTTTCATCCCGACCCAGCACTTGCCGAGAGTATCGGCCTGTCGTACGTCGATCGGGATGATCTGTTTCGGCAAGCTGACATCGTTTCCGTTCATCTGCGCCTAACGCCTGAGACCAGCCACTTGATTGGCGCGCGTGAGTTCGCACTCATGAAAAAGACCGCAATCTTAGTCAACACCGCCCGTGGTGCAATTTGCGACGAAGCCGAGCTCGTAGAGGCCCTTGCCGCCGGCCGGATCGCTGCCGCTGGCTTGGACGTCTTTGCGGTGGAGCCGCTCCCAGATAGCCATCCTCTGACACGTGTTGATAATGTTGTGTTAACGCCCCACAACGGGGGGATGAGTCGCGAGGCCGTTGTTACCGGTGCTGAGCAGGCAGTTGCGAATGTACTCAACTTCTTCGCAGGTCGACCGACGAACGTGATCACGCACCCTCGCGTGGCTCTTTCTGGAGGAGATCAGTAGGTGAGAATAATGCTGCCGCACTTATGGGCACATCAGTGAGAGGGCGAGATGAAGATCACTAACATTGCAGTACAGCTAATCGATATCCCATTCCACGCACCCCATAAGGTTTCGTTTGGTCAGATCATGGTGCAAAACTTTGCCATTGTGCAGATTCAGACCGATCAAGGAATCGAAGGACTCGGCGAAGCACCTTCCATTGGTGGTCCCACATGGAATGAAGAGAGTGCCGAGACGGTGAAGCTGGTGATTGACAGGTATTTAGAGCCAGTCATATGCGGTGAGGATCCATTCAACACTGAACGGATCATCGAGCGAATGGATACGGCTGCGAAAGGGAATTACTTCGCCAAGGCCGCGGTTGAAATGGCGCTCTTCGACATCATCGGAAAGGCGCTCAACCAACCAATATACAACCTTTTGGGCGGCTGTTACCGCGATCGTATTGAACTGAGTTGGACGCTTTCCTCTGCCGATGCGAAAGCAGAGATTGATGAGGCAAGTGCGCTCTGGGAACAAGGCTACCGCATCTTCAAAATCAAGGTTGCGGCGCAAGAGGTAGCAAAGGACATCGCACGCATCAACGAGATCCGTGCGGCATTCCCAGAGGCGCGTATTCGTCTAGATGCGAACCAAGGCTGGGATGAGTGCATGACGCTGTGGGCGATGGATCGATTGCGGGACGTCAACATCGAGCTATTGGAGCAACCAGTGCCGCGTTGGAATTTGGATGGCATGGTACGGCTGCGTGATCGCCTGAACGTCCCGTTGATGGCTGACGAAAGTGTCTGCACTCCAGCAGACGCGGTGACCCTCGTTCGCCACAATGCCGCCGACGCCTTCGCCTTGAAGTTGGCAAAGGCGGGGGGGTTCCGCGCCACGGAGCAAGTTGTCGGCGTTGCCGTCGGTGCCGGGATTCCTTGCTACATGGGATGTATGCGTGAGACCGGGGTCGGAACCGCAGCGTACGCTCATTTCAGTGCTGCCAGCCGAGCAGTGTCGCTCGGCTGTGAACTTTTCGGTCCACTCATGATGGTCGACGACGTAATCTCTGAACCGATCCAGTACGAAAGCGGCCATATCGTTGTCCCACGAGGACCCGGCCTCGGCGTGAGATTGGACGAAGATAAGATGCGCTACTACGCCCGAAGGGAGTGATCTAACCTGCATTATTCATAAACCCTGATTGTGTCACGGGAGCGGTACTCCCCTACGGGCGCAGCACCGCAGGCGCTCAAATCCGGTCCGAACAGAGGGCTGAAATGCCTTCGATCCTGTTGACCGATCCCTTTATGAATAATGCAGGCTAAGCGCGCCAAGAGTTGTCCCGCGTATTGTAGGTGCTCGTGTTCTCTCCCCGACAAGCCGATATTTCCAATAGCGACGGGGAAATACAAGGAGATCATTGTCATGGGAATCATGAGTGAAGAGCGATCATCCCCGGTGCTACACCGACTCAATCGCCGCCACCTGCTGCGAGTGATGAGTATTAGCGGGTCTGGTGCGATTGCCGCATCGTTTTTGGCTGCGTGTGGCAGCAGGGCGCCTTCGACTAAGGCGCAGGGCCAGCCAGTCAGCGCGACAGTAGATGGCGCTCAATCCACCCCCGTCCCGGTCACGGGAGGTACGTTGGCCTATGCCGTTGGCACCGACGTGGATTCCCTTGACCCACCGAATCAGCTGACAATGCCATCGGAGACCGTCGACCGACTGATCTACGATGGCCTGGTCGCATTTAGCCCCACCATCGAGATCATACCCGGGCTCGCTGAGAAATGGGACGTCTCATCGGACGGGCTGATGTATACCTTTAATCTTCGCCCTAATCTGAAGTTCCACGACGGAACATCCTGCGATGCAGACGCAGTAAAGTACTGTTATGATCGAATGCTGGGTCCCGAACAGCCGAAAAAGAAGGACCTCCATGTCGGGATTGTTGCGACGACAAAGGTTGTTGATCCAACAACATTCCAGATAGTTCTCCTGAAGCCGTTCGCGAGCTATATAAATAACGTGGCGCATATCGCTTCGGCGATCTACAGCCCCACTGCTCATAAGAAGTATAGAAATGATCTCACACTCCACCCGACAGGCACAGGTCCCTTCAAATTCACGGAGTGGCAGAAAGGTGATCATATCACCCTCGAACGCTGGGATGAGAGCTGGCGCGGAAAGCCATACCTCGATAAAGTCATCTTTAAGGTAGTCCCAGATGACAGTAGCCGCGTGTTGATGCTCCAGAGCGGTGATACTCAACTCATTGCCTTTGTCCCACCGGAGGATGCAGCGCGCCTCAAAGATGACAAGAAAGTCGCCGTTGACATCTTTCAGACAGGGCGTGTTCTCGGATTATCTTTGAACACGCAACATGTTCCATTCAAGGACAAAAGGGTTCGCCAAGCCCTGAACTATGCGATCGATAAAGACTCGATTGTAAAGAACATCTACCAAGGTATGGCGATCCCCTCTGGCGGCCCGTCGGGGCCCTTGATTTCCGGAAGCGCGGATATCGCTCCATACCCATATGATGTAAACAAAGCGAAAGAGCTCCTCGCCGAGGCAGGTCTGAAAGATGGTTTCGAGATTACCCTGTTGAGTCCAACAGGACGCTTCTTGAAGGATGCCGAACTCGTCCAAGAAGTGCAGAAGCAGCTTCGCGCGATTGGCGTAACCGTGAAACTCAATCTCTTGGAATACGCTGCCTTCACGGCAGCCCAGTATAAGCCACTAGATCAAACGAATGTCCAGATGTTCCTACAAGGTTGGGTTCCCAGCACCGGTGAAGCGCGCTGGACAATGTTCGCGCTCTTCAATAGTACGCAGTGGGTGCCAAAGGGTTCGAATGGCTCCTTCTACTCAAATCCTCAGATGGACGAGTTGATCGATAAAGCCACCATGGCAGTGAATATCCAGCAGCGGAACGACTTCCTAAAGCAGGCACAGCAACTTGCGCATGACGATGCAGTCTGGGTCTATCTTGTGTCTCCAAAGCAGATTGCGGCGCGGTCGACGAAACTCCACAATCCGTGGCTGTCGGCATTCGAAATGGTCACCGTAAGCGAGAAGACGTGGCTGGAGCGCTAGGACGCGGACGGAAGAGCAGGATGACGGAACGCGGGAAGGATTTGGTGTGGGACTTCGTTACGTGGTGCGCCGGATAGTATTACTCATCCCGGTTCTTTTCGGGGTATCGCTCGTCTCATTCTGCGTGCTTCGCTTCGTCCCGGGTGATCCGGCACGTATCTTGGCTGGGGAGGAGGCAAGCGAGGATCAAGTCGCGCAAATCCGTCGAGAGTATGGATTGGACCGCCCAGTCGTGGTTCAATATGTCTTGTTTATCGGACGGCTTGCCCACGGAGATCTAGGAACCTCATACCGCGACCATGCACCGGTGACGCAGCTCCTTCGTGATAAGTTCATTTTCACGCTGCGATTGGCAGTAACGAGTATCATTCTCGCCGCAGTCTTTGGTATTGGCATAGGAATGTTCGCCGCTACACACTGCGGATCAGCACTCGACCGCCTGAGTATGGTTGTCGCGGTGTCGGGTCTCTCAACGCCGGTATTCTGGCTTGGCCTGATCTTGATCCTTGTGTTTGGAGTATGGTTTCACATCTTGCCATCGGGCGGGAGCGGAAGTTGGCGGCACATGATCCTACCATCGATCGCGTTAGGTGCTGGCGCGGCTGCCATAATGGCCCGCATTACCCGTGGTGTCATGGTGGAAGTCCTGGATCAGGACTACGTGCGCGTTGCGCGTGCTAAAGGCTTACATGAACGAGCGGTAGTCTTTGGCCATGCTCTGAGAAATGCGCTGTTACCGCTGCTAACGGTTTTCGGGCTCCAATTTGGCACCATGTTAAGTGGGGCTGTTTTGACCGAGTCCGTCTTCTCGCTCCCTGGCCTTGGCCGCCTCATGGTAGATTCCATATTCGCGCGGAATTACCCTGTCGTTCAAGGTGGCATCCTGCTCATCGCCACGACATTCGTGATCGTAAACCTGTTCACGGATCTCCTTTACGGTGTACTGGATCCGAGGATCAGGCGCTCATGAAGGCAAACAGGGTGAAGGCGAACAGGGTGGCATCCACACGTCCTCTCCACGGGAGGATCGCCCGAATCTGGTCGGCTCGAATACACCGCAGCTTATCAATCGCGACACGGATCATCCATGACCGAAGCACCGCGATTGCCGCTGGGATTGTGATTCTGTATGTCCTTGTTGCCATTCTCGCCCCCGTTCTCGCACCGAGCGACCCATTCTCCGGCGATGCGAGCTTTCGTTTGCAGTCTCCATCGCTCGCACATCCCTTTGGTACAGATGAGCTCGGAAGAGATATCTTGAGCCGCATAATTTATGGCGCGTCGATGTCGCTGAGAATTCAACTCGCCACGGTCGTCACTAGTCTTCTGCTCGGTACATGCCTTGGGCTCATTGCGGGTTATCAGGGCGGGTGGGTAGACGAAGTCATCACTCGGGCAATGGATGTATTGCTTGCCTTTCCAGGAATCTTTCTCTCCATCGCGATCATTGCCGCGATCGGTCGGGGGGCGGCAAGTGTCGTAGTCGCGGTAGGGATCGCTCTGGTCCCATCGTTTGCGCGGCTCGTGCGCTCCTCTGCGATGACCTGCCGGGAGCAGGAATATGTTGAAGCCGCTCGCGCTCTTGGAGCAGGACACGGACGGCTCATTTGCCGACACATCTTTCCCAATTGTCTCACGCCACTGATTGTGTTTACCACGGTGAATCTCTCCGTGGTTTTACTCACTGCTTCGGGTCTAAGTTATCTTGGTCTTGGCGTCCAGCCACCGGAGCCCGAGTGGGGTGCGATGTTGAGCAATTCGCGGACATATCTGCTAACGGCGCCGCATGCCACCGTCATTCCGGGCCTTGCGATCATGGTCGTTTCCTTATCTTTGAATGTCCTTGGGGATGGTCTGCGCGATGCCCTCGATCCACGTGCACGTCTCAAGCACTAAAGCGGTCGGTCGATTCTGTTGAAGAAGGAGTATGCGAATGGCACGCACGGGAATGGTTGGCACCGAGGTCTATACACAAGAATTCGCCAGATTTATGACGGAGTTCACCTATGATCAATTGCCCAATGAAGTTATCCGTCGCGGGCGAGAGATCCTGCTCGACACGCTAGGTGCCTTGCTTGCAGCGTCTTCGCCAAAGTATTCCACTGCACGAATCATCACCGAATTTGTGCGGTCTCAAGGCGGCACACCGGAATCAACTGTAATCGGCCGCAACTTTAAGACCTCGTGCGTCAACGCTGCGATGGCGAATGGAACGCTCGGCTATGCATGCGATGTCGAAGCTCATCATCCCGGGGCGGTGCTTCATCCTGCTGCTATTGTCGTTCCCACCGCTCTTGCGATAGGTGAGCGCGAGCGAGTGAGCGGGCGGCGCTTCTTGGCTGCGCTCGTTCTCGGGATCGATGTTGCCTCTCGCGTCAGTTACGCCCTTGACCCGCGCAGCCTCTACCGACGTGGGTTCCATCCCTCATCCGTCGCTGGCTGCTTTGGTGCTACGGCCGCGGCGGGCAACCTACTCGGGTTGGACGTTCCTCGATTCCGAAATGCTCTGGGACTCGTTGGCAATCAGGCGAGCGGGTTGCTGGCGTGGGCAAGTGATCAGACCGAGAACTCCCGGCCGTTCAACCCGGGTATCGCCGCTCGCAATGGCACGACCGCGGCGTTGTTGGCCAGCATGGGTTTCGGCGGCCCCCCTGACATATTTGGTGGCAAGTACGATTTGTTCACTGCGTTCTCCGGTGAAGGTGATCTTGATGCACTCACCGAGAACCTGGGCCGCCATTTCCACATACTGGAGTTGGCGATCAAGCTCTACTCCTGTTGCGCGTTCATCCATCCGGCACTCGATGGTCTGCTCAAGGTAGTCGCTGAGCAAAAGCTACGGATCGAAGATCTCGACAAGGTTGACATACGCTTCGCCTCATCAGGTGTAGGCATCATCGATAACAACGAGCTGAAGTCGCACTGCGCTCAGTACATCATTGCTGTCGCAGCGTTAGATCGGAAGGTAATAATCGACGACATCCTCCAGGACCGACGTTCCGACCCACGCATCCAGCACTTAAGCGAGCATGTGCGGGTGCTCGGCGATCCAGAGATGGAGAGAACCTATCCCGAGCAATATCGGACCATAATTGAAGTGACGACTAGAGACGGTCGAACCTTTGCTGAACAGGTGGATTGGCCGAAAGGCTACCCACAAAATCCCGTTAGCCCTCAGGAGTTGAAGGAAAAATTCCTTACACTCTCGACTACCGTCGTTGATCGTACACGCGCGGAGGAGATTGCTGATCTTGTTGATCAAGTGGAGAACCTGAACGACATAGGTGAGCTGACGACTAAGCTTCAGGTGATATCCAAATAGCAACGTGGCATTGTCCATCTGCCCCCGCTGTTTTCGCACATCTCGTCCGAGGAGGAGCGGATTGCCTCACGAGAAGGGTAATGTCCCCGGGAGATACTGTTGGCGAAATCATGCCACCAACGCCAAGGTCGCGAAATGTGAGCAGCGCGTCTGGGCGCGCGAAGCCTCATTGAGCCAATCGGTCACCCGCCGGACATTGATCGCCACTGCCGTCCCGACGTGTTGCAGATGCGTCTTTGCCTGACCGCGATAGCGCGCCCGACGTAAGCCGAAGGCGCGGGCCCCTTGCGATAGCGTTCCCTCGATCCCCTGGCGGCGCGTATATTGGGTCGCGAACTCCTCCGTCGCTTGCCGCTGACGTGCCGCTTGCATCGCCGCATGCTCTTCCCGCGAGAGGAGCGTCAGGCTGCGCGGCTGTCGCTTGGCCCGCGTACAATCCCCGCGCACCGGGCACGTCAGACAGTCGGCAGGCGCGAAGTCGACATGGATCATCGCCCGCCCGCGCGCCGTCTGCATCGGGCACCAGCGGATACTCCGCCGCCCTTGCGGAAGGTCACTACCGCGGCCTCCCAATCGTATCTGTTCAGGGTTAGGGGGAAACGAGGAGGGTGTGGCAGGCGGTGAAGGGATTGATGCCTTTTCGCCGCCACGTTCCAAAGAGTTGTAGGCTCTTGGGATGAAGTGGCTCTCCCGCACTCTTGATGCACCAAAATCGATGAGCCGCCAGTCACAGCAACGGCTTTCTCGGTCAGCACCGATTCACGCACCGCTATCGCGTCTCGTGCGCGTTCTGCTCGGTCCGGTAGCCAAGAACCGAGTATTCGGCATCATCGGGATTGCGGGAGAACCACTTGCAATCCGGCGTCTACAAGAGTGAGGCGAGCGCCATCTTCGTCGCGCTGCCTGCGGCTGAGCGCGTCCCGCCGCTGATCTTCCAGCTCGTCACCAGGTGCCGCAACGCCCGCTCCGCTTCGTTGTTGTCCGGCGGTACGGCTGGCTCGCGCACGAAGACAAACAACTCGTGCAGATGCTTCGCCATCCGCTGGCTGAGGATGCGCTGCGGCACCGCCGCCTCACAATATGGCCCGTACACCGCCTGCAACTCCGTCATGAAGGATGATTCCGCCTCCCGTCGCGCCGCCTCGGTGTCATCCGCGTGCGCCGCCTTCCACGCCACCGCCCGTCGGTAGAGGTCCTGCACTGCCGCCGCCCACGCCTGTACGTCAGCATTCTCGGTATGCGCCACCCGCAGATCATGGACATCCCGCAGCAAATGCGCCCAGCACTTCTGCTTGACACCCATATAGGGTGCCTACCCCGCATAGAAATCGCTCACCAGCGTCCCGCCAAACTCCTCCCCCAGCACCGCGCCCACCATCGCCCCGCCCCGGCTGCCCCGCGTGAAATACTGCGCCGTCGGCGTGCAGAAGGTCCAGAGGTAGCCATTGACGCCATCTTCGCGCCAGCCCGTCTCATCGCCATGCACACACGGACTGCCCCGAATCTCCTCCCGGATGGCGTCAACCGCTGTCGCACCCGCCCGCGCCACCTGCTGGGTCGCCCCGATGATCGCCCCCACACTGACCGACAATGCATGGACCGTTTGCAAATACCATTGGATCGTCGCCACCGGTAGCCGCGCTTCCGCGCGCAGCGTCGCGATCAGACTGACCAGCCCAACGCCGAACCGCTGCTTGCCCACCACCGCTTCCCCCAGGTCCACTGCCGGGGTATGCCGGGTGTGACAGTGCGGGCAACATCGTTCCAGATAGAGATGCTCCGTCACGACCACAGGAACAAGCGGCACCTCGATCACTTCGCGTCTCCGCTTGACCGAGCCACCGACCAGCGGCATCCCACACGTCGGACAGCGATCGGGCGCGTGGATGACCTGTGCGGTCGGCTCCATCCGCCGTCGGACAAACTGCTGTGTCCGCCCTTTGCGTGGCTGCTTCGGCGGACGCGCCTTGCCGGTGGCCGGTTTGAGACCGGGCATCCCCGGCGGGCGGCCCGTCGGTGGCCCGTCGCCCGTCGCGGCATCCAGGCGCACCAGCGACTCCCCGACGCGCGCAGTCACCTGCGCCACCGTCGCTTCGAGCGTGGCGATGACGGCGCGTTGCTCGGCCATCACCGCTTCCAACGCCGTGATGCGCTCGTGTTGGGTGATGATGAGCCGGATGAGATCATCTCGACTGGCGGTATGCGCAGATCAATCATGCGATCAGCATACCTGTTCCCCCTATCCCTGAACAGATACGCCTATGATTCTTGACTGTTCCCGCGTAGCAGCTTATACTCCCCTTTGTCAGAAGGATCAAGAAACAGGTGCCCGCAGTGTGCAGATCGCGTAGCAAGTAGATAACATGCACAGTAACGGGATTATCCTATTGGGATGCGCCGAACAAGCATTTTTTGCCCGATGGCGAGTTTAGCGTATCCTGACACCGTGAATCGAGCGTACGAACGCTTTCTGTGCATGTTATCCAGTATCTATTCGCCGTTGAACTGCTGGTAGCGCAATGCTTCCCGCCACCCGCAACCGATTCACAGGGATGGCGGGTCGGATAGCGTGCAATGTTACAAAGGAGAGAGCCATGCAGAGCGTCGGTCGAACGACTCCGGTCACACGTCGTGCGTTTCTCCGCAGAACGACCGCCGTCCTTGCCGGCCTCGCCGGGATGAGCATTCTCCAGGCGTGTGGCGGATCGACCGCCCCGACAGCGACGACTGCGTCCGGCGCCGCCAGTGCACAATCCGGTGCGCAACCGACGGCTAGAGCAGGCAGCGCGCAAGCACAGGCGCCAGCGGCGGGCTCCCCGAAGCGCGGAGGGACGCTGACTACGGCAGTTCAGAACGACTGGGTCTCGATGGACCCGCTCTTCAACAGTGCCGAGCCGAGCGGCGTCGCGATGGTCTACGACGATTGGCTCAAGTGGGACAAGGACCCGAAAACTGGGCAGTGGGGGCCGCAGCCTTGGCTGGTCGAGGCGTGGGACCTCCAGCCCAGCGAAGCGCGTTTCACCTTGCGCAAAGGGGTCAAGTTCCACGATGGTACGCCTTGGGACGCGAAGTCCGCCAAGTGGAACCTCGACCGTATGATCTTCCATCCAGCTTCGACCATGAAAGCCTATCTCTCGGGTGTGGATACCGCAGCGGAGGATAAGGCCGAACTGGACAAACTGAAGGCGACACCGGCGCAGGCGTTCGTCTTCTCCTCCAAAGCGGTAGAGATCGTGGACGACACGACCGTCAAACTTCATTTGAAGACACCAATCGCGCCGCTTCTCTCTACCCTCAGCAACGCCATACAGTGGAATATGCCGGTGAGCCCCACTGCGTACAACAAAGCTGGCAAGGACGCGTACGCGCGCAGCCCTGTTGGTACCGGCCCGATGCGCTTCGTCGAGTGGCAGAGCGGCAATCAAGTCGTCGTGGAGCGCAACCCGGACTACTGGCGCATGGGCGGCGACGGCAAGCCACTCCCCTATCTCGACAAAATCATCTACCGGTTGATCGTGGATGACTCAGTACGGTTGCTCGACCTCAAGAGCGGGAACGTCCAGTTCACCGAACTGATTCAGGGGAAGGACATCGGCGGCATCAAGTCCGAATCCAACCTGACGCTTGTGCAGTCTGAATCTTCGGGCAACAACTACCGGATGATCTTCGACTCGACCAATAAGAACAGCCCGTTCGCCAAAGAGAAGAAATTACGGCAGGCAATGCTCTACGCGCTCGACCGCCAAGCGATGCTGCAAACCCTCGGCTTCGGTGCCGGCTCCGTTCGCGACTATCTCCTGCCGAAAGGTTCGTTCGCCTATCCGGACGGCGTGCCGGCCTACACCTACGACAAGGCGAAGGCGACGCAACTCGTCAAGGATGCGCTCGCGGCGAACGCCTCGCTCGCCGGGCCCGATGGCAAGATTCAGATTACCCTCACCGTTATCAATCGGGATGTAGACAAGATTCAATCTGAAATGCTCAAGCAATTCGCGGACGCGATCGGCTTCAACACGACGATCGAAATACTGGAACGTGCGGCATGGACGGCGAAGCTTGTGCAGACGCCAGGACAGACAGGCGGCGGATTTCACGTCGCCACGATGCGCAACCCCGTGACGGCCGATGATCCCGATAATCAGTGGCGCACCTTCTACTACTCCTCGGGTGGCTTCAATGTTGCGCATCTCAACGATCCGAACCTGGATGCGATGATTAACAAAGCGGCGTCGACCTACGATCAAGAAGCACGCAAGAAGATCTATCTTGAACTCGCGCAGATGACCTTCGACGACCCGTGGTACGGATTCACATGGCAACAAAACTGGAACTGGGCCTTCTCGAAGAAGGTGAAGAACTTCCAGGAGCCGGTTACGAATTTCTGGCTCTTCACCGAGAACTGGCTGGAGTAGCGCGCAGACAATGCGCGATGAAACGAACAGCGCAGAGGATGTTTTTTCTGTCGACTGTCTACTAGATAACATGCACAATAACGGGATTGTCCTATTGGGATGCGCCGAACAAGCATTCTTTTGCCCGATGGCGAGTTTAGCGTATCCTGACACCGTGAATCGAGCGTACGAACGCTTTCTGTGCATATTTCTACTAGCCATCGCTTACCCGAGGGAACAGACATGGCGAACTATATCGTCCAGCGGTTACTCCAGATGATCCCCGTCCTGCTGCTCGTCAGTATCATCTCGTTCGCGCTGCTCTTCTTGCTTCCGGGTGATCCGGCACGTCTCATTCTCGGCGATCAGCAGGCGAGCAACCAGCAAGCGTACGAGGCGGTACGCAAGGAACTAGGACTGGACCGGCCGATCCCTGTCCAATACCTCGACTGGCTCGCCAAGGCGCTCCGCGGGAACCTGGGTAAATCCACGCGGGATCGGCAACCCATCGTCCAGGGGATGCGCGATCGCATCCCCGTGACGCTGGAGCTCGCGACATTCGCGATGCTGCTCGCGCTCGTGATCGCTCTGCCCGCCGGGATCATCTCGGCGGTCCGCCCGAACTCGTGGTGGGATCGCGCGCTCAGCGTCCTCTCCCTCACCGGCGTCGCGATCCCCTCCTTCTGGCTCGGTATCCTGCTCATCTACGGACTGGCGGTCTTCGCGAAGATCCTGCCACCATCGGGGTATGTGCCGTTTAAGGAGAATGCCGGGCAGAATCTGTCGCATCTCGTCCTCCCCGCGATCACACTCGGCCTCGGGATTTCCGCCGCCATTATGCGGCAGACGCGTTCGTCGCTCCTTGAGGTGATGCAGCAGGAATATGTCGTCACCGCGCGGGCGAAAGGACTATCAAACCGGTTCGTCGTTATTCGGCACGCGCTGAAGAACGCGCTCATCCCCGTCATCACGATAATCGGATTGCAAGTCGGCCTGCTCTTCGGTGGCGCGGTGATCACGGAGAGCATTTTCTCGATCCCCGGCCTCGGCCGCTGGGTGGTCGACTCGATCTTGCAGCGGGATTTCCCGGTGGTGCAGGCGATCTGTCTCGTCATGGCGTTTGGGGTCCTGTTCACGAATCTCGCCACTGACTTTATTTACGCCTTCATCGACCCAAGGATTCGCAGACGATGACGGCACCTGGACACTCCACACCGGCGGTCATCGCCCCCGACCGTCAAAAGGCCGGGCGCACCGTGACCCGGTCATCCGCGGCGCGTGCGTTTCTGCGCCGCTTCCTGCGGACGCGCATGACGCTCGCCGCGCTCATCGCGCTCGCGCTGCTGATCTTCTGCGCGATTTTTGCGAAGGTGATCGCGCCGTACAACCCGGTCACGGATCAGGCGTACGCGATCGCGAACAAGGGGCCAATGGCAGGTCACCTGCTCGGCACGGATTATCTCGGGCGGGACATCCTGAGTCGCGTCATCTATGGCTCCCGCGTCTCACTCCTCGTCGGGCTGATCGCGGTCGGCATCGGGCTCTTCGTCGGCGTGACGATCGGCGTGGTCGCGGGGTACATGGGAGGCGCGCTCGACGCATTCCTGATGCGCTTCACGGACGCGATCTGGGCATTCCCCGCCCTGATCCTCGCGCTTGCGATCACCTCGGCGCTCGGGCGCGGCATTGTCAACGCGATGATCGCGATCGGCATCGTCAACATCCCCTTCTTCGCGCGCCTCTCGCGCGCCTCGACGCTCTCCGTTCGGGAGCAGGATTTCGTTACGGCGGCGCGCGCGCTCGGTGCGTCGAATGGGCGCATCATCACACGCTACGTCCTCCCGAACATCGCCGCACCGATCATCGTGCAGGGCAGCCTCCTATTCGCCGTCGCGATCACGACGGAGGCCGCGCTCAGCTTCCTCGGCGTCGGCGTGCAGCCACCGCAACCGAGCTGGGGCCTTGACTTGCGATACGGTTATCAGTACATGGAGATCAACCCGATCCTCGCCTTCGCGCCGGGGATCGCGATCTTTATCACGGTGCTAGCGTTCAATTTCATCGGTGACGGCCTCCGCGCCGCGCTCGACCCGCGGCTTTCACGACGCGGACAGGACTGAGGACCAAGGACTGAGCGATGGCGTTCCACCTGTGTTCCTTTTACCGTTAGATTTGCTGGAGGAGAGAGCATGGTCAAGGCACAGAACACTCAGTCCTCGCTTGTCGACTGCGATGTGCATAGCGTCGTGCCCTCCGTCGGTGTGCTCTTTCCGTACCTGTCGGACTTCTGGACAGAGTACATCACCCAATCTGCCTTCAAGGGGCCGACCGAAGACCCCTACCCGAAGAACGCGCGGACGACGATCCGGCCCGACGCGCGGCGGACGGATGGCATCGCGCCCGGATCAAGCCTCAAATTGATGCAGGAGCAGGCGCTCAATCCATGGAACGTCCAATATGCCATCCTCAACAATGCGTACAGCCTGGAGAGCGTCCACAACCCGGATGCGGCAGCCGCCCTCGCCAGTGCCGTCAATGACTGGCACATCGCGGAGTGGCTGGAGAAGGAT
>JAABUQ010005632.1_pt1 | contig 19720 bp, 17 predicted proteins | sample 5560001 | NCBI WGS metagenome assembly JAABUQ01 (sample SAMN10711888, study PRJNA513371) | rock metagenome | isolation source: Antarctica rocks | place: Antarctica: Victoria Land, Finger Mt nord | collected 2015-12-18
AACCAGTTGTTCTAGTAACCGCTTAACTACATGCAGGAGGATCAACATGATACGACATTTCTGGTTACCTAAACTCATAGCTCTGGCTATTGCTCTGAGCTTCGTACTGACTTTAAGTGGTGTTGGCGTTGCCACTACATATGCTGCATCCCATACTCATACACTCTCTCAGAGCACTACCCCTAAAAGTGGCAGTCCAAACAAACCCTTGTGCAGTGGTTTGTCACTGACAAGTTCACCCACTTCGTTAACAGCTTATGCAAATGCCCAAATAGCTATTACGGTAACCATTCATTGCCCACCAGGTAATGTAGGGATCATTATGGATTGGCGGGATGGTACATCTAATTCCCAAGGATGTAATCCCTGTACAGATGGTAGTACACTAACCTTTTATCACTCTTATCAGTGGGGTGGTGAAACTTATATTGCGAAAGCATACCATGATATTGATCCATCTGTTGCCGTCTGGATCAGTTGCAATATCACTTAATTAATAGTACTCTGTTGGTTTCGCTTTTGTGAGCTTGAAGCTCACAAGCAAGTCATAATAGGTTGCGTATGTTTCGTGCTCACATCGATGACCTCTTTAGTTCATCAGATGGAAACTAACAGAGTAGTATTAATTAGTTTAGTCACAAAAACGAGAGGAGCCTTGCTCCTCTCGTCGATGCAAAATTGGATGATTTTTTACTATTCAAGCAAATCAGCAAAAAGCCAAGGGAGCAATATCGAACTACAAGGTTGAATCAGATGGAAAAATTTATGCAACGCTACTTTCGTAGCCACGCGAACTCAAAGCCGATCATTTTATAAAGTGAGAATGATTATGGTAGTGCCGACCTGATTACGATAGTCCTTCATCCCTTCACGCTCACTCATTTTCCATCCACTAGAGGAAGCATCTCTTGGACCAGAATTTATGACTAAAGGCTCTGATTGTTTGCAATCAGAGCCTTTAGTCATAAAAGAGTAAAGAGCGTCATCCTCGTTCTTTAGTAACCCCTGGTACTACTGATCGATACGCGTACCTGTAAGTTCCTGAGCAAGAGGATCGAGAATGGTACCGCTTCTGGGAACCTGAAGCAGTTGTCGCCTTGTCTTGGCGTAGCGTACAGCCTCCCCTTTCGCTTGCTGTAACTGGTGCTCCGCTTGCACAGAGCGCTGCAACCGTGCCAGAAGATTATTTAGCCCGTAGGCAACCTGCCAGAGCACGTTCTCTTTGGAGAGAGGAGCACGTGCCTCAAAGTTGCCATTAGCGGCCTGGACATGTGTCTGTAGAATCTGTTGGATACCCTGCTCTAGCTGCTCTTTCTGCTCGGCCGCCGCACGATCCCGTTCGGCGAGGGCGCGTTCCAGAGCGGCAACGCGTTCAGCTCTTTCAATGGCCTCTCTTGCACTATGTGCCCAGAGATAGGTCACAATAGCGGTGATAATGTGCAGCAGTAGAGGACTTGCCAGGGTGCCGTAATAGGCGGTGGGAGTAGACAACTGGAAGGTTGCACTGCGTGGTAGAAAAGAAATAATTGCCCAGATAAACAACACATTGCACAGTGTCACAAGAAACACACCCTTTGGGGGCAGGACGGATACAGCTATCAACTCTGTCAGCACCATCATATATAATATGACCATTGAACCGGACGATAAGGTGCCGGTTGTGAGCATCAGCAGCATAAACGCGCCTTCAGCTACCACGACCATAATCATTCCCGCCACAAAACCTGACCACGCCTGTTCAAAAAGAAAACAACAACCTCGATCGCCATTCCCATAAGTATAGTCAAAAGAAAAAAACGGTTTGGACTGACAAACGCATTCGGCAACTGTGCAATGTCGAAGCAGAACATAATAAGGACAATGATACTAGTCAACTGCCCATATCTGACGCGTTCCCGATCCTGAGGTGTGGAGTTCGGCGGCTCTACTGGCACCGCGATACGATACCATCGCTGCAGGAGGCCGTTCTGCGGAGCAGACTCCGGTGCATATCGTGGTGATAGACGGCCACTGCTCTCTAGTTGATTGTTACCTGTGGACGTCGATGCCTCCAGGTTCATAGCTACATTCTCCTTCTCATAGCATATATCCTTATATGCATGCGAAACGGCTCTATTGTGTGGAAAACAGGTAATACCATACATTATCACACAAATGCAAGGAAATATAGAAACGCTCTACCATTGCGCTTACCGTTCGCTTAAACCTGGACGCAATAACGAGATTCTGCTAAGCTGGTGACATGAAAGAAGCCTTGAGCATCGAGACGGAGCGGATGGATGACATCCCGTTGCTGCTGGCCCACATGCAGCGCATGAACATAGCCGAATTGCTGGATAAACACATCCCGACCCACGGCCATCGCAAAGGGCTGAGTGTGGGCGAACTTTGCGTGGTCTGGCTGACCCATATTCTCTCGCAGGCCGATCATCGGATGAATCGGGTGCAAGAGTGGGCGAGGCGACGAATGGAAACCTTGCAGGGATGCGGGATGGTCGCCGTGTGTGAGCGTGATCTGACCGATGATCGGCTGGCAGATCTCTTGCGCCTGCTTTCCAATGACGTTCACTGGCTTGCTTTTGAGCAGGAGCTGATGGGCCAACTGCTGCGGGTCTACGACTTGCAAGCAGAGTAAACCTGCTACCAGACAGATCAGAACATACGCTAGTTCATAGCGTCGTCCATGCTTGGAACGGGGATCTGAGATGGTTGCAAACACATCGTACAAACTGAGCAGCGGTTGCTCCTCCAATACGTGCTGACGGTGATCACTGGTCAATGAGGATAAGGTGAGTGGCAATGAAGTACAATAGGTCATGGGAGACTCCTTCTTCTCGATAGGTGATTTTGCACTGTCTATCGTAGCAGATTGAGGAGTCTCTTGCCCTCAGCAATAATTCACAAGCCCTGTTGAGCATGAAGTACTATCTATGCAACATCCTCGATCTGTGGTATGGTAGTGACGGTAGAACAACACGCGTCCAGCCTTGCCGCCAAATCCGCACCATTCTTATGGGGGTACACATGGGTGAGATCGCCTCTGCAACCAACGACGGTCCGCAAACTGCCGGACCAGCCCGCTCCAGTTACGCTCGTTACGTGTTCTGGGTTATGTTCTCGATCAGCCTCTTAAATTACCTGGATCGCTATGTGCTGACCGGTGCCGCCAATGTTATCGCGCGTGAACTCCATTTTAACCTCGACGGCATAGGTTATATTTCCTCCGCTTTTTTGATCGTCTACACGCTCGGCACCGTCCCCCTTGGCATCTGGGCCGATCGCTCGAAACGCAGGAATGTCGTCGCCTTCAGTGTCGCTATATGGAGCATAGCTACTGCCGCGACCGCGCTGGCAACAAACTTCACCACGCTCTTCCTCTCGCGTATGGTGCTGGGGATCGGTGAGGCAGGCTATTTTCCTGCCGGTACAGCTCTGCTCAGCGACTATTTTAGCCGTGAGAAGCGCTCGCGCACTATGAGCTGGTGGGGGACAGCCCAGCTCTTTGGCATCCTGGGCGGTTATGGCATCGGGGGCACCCTGGCTGGACTCTATACCGGCAGCTGGCGCCTGGCTTTTATCTTTACTGGCATCCCCGGCCTGCTGCTGGCCCTTTTCGCCTGGCGACTGCGCGAGCCGCGCCGCAACTAGGCCGATGAAGCCGCGCTTGCTGCCAACACGGACGTGCTGGAAAACGCCGGGACAGCGGATAGAAGGACTGGTGACATATTGGAGCGGGAAGCCCTGGCGGACATTCCCGATCACGAAACAACAATCCCCGCGCGAAAATTTCCAGGGTCTACGCGTTTTATGACCACACTGCGTGATAGCCTGGCACAGTGCCTGTCACTATTGCGTGTGAAGACAATGCTTGTGTTGATTGTTATGCAGGTCTTCGCGTTTTTCGTCCTGGGTGTCAGTACCACATTCCTCCCTACCTATATGCAGCAGCGGGACACCTTTGGCTTCTCTTCGCGCAATGCTGGCCTCTATGCAGGGGTGATTATTGTGCTGGCGGGCCTGATTGGCGTTATCGTCGGTGGCTACATGTCTGACTGGCTCAATCGTCGTCACGCGGGGGCGCGTGTGCTGGTCTGCGGCATTGGTTTCCTGCTTGCCGCGCCCTCCTATGCCCTCGCGGTCACCTACCACAATCTGGTCGTCTTTACCCTTTTCTTTGTTCTTACCGCCCTCTTGCTCTACGTCTATAACGGACCCAGCACGGCGGCGACGCAGGATGTTGTGCCCGCGCGCCTGCGTGCCTCGGCCGTTGCGATCTCGCTCTTGATCGCGCACCTGCTCGGCGACGCCTTTGCGCCAACCCTGGTCGGCATCCTGGCCACAGGCTTTGATCCTACCGGCGGAGGGCACTTCCAGCACGCACTGGCGGGCCAGGACCTGAGCCGCGCCCTTCTCATCACCTGCACCCCCGCCCTCGTTATCGCCGGACTCGTCGGCATCTTTGGCGCGCGTTGGATGAGAAGCGATGTCGCCGCCGCCGAACAGAGCGATCGTGAACTCAGTGTTTCGCACGTTTAAAAGCTTCTATGCCTGAGGGCCGCTGATGCCTGTTAAAAAAAGAAGCCGGGCAGCAGTCAAGAGTGATCATTTGTTTCCTGTTCAAAGCAGGTTCAGCTTCTCCAGACCCATGTAGGCTCCCGCCACATCCGTCAGATTACCACTTCTCATGTGCTGCTTGAAGTCAGCGAGCGGCATCTCGACCACTGCGAGAAACTCATAATCGTCGGGAGTGGGTTCCTGGACTTTGACACAATGACGGGCCACAAAGTGATATTTGCGCATTGTTGAATACGCACAGTGCCAGCTCGATCCTGCCAACTCCATCTCGCCGCGATAGCCTGTCTCCTCCAGCAATTCGCGCGCGGCAGCCTCAGCAGGATCTTCACCGGGATTGACCCCTCCGCCAGGCAACTCCAGCAGGACGGCCTCTGGTCCTGGACGAAATTGCTGAACCAGGAGCACTGTGTCGCGTGTGGTAAGCGCCAGGACACAGGCCGCACGTGGTTCTTGCTTAATCTCGAAATTGGCTTCTGTACCGTTGGGAAGAACAAACGTTTTGCGGGAAATGCGACGGAAACTGGCGAAAACTTCCGTCTCCATTCGTTTTTGCCATGACTGGATTTTCAAGAACATATCCTCGTTTTTGCTCAGATTATATCATGTGTATACTCTTCCAGAAACTATAGACAACCTCCTCCTCTGTCACGTATCATGAAGGCAGAGAAATCCTTGATGCTCTTGCAAAAATTAAAGTTACGTATCGGGCAATGCTGAAAAGAACAGGCAGGCGAGCAACGGGTGGCATGAATGCGGCCCCGTACCCAGTTAGTTGCGCGCCACGGGCGAGGGTGGCACGAGCGAGAGAGGCGACAGACCAGGCACAGAGGCGAGAGAGACGCCCGCTCGCCTCTGCCAATCGGCACCCAATGAACGGGGGTACGGGCCACGTTCACGGCGCCCGCTTGCTCGCCCCCGCTCCGCTTCGCCTTTGTGCCTGTATCAACACCATGTGAAGGAAAAGCTGAAATATGATCCACTTCTACCAGTTAGCCAGCCTGGATGCCGCGCGACGAGCACGACTCCTGCGCCGCTCCGAAGTTGCTATCGACGACCTGCTCGATTATGTACGCCCTATTGTGCGTAATGTACGCGAGCGAGGGGATGAGGCGCTGATCGAGTACATGGAGCGCTTTGATCACGTTCGCCTGACCCCCGAGGGTCTGCGCGTACGTCCCGACGAGATCGCCCATGCTCACAAGGTGCTTGCTAAAGAGGTCCACCAGGCGATCGAACACGCCATTCGCAACGTCCGTACCTTCCATGAGCGCCAGATGCCGCTCGAACAGTGGTTTACGCAGATCGCGCCGGGCGTGATGGCGGGCGAGAAAATCACGCCGATCAGCAGCGTGGCCCTGTATGTGCCGCGTGGCAAAGGCGCGTTCCCTTCGGTCATGTATATGCTGGCCACGCCGGCGCGCATCGCGGGGGTGCCGCGCATCGTCGTTTGTACGCCGCCCGCGCCAGACGGCCAGGTCGATCCCGCCTCGCTGGTGGCCGCTGATCTCTGCGGCATCCAGGAGATCTATCGTATTGGTGGTCCCCACGCGATCGCCGCGCTGGCGTATGGGACCGCGACGATCGCTCGTGTGCGTAAAATCACTGGCCCTGGCAATCCCTATGTCTCGGCCGCCAAACGTCTGCTCTATGGTACTGTCGATATCGGGCTGCCCGCCGGACCCAGCGAGGCTATCCTGCTGGCCGACGAGAGCGCAGACCCGGAGCTTGTCGCGCGCGACCTGCTGATCGAGGGCGAGCATGGTCCCGACTCTTCCAGCCTGCTTGTCACCGATAGCCAGGCTCTCATTGACGCCGTACAGTCTCTGCTGCCCGGCAAGATTGACGTTCTCCCTGAGCCGCGCCGAACCTTCTGCCAGACAGTGTTTATGGGCGAAAAAGGGACAGGTGGCCTGGTGCTGGCGCCAGACATGCGCGCGGCGATCGATTTTGTCAACGAGTACGCACCCGAGCACCTTGAGGTTCAGGTGCGCGAACCGTTCGCCATCCTCCCCGATCTGAAGAACGCGGCCGAGATCTTGCTTGGTCCCTGCACACCTGTTTCGACCGGCAACTACAGCCTGGGCACCAACGCCATCCTGCCGACCGGTGGCCATGCCCATACCTACTCCTGTACCACCGTGTTTGACTTCCTCAAACGGACCGGCGTGGGCTATCTTACGGCCGAAGGCTATGCCGGACTGAGCGAGACGACGCGTCGGCTGGCGGAATTTGAGGGTTTTCCCGCGCACGCCAGCGCGGTAACAGAGCGGCCAGTGTCGCGCCAACAACCGTCAGAAGCATTGCGCTAACAATAAACACCGTCGCCTGCTGGAGTAGATGTACCGCCTGGCGGGCGACAAGCGCCTGGTGTGCCGCATCGGCCTTCAGGACGATATCGGTACTATCAACTAGCTCGATAACCGCGCCGCTATCCTCCAACGAGACATAGACACGATGTAGGACGGGGTCGGCCTCAACCCCGTCCGGCGCCTGCCCTACGGCCAGCGTCCCCAGCATCTGGAACGACTGCCCGTCCAGAACGCTGATAGTGTTTCCGTGCACCCTGCTACCTGGCCCGCCCTCACGATCGCCCTCGTTGGCGACGTAGATGCGTCCAGTCGCGCTCTGGATAGCGATCCCTTCAGGATACGGCCCGACGGGCGTACGTGCGATAACCCTGTTTGTGCGGCCATCGATCACGTCCAGTTCTTGCCCGGTAGAGCAAACGACATAGATGCGCCCACTTGCCTCGTCGATACGCAGTGGAGCAAGCGGCAGTTCACCCACCGGGATGCTCGCGAGTGTATGTTTGCTCTGCTCGTCGAAAACAGTTATCGTTTGCTTTTTGCCATCTGCGACATAGAGGCGTCCCAGCTGGCTGTTCACGCCGAGTGCCTCGGGTTGTGATCCAAGATGCAAGCTGCCGGGCTGGATATGTATGCCTGCTTTCGTTGTATCACCAGTGGAGGTAAATGTAAAAATAGTACTATTGTCCTTGCTCGCTACGTAAACGATCTGCCGCTGCGTATCAAATGCGATACTACTATCACCGGAGCCGGCAGGAAATTGCGCCAGGACATGCCCGCTGGCCCCGTCCAGCACAAAAAACATACTCTGGTTGCCGTGATTGACCTGTGCGACCGCATAGATAAGGTGTCGTGTGCTGTCGCATTGGATATCGCTGACGCTGCCAGGCGCGGCTCGCCAGCGTACCGTTCCGCCCAGTGGGTCAAAGGCGATGACCATACCAGGATATTCGCTGCCAATATAGAGCAGGTGGGTCTGGGTATCGACCGCGAGCGCTTCCGGGTGACCCCCCGTATGCAAGACGCCGAGAACAGGGAAGTCGTCAGCATATGCCGTTGCGGGCAAGAGCAGGAGGGCGAAAGGTATACAGAGAAGCACAAGGCAGAGATGGTGTATACGATTGCGAACGATCTGCCGTCGCAGCGCTGGAAGCAATCTAGGCATCTACTCTTTTCATCTCCCTTCTCGTGTAGGTATCACACTCATGGCCTTCTGTATCCTACCATGTTTTTGGGCCAGATGATAATTGGCACGCCTGTGAACTATATCGCATTCTCATTGTGGAGTTGACTACTGCCCACAGGGGGAAAGATGTGTTATAATGCCCCCAAATCAAAGTCTATGTGTAAGATAGTGCAGCGCTTGAACTTTTTGTAAGTATGTGACAGAGAAATTACTGATGTGGAAAAAGGCATTTAGGCAGTATAGAGCGGTGTAAAAAGTATGGCAAGCAATTATTCGTCTGATCCTAAAAATGCATTACCTATAAGCAATTCGGCTGTCTCGCAGAATGCTCAAAGCGGTGTTGTGCCAGAAACCTCACAAACACCGTCCTCTGCTCCCTCTGGTGGCGAAAATAAAGCCGTCGGGAACCCTCGTCGCCTTGCGCCAGGGACTATGCTCTCGGGTGGGCGCTACAAAATTGAGAAGCTGCTTGCGTCCGGCGGTATGGGCGCTGTATATCGTGCATTGGATACCCGTTTCAATCGGCCGTGCGCGGTCAAAGAGATGCTGGATGAGTTTCATAATGAGAGTGAGCGAACGCAGGCTGTGGAATGGTTCGCTCGTGAGGCAACGATGCTGCTCGATCTCAATCATCCCTGTATTCCACGTGTGCGCGACTTCTTCGCCGAAGAGGGCAGAAACTATCTGGTGATGGATTTCATCGACGGCTATACGCTGGCTGAAGTTATGGAGTGCGATGGTGATGTCGTTGGCGTGAATGGGGCCCGTGGTGTCGCGGAGGCGCGCGCGCGCACATGGGCGCGGCAGGTCTGTGGCGTATTAGGCTACCTGCATCAGCAGACGCCCCCCATTATATTCCGTGATCTCAAACCTTCAAATATCATGGTAACGCAGCGCGATGAAATTAAATTGATCGATTTCGGTATTGCCCGTACCTTCCAATCTCAGCGCCAGGCAACGGTGATTATGACGCTGGGCTACGCGCCGCCTGAGCAATTGCATGGCATGCCGGAGCCGCGCAGCGATATCTATGCTCTGGGGGCTACCCTGCATCGGGTCCTCACGCGGCATGATGCCGTCAACAATAAACCTAACATTTTTGCCTTTCCGCCACTACGCATGCTGCGTCCCGATCTCTCGCCAGCGTTTGAGCAGGTTGTGATGCGCGCGCTGGCCCCTAATATCGAACAGCGTTGGTCCAGCGCTGAAGAGATGGAGCGCGCGTTGATCAATTTACCCGCGGTGACTGTTGTGCCACCGAGAATAACGCTGGGGGGGGTAAACCCGCAAAACACGCCGTCTGGCGGGCGCTCAGGCGTCACGCCCAACGTGTCACAGCCCCATTCGGGCTCGGGACCTCATTCGGGGCCAGCCGCGACGCCTTTACCGGCGTCGAATAGCACCACCGGGCCGGCCGGTACCTATATCACCGCCGCCCTGGGCCATCTCGCGACCGTCCCTCCTCGTCTTGACGCAGCCTACGATGCGGTAAGAATGGCGCATGGTATCGAATCAAATAACGCACTCGTGCACAAGATCTTCGGACAGATTTTTGCCCGTCGTATTCCTGCCGATGTCGATCATGCTATGCAGGCCTACAATCGCTCGTTACAGCTCCACTTCGATGATGCAGAAACGCACAAGCTGGTCGGGGATGTCTCGCTTTTCCTGCGTCCTAATTATGTTCAGGCCATCGCTGCTTATACCCAGTCGCTCCGCTTGAATCCAAATGATCTGGAAGCCCGTGAGCGTCTTGGACAGTGTTATGAAAGAACAAATCAGCTTGAGGCGGCTTTGCGCGAGTACCAGGAGGCTGTACGGCTGGCTACATCGCCCCCGCAGCCCCAGATGGTTCTGCTCAGGCTGTATTTTGCTCTGGGTCAGCTCGCTAAGCGCTTAAACCAGTTTCCTGTGGCTGAACATGCTTTTGTCCAGGTCCTTATTCTTAATCCCGCCGATCACGACACACGCTTCCTACTCTGCCAGGTCTATGAGCAGGAAGGCAAGTTTGAGGAGGCATGGCGTGAATGCGGATATGTGATAGGCCCACTGGGCAAAAATCCTATGGTCCAACAGGTGTATAATCGTTTGAGACATCGCTTAGGACGATAAGAGGCAATCTTCTATGCACTGTATATCTGGCATGAAGGGAATGTGTTCATGAGTACGCATCGTCTCATCTCTGAAAGACAACAGAGCGTGAGCCTGACCTTTTGCTCTACTCTCTGCGGGCTTCTGATTGCTCTCCAGCTCTGGCTGGCCTTGTCCTTTCCCGCCTTTGCCGCTGCTCGCCTGGCTCCGCATATAGCACCACCACCAGATATGCCCCAGGATATCACCCGTGCGGGTGTCTCTGTCGTCCGCCTGCTTGTCTCCTACACGGATACAGATGCGCCTGCCGCTCCTGTGGTTGTGCAGTGTACTGGCCTGGGCGTTATTGTGTCTAGCTGGCCTGCCCGTGCTGGCGACGACCAGAACAACTGGGTGCTGACCGATGGTACCCTGGTCAATAAAAACAACAAAGCAACCTGTGCGTCCGGCAGCCCTGCCGCCAGGTTATCGACTATCTGGGTCTTCTTTAGTCAGTCCTACAACAACCGCCGCGAAATCTTCTTCGCGGCCAACCCTGCTTCTATCCAGTGCAGTAAGCCCGCTTGCTCACAGGGACCGGCACTCTTCGCGCTCAAAAATGGCCCGCTGATAGTACAGCCCTTTCTGGATGTCTCCCCCATCTCCGGCGCTCAGTCCACTGGCATTATGTTAACGCAGGAGAATACAAGCGCAACTATACCGTTGTTGCCCACGGCAGTGGTGACGCATCAACCTGATATCTCTCACTATATTTCGCAGTTTCTGGTCCCCCGCAGAGTCTCTTCTACTGATACGCTAGAACCTGGAACACCCTTTGTGAGCCCCAGCGGCGATCTATTTGCCATGCATGTGTCTGGCGCTTCTCTCGTGACCCGCGACACCCTTCAGTCCTTCATCAAACAGGCGCCAGCAAACCACGCGGTGAACCCGGTCTACGAGGGCTGGAAGAATGGCGTCAATGCCTACTTTCAAAAGAATTACACCCTCGCCTATCCCGCCTTCCAGACGGCGGGACAGGCCAATAGGGATTTTCAGGCTGCGAAAGATTTCGCGGCCCGCTCCCTTTCTGTGGCCCCGGCAGGTGGAAGTGCGAGTAGTGGTGGTTCGAATCATAATGATGGCAGTAATGGGAAGGATAGCATCTTTGGGAAGGACAGTATTAAGATCGGTTCCCTCGATATTCCCTATTGGGCGTTGAGCATTGCGGGCCTGGTCTTGCTGGTTGTGATCTTGCTGCTGACCAGTTTGATTGTTGGCCGCGCGCGTGCCGAGCACCGGCGCGCGCTCCAGGCCGAACTCGCTGAGGCTGAGCGCAGAGCGACAATCGAGGCGCGGCATATCGCGGAGATAGAAGCCGCGCAGCGCGCGTGGGCGCAACAATCTCAATCTCCGCAGCCCCTCCAGCAGAGCCCTGTCCTCCAGCCGCAGTCAGTTCCGCGACTGGATCTGCGCTGCCCGCGCTGTGGCGAGCCGGTGGCGCAGGATGCCAATTACTGCTCAAATTGCCGGCTCGTGCTCTCACCCTCAGAATCTGGTCTGCACTTGCGTGTGCGTCCTCAAACCTCTATTGGGGCTGGCGCCGCTGCATCCGCGTCCTCCGTGGTCCCCACGCGCTCCATCGCGGATCAGCCGACCTTGCCCCCGCCTCCTCCCCCGCCCACGACTCCTTCGCGCTCGCTGGCCGAGCAGCCAACACTTGAGATCGTGACGGAAGATACAGCGCGTGCCGAGATGGAGAAAACAGCGCCGCGCGCTGCGCAGGCAGATATGCAGAAAACTGTGCCCTATTCTATGCAGCAGTTACAAGGCTCACGCCTGGGCTTTGTGGCTGGAACGCGCTCGGACCCTGGCAAGAAAAGAAAATATAAGCCGAATGAAGATAGTCTCTTCGCGGCCCAGGGCCTCGCCAACGCGGCATCCTCCCCTCAGCCTTTTGGCCTCTTTGTCGTCGCGGACGGCATGGGCGGTCACGCGAAAGGCCAGGATGCCAGCCGCTTGGCGATCCAGATGATCATCGAGTATATATTGCCCCGCTTGATGAACAACGGTGTCTCGCATCATGAAGGCTATGCGCAGCTCCTGGTCGAAGGTATTCAGAACGCAAACCAGTCTGTGCACCAGCATAACATGGAACAGCGCGGCGATATGGGGACAACGGTCACCGCAGCCCTGGTTGTTGATACAGTTGCCTATGTGGCAAACGTTGGTGACAGCCGGACCTACCTCTATCGTGAGTCCGAAGGGCTGAAGAAGATTACTAATGATCATTCGGTTGTCGCCAGCCTGGTGGAGGCCGGGATCATCAAACCCGATGATATTTATACCCATCCCAAGCGCAATCAGATCTACCGCAGCCTGGGCGAGAAAGCCATGGTGGAGATCGATGCATTCACCGTCCAGTTGCAGGAAGGCGATAAGCTCCTCCTTTGCTCTGATGGACTGTGGGATATGGTGCGCGACCCAAAGATTGAAGAGGTGATCAAGCGTCCCGCTCCCGATCCCACGGCAATCGGTGAAGAGCTCATTCAAGCGGCCCTTGATGGCGGTGGCGATGACAATGTGAGCGTGATTGTGGTACACATCACCGATGCGGCCAGGGCCGATGGTCTGCCTCGTATCCAGCTGCTCGCCAAGCCCGATTCTGTCGAGATGCCACAGGTGTAGCGCGGGGCGCGTCCCTGAATTGTCGCACCTTCCCCCCTGTGCTATAATCACAATAGCACTTTTATGCCTCCGCCTCTTGCGCGGGGGCACTTGTTGGGAGGAAATGCTCGTGTCAACACCAGTTAGTATTGGATATTTATATGCGGCAATTCTGTTAGCGGCAGGCTTTATCTTCGTCATCGTCGCCACTACGCTCGCTAACCTGTTGGCCCCCCATAAAAGAACAAAAGAAAAACTGCAAACCTATGAATCCGGCGAAACGCCTATCGGTAATGCCTGGGTACAATATCCGCTTGGTTTCTACATCTTTGCCCTGCTCTTCGTGGCTTTTGATGTAGATATCGTTTTTATTATTTCCTGGGCGGTCATCTTTAAACAGCTTAGCTTCTTCGGTTTCTTTGAAATTCTTTTCTTCATTGTTGTGCTCGCACTTGGTTTAGTCTATGCCTGGCGCAAGGGAGTGACCCGATGGATCTAGTACCCCGTTCAACCAATATCCCCAGTGCCACTACTGGCTATCGCGATCAAAACGCTGCCCTTGCCCGCGAACTGACTCCCATCGCTCAGATTACGGGCAAGGACGTCAGTCCGGTCACCCATAAAGGCGATTATCTTGGCCTGGAGATTGATCGTGAGCACCTGGTAGCCGTGTGTCGCTTCGTACGTGACCAGCTTGGCTTTGATCTCTTAAGCTGCGTCTCTGGGGTCGATATGCTCGACCATCTGGAAACTGTCTATCACCTGCGCTCAACTACCCGTGGTCAGTTGCTGCAGCTCAAAGTGCGTATCGAGAGCGAAAGACCAGAGGTAGATAGCGTCGTTTCGGTCTGGCCGACCGCGAACTGGCTGGAACGCGAGACCTACGATATGTACGGTATCCATTTCGCCGGCCACCCCGACCTGCGCCGTATGCTGTTGGACGATGACTTCGAAGGCTATCCCTTGCTCAAGAGCTTCCACCAGGTACCACAGACGGTAAAACCGCGTGCGACGACACAGGTCGAGCCCAATATGGCCGTCGCTGGCAAATTCCAGCAGCAAAATGTTGAACGCGTGGTGCAGAAGAAGCTGGGCCAGGGCCTGGAGGAGCGTCTGCATCCGGGCACCCCTACTTTTGGTCATGCCTTCGAGGACTACCAGGAAGAGGCCAACCAGCAGGAGAGCAACCCCGAAGGCGAGTCTGTACCCGGTAAAAGCTCTTTTAACGAGAAGAAGCCTGACGAAAAAAAGGCCGATGAGAAGAAGCCTGTTGAGAAAAAGGCGTAATGAAGCACGACCAGAACGTGAGTAGCTACCATGCCAAAGGCTAAGGGACGAAAAAAAGGGGGTGCGCAAGGGAATAGCGCACAGACGCGTGCACAAGCAGATGCGCCCGCTCTGGCGAGTCCCCTTCCCCCACCAGCGGCGCGGGTCGCGAAACGGCCTGCCGCTGCATCGCCCGGGCTATCAAGCCTGTTAACGGCTGCTATGGTGGCGTTGGGCTGCTGGGGCTTCGCTTTCACCTTTGCCTTTCTCACAAACGATCCTAACCGCTACCTGTTTGGTGGCCTGGCCGCGTTAGTGGCGTTGATGTGGACGGTGAGCTTCGGTGTGCGTTTACGTAAGTTGCAGCAGAAAAGATAAGTAGAGACATATAGAGGAAGCTATGGCGACAAATCAAGATACAGACCTCCACTCGCAGTTTGCGGACCCGGCCGAAGGCATCGAGCTTGGTGAGGAACAAAAGCACCAGGAGATGCTGCTGAACATGGGGCCGCAGCATCCCAGCACCCATGGTGTGCTGCGCCTGGTCCTGACCCTGGAAGGCGAGACGGTAACAAACTGCACTCCTGTCATCGGCTACCTGCATCGCGGTATCGAGAAGATTCTGGAAAATCGCCCCATCATGGGCGGTATTCGCTACATGGATAATGCCGACTACCTCTCACCAATGCTCAATGAGACCGCCTATGCTGGCGCGGTTGAGCAGGAAATGGGCATTGAAGCACCCAGGCGCGCGCAATATATCCGCCTGCTTACCAATGAGATGCAGCGTATCGCCAGCCACCTCGTGGCTATCGGTACCTACCTGCTCGATCTGGGCGCTTTTACGCCTGTGTTGTGGACCTTCCGCGATCGCGAGGGCATCCTCGCACTCTTCGAGGCCCTCGCCGGGAGTCGTTTCAATGTTAACTATATGCGTGTCGGTGGCGTCCTGCACGATTTTCCTAAAGGCTGGCTCAAAGAATGTGAAGTGTTTCTTGACCAGCTTGAAAAGAATACCGATGAGCTCAATGTGCTGATCACCGGCAACGAGATCTTTGAGTCACGTACGCAGGGCGTAGGCTACATTGATCCGCAGCAGGCGGTCGCGTACGGCCTGACCGGTCCTATGCTGCGCGCGAGCGGCATCAACTGGGACCTGCGTGTGAACCGCCCGTACATGGCCTATCGTGAAGTACCGGTCAATGTCCAGGTGCGACAGGAGGGCGATTGCTACGCACGCTACAAAGTCCGTTTGCAAGAGATCTATGAGAGCATACGCCTCTGCCGGGTCGCCATCGATAAGATGCCGGGTGGCCCCATCGGCACACGCGTGCCTATCGCCCTGCGCCCCCAGCGCGGCGAGACCTACTTCGCGATTGAGAGCAGCAAAGGTGAGCTTGGCGTCTACTTTATCAGCGACGGCAGCGAGTATCCCTGGCGCGCGAAACTGCGCGGCCCCTCGTTCGTCAACCTGCAAATTTTGCCCGAATTGTTACGTGGACATAAGATGAGTGATGTGATCGCGATCGGCGGCAGCCTGGACCTGGTGCTGGGCGAGGTTGATCGCTAAGAGAAATATGACTGTAAGGTCGCGAACACATGGACCAGCAGGCCGCGTCTAAGCGGCGTTCGCCATTGTTTTTTATAGCCAATCGTGTGTTCGTGCCCCTATAATGGAGTTATCCTGATGTATACACTTGTTTTAGCTGACGATATAGGATCGCAACTCCTGCATGGTATTATCTCGTGGGACTTCTTGCAGTTTGTGGTTGCCTTCCTCTCCATCTTTGGCTTTGTGCTGACCAGCGCGACGATACTGGTGCTCGCCGAGCGCAAGGTGATGGCCTGGATGCAGGACCGCTATGGCCCGCTGCATACCGGACCCTGGGGACTGTTGCAAACGGTTGCGGACGTGGCGAAACTGCTCCTGAAAGAGGACATCCACGTAACTAATAGCGATAAGGCAGTCTTTTTGACGGCCCCATCTGTATTTATGTCCCCCGTCATCGCTGTTTTTGCCGTAATACCATTCTCTCCCTACATTAGCCTTCCTGGCAGCGCGCTCGCTACCGGTATCATCTTCTATATCGCGATGAGCTCGATCGACGTGGTGGGTGTGATTATGGCCGGGTGGAGTTCTAACAACAAATATTCTCTGATCGGCGGCCTGCGCTCAGCGGCGCAAATGATCTCCTACGAACTGCCACTGGTGCTGGCGCTCGTTGGCGTTATTATGCTGACCAGCGTTCTCGCCGGGCACAGCGGCTATCCGGGTGCCGATGGCATTGGTACTATCTCGATCAGAGAGATTATGGATTTCCAGAATGTCTGGCACAATACTGGCATCCCCATCCTGGATTTCCTCTTCCAGGGTTTCACTCCCTGGTCCTGGTTCTTCCTGCTCCAGCCATTGATGCTTGTCATCTACTATATATGTGGCCTGGCTGAGACGAACCGTGCCCCCTTCGATCTGCCCGAAGCCGAGTCAGAACTGGTCGCTGGCTATCTCACGGAATACAGTGGCATGCGCTGGGCCATGTTCTTCCTGGGCGAATATGGGAACATGACGATCGTTTCGGCGATTGCCAGCTACCTGTTCCTGGGTGGCTTCTCTGGCCCGGGGGTCGCTTACCTGACCGCTCAGCATTCGCTGCTGTGGGGCTTCGTTGGTAACGTCCTGGCGCTGGGCTACTTCGTGCTCAAGGTCTACGGGCTGTGCTTCGTTTTCATCTGGGTGCGCTCGACGCTGCCCCGCCTGCGCGCCGATCAGTTGATGCAATTCGCCTGGCTGATCCTGATCCCGGTCACGCTGCTGAATATCCTGGTCACAGGCCTAGTCTGGCTGGTCGTTGAGCCAACATTTGGCCTGCCCACCTGGGTCTTCCTGGTTGTGCTGGCGGCGATTAACTGGGCCGGGCTCTTCGCCTTCGTCTGGCTGGTCAGCCGTGTCACGGTCTCTTCGACACGTAGAGCCCAGGCGCCCGCTATCCGCGCCCAACTGCGCTCGCGCAAAACCGCGACAACATCCGCTCTACCACTGCGCGACGGTATCCCCGCCGCTGTCCCACAACTCCCACAGGGCGCGGGCGTCGCGAGCAGTCGCGAGTAACCTGGCGTGAGATTATACTGTGCGTGATGATAATGCGAAACGTCCCTGCCAGCGGCAGGGACGTTTCGCATTATAACCACACTTATTCTCTATCAAAGCTCCTCCTGCAACTCCACCAGGCGGTCCCGACGTGGCGGAAACGAGCGTTCCTGTTCCCATGTCGTCACTGGCCTGAAGGTAACACCCAGGTGCTGGAGGCGTTCCTCGTGGCGCGCCAGCCGCTGCCGGAAATTAACAAAGTCTTTGCGCTCAGGCGGCGTCCAGCCCACCTCGGCCAGGGCGAGCAAGCGCGGAAACGCCATGTACTCCAGCCGCTCTAGCGTGGGAATATATTCACTCCAGAGCATTCCTTGCACGCCCAGCACATGTCGCGCCTCCTCAGCCTTCAGGACGGTTGGCAGGGGATCAAAAGCATACACCCTGTCCAGGGGCGTGTAACCGCCAATTGACAATGGCTCCGCTGGATCGTTTGACTGCGCAAAATCGAAATAGACGTGTGTGAGGGAGGTCATAACTACATCGTGCCCCATCTGTGCGGCCAGGATGCCGCCGCTCTGCCCACGCCACGACATCACGGTTGCGCCAGGCGCGAGGCCACCCTCAAGCATTTCATCCCAACCTACCAGGCGGCGTCCATACTGCGTGAGAAAATCCCCGATCTCTGTGAGAAACCAGCGCTGAAGATCCTCCTCGTCTTTAAGCCCGAGTTCTTTGATCCGCGCCTGCACCTGGAGGCTGGCCTGCCACTGCTCCTTGTGCGCTTCATCGCCCCCGATATGGATATACTGACCGGGGAAGATGGTCATCACCTCGCTCAGCACATCTTTCAGGAAACTCATAGTCCGCTCTGTCGGATTGTACAGGGAAAGGTGGATGCCCCACGTCGTCGAAACTTCGAGCGGCTCCCCCAGCACCCCCAGCTCAGGATATGCCGCGATCGCCGCCTGTGCGTGGCCGGGCATCTCAATCTCTGGCAGCACGGTTACAAAGCGCGCGGCGGCGTATGCGACAATCTCGCGTAGATCGTCCTGACTATAGAAACCACCATGTGGTCTGCCATCATATCCCTCCGGGTTTCGCAGGCTACCGACGATCGTCTCCATGCGCCACGCCCCCACCTCCGTCAAGCGAGGATACTTCTTAATCTCCATCCGCCACCCCTGATCATCAGTCAGGTGCAGGTGTAACACATTCATTTTGTGCAGCGCCAGCAGATCAATAAACTTGAAGATCGCCTCTTTGGGGATAAAGTGCCGCACAGGATCAAGCAGCAGCCCGCGCCACGGGAAGCGCGGAAAATCCTCGATCGTCACCGCCGCTATCCGCCAGTCACGCTGGAGGGGCGTGGCTGAGAAAATGTCAGTGGGCAGCAATTGTCTGAGCGTCTGCATGCCATAAAATACGCCAGCCGCGCCAGCACCCCGCAGCGATACCCCTCGCGGCGTAACCTGGAGCACATATCCCTCCGGTCCCAGATGTATAAGCGCGAGATCAATATCCAGCGTGATTGTTGGTCCGGTAGCAGGAGCCTCGGCAAGAACAGACGCTGTGAACCCCAGTGCCGGTCTCAACGCGTCCGCCAATAGCATGCCAACTGCCTGTGTCTGCTCGTCAGTCACAATCACCGTATCTCGGCCGAGCGAGAAATATCCCTTACCATATGTCATGCTCACCGGCGCGGGCAAGATCGCTGGGGACGTATCGTTCTCCAGAGGCACAAAACGACTGTGTGTGTGCATATCGCAATCCTTTCCAAACGCTCCATCGTTTGCTTCTCGCTACCTCAATCACTATGTTACGCCTGTGCTGCCTGTGGACTGCCTTCGGCAGTCCACAGGCAGCACAGACATATTTCCCTTCATCTCCTGCGCCGAAGGTGCAGGAGGAGGCCGAGGAAATACGTTTTTAGTCAGGATATAACGTGCCAGGCGTAAATAGCAACTAGTGATAGAGTTGTAAAGTCCATCCTCCCCCCTTATAGGGGGAGGATGGACTTTACAACTCTACATCATATAGTGTATCCTTGCAAAAGAAGAGATTTATCGGAAGAAAGGCCCAGAAAATGACCTTGCCGCGTTCTCGTCTCTGCCAGGCGTACGTCTGATACAGCAACTATAATAAAGCTGCTTATTCTCAGCACCTCCCTTGCTGTCTGTCAGCGTTGAAGGTGCTGCAATAAATGTGCTTATCTCGTGCTGTACCAGACCTCTTCCTCATGCTAGCAGAGACAGAGCGGAGTGCATCCGTGGCCTACCCCTGACGTTGCCCGGCTCTCTACCTGTCCTCATCCTGGCTCCTACATGTTACAGAAACACGCGTAAAAAGAGAGGAATGCTTTTCATGAAAATCCCTTTCGCGCGCTATCGCAATCTATTGCTAACGTATCTCATGCCGCAGTGGCAGCTCTCTCTTCTCTTAGTGATTTTGCTATTGGGTAATATTGGTCTTTCTCTTGTCAGTCCACAGCTTATACGTCAGTTTATTGATACTGCCGCCGCGCGCGGCGCGCTGCACCTGTTGATCAACAGCGCGCTCATGTTTCTT
>JAABUQ010005633.1_pt1 | contig 19716 bp, 3 predicted proteins | sample 5560001 | NCBI WGS metagenome assembly JAABUQ01 (sample SAMN10711888, study PRJNA513371) | rock metagenome | isolation source: Antarctica rocks | place: Antarctica: Victoria Land, Finger Mt nord | collected 2015-12-18
TTAATTAATAAATATATTAGAAATTTCTCTTTATAAATGCATTACTATTGTGCGTTATCTAGTAATTAATAAAAAATCTAAATTTAAACTTAATTTATATTATTTTTAGTATTCTTAACATTCTTGACAACATTCTTAACATTCTTGACGATTCAATTCGATTCCTAATACTGAAATCGAAAATCGAGTCGAGTCGAGTCGAGTCAATTTCAAAATAATAGAAATGGAATTAGATTTCGAATCGATTCCTAATATTAAAATTGTTAAATTGAATTAATTTCTGAAGTTGAAATCGAAACTCGATTCAATAATTAGTCTAGTTCTCTTTAAGTTATTTAAATTGTTGTAATAAATAACTTGTTATGAAATTATTTTTACAATTAATTTTATAAATATTAGGAAGCTTTTATTAATATTAAATTTATTGTTAATGCTTAATTGCAATATTGATTAACTTAAATATAAAGAACAAGTAATATATTTAAATAATACATACATTTTAAGAGAAAGATGTTATTATTATATTTGTATTCTTACGTATTGCTTGCGTTTCTTGAATAACTTTAAGTTGCTCTATTCTCTTAATTGCAAACTTCTTTTTTGCTTTTTGTCTAAGCTAATTTTTAAAGTATTGTGTTATTAAGTTATTAATATTGTATATTTTATTGTATTATTTAAACACATTATTATAAATTTCTTAATTAACTCGATGTTTATTAATCTTATTTTTAATATTGTTCTTTATAACTTTACAATTTAATTAAGAGACTTTTATTTAAATAAACGTTTTACGCAACTTCTTAACAGGAAATCGAGATAATCTTGCGATTGTTAATTTGTTTTTAATATAATAATTTTTTTATTATTTTATTCTTGTGTGCAATTGCGACTTGCGATGCTTTTTAAGTTAATTATTAATAATTTTATTGTTTATGCAATTTCTTAGCTTAGTTTACTAGTAATGTATATAGATAATGCAATTGTATACTAGATTATAAATATATCTCGATATTTAGTAGAGTATTATAAGATTCAAAATATAGAAGAGTTTTAAAGATCGATAAGATTATAAATAAGATATTAAGAGATAATTTTACAAATTAAAGTAAAAATTATATACGTTAGAATTAGAGTTATCTCTTACTTCTACTTTTACTTACTTTAAACTTTTTACTTAACACAATTATTATCTCTTTATATTAATATTTATTTAATTTTATCGATAAGTAATACAAGTTTATTTATATTAACTTCTTTATTGTTTATTTTACTTAATTTTGTTGTCAATTGTTAATTTAAGCTTCTGTTTTTACGCGATTTTTAACGCGATTTTTAACGCATCTCTATCAATAAAAGTTCTAAAAATTATCGCGCTTTTCTTTATAACTTCTTATATATATATTAATTTATTTTAATTAATATTATTATCTTCGATAGCTTGCACAAAGCAAACAAATAATATATACAAATAATATAATATATCTTGTTTATAACTAACAAGCTCAATTTGCTAATTCGAAAGTTTGCTTCGAAGTTCTCTTGTAATAAAATAATTCTTTGTAATTAATCTAAACAAAACAAAATAAATAGTAATAAAGACAAGAGTATTAAAGATAAGAATATTGAAGAAAATAATATTTGTAATATTAACGTAAACAAGATAATACAAATAGATAATATATTTTTAATTAATATATTGATGTTTTGCGATAAAGATAACAAAAATAAAAGTCTAAAATTGTTGTACTTCGAAAAATCAAAAAATATTAAAAGTTAATCGACTTTCTTATTTTTAAACCTTTTCTTTTAATATCTAATTTGCGAAATATTATACAACAAGACTTAGAATTACAATTGTGAAAAAAACAAATATTGTATTTAGAATTTAATCTTAGATATACTTTAAGAAGTTGCAAAAGCATTTATATGCGTTTTTTTCTTTAGTAAGTATATTATCTTATTGCATTATTATTGTAACTATAGAATTTAATTAACATTTTACTCTATATAGACTTAAATCTTGCAACAATTTACATTAAAGATATAACAATTTAATTTGAGAATTCTTAATTTATTAAACATTTAATAGAGCAATTCGATCTTTTCTAATAGTAGAAATTCTAAAATAATTCTATATTTTTTTCTCAAACAATTATAATATATTCTTTGTATTAGCTATATGTTAAATCTTCGAAATTCGATTATTAATAATTTCTTCTAGCAATCGAAGTTATTAAATATATATTTTTTTTGCATTATTATTAATAAGATTTGTTTATTTATATTGTAATTGTAAATGCAATATCTTTAATAATACAATATATCTATTAATAAACTTAATTTAGAAAATCTCGAACTTTATTCGAAAAAAATTCTCTTCTTTGTTTATTGCTTAATTATTACTTTTTTCTTTGCAATATATATTTTACAATTCGATAACAATCTTCTTTAAGTCTAAATTTATAGTACAATTATAATACTTAATTATTATAATTTACTTAATTATTTGCAAACTTATTTAAGATTAATTTTATCAATATACTCTTCAAATAAGACTAAAAGCTCGTTTAATATCTATTAATAATATTGAGCATAAAAGTATATCTCGAGTTATTTCCGTTAGTTTAAGAAAGTTTGAAGCGTTGTCTCTTTAATACTTTTAAATCAAATATTTATTTTTTATAATATTAGTTCGAAGATATTGATTGTCTTTATCTTGAGTCAAACAAGAGCAATAAAATTGTTAAAGTAAAAATTTTGTAATAGTCGCAACAAACTACAAAAGTATTAGCAAAAAATTATATACATTTTTATATTGTATTATTTTTTTAATAATATTTGCTCTTTGTGCTTTTGCTCTTAAACTAGCAATTAAATTATAATAATATCGAAAATAGATTTTAAATTCGATCTTGTATTTTGTTTTATAATTAATAGTATTATTATTATTATTATTCTTTTTATTTTATATTTTGTAAAGACTTAGTTTTTGCGTAGAATTTAAAATGTTAACAAGATTATATAATATATTATTAAGTTCTTCTATTTTCGATTAATATTTTGCAAGCTTTGTTAAAGTTTTATCGCAAGTTCTTGTTATAATCTTTGTTAAAGAACAAACATTAATTTCAATTGTTTTCTTTAGATAATTAAGATAATTAAATATTGCATCGAATATTCGAAATCTTAAATAAATACTTGTATTAAATGTTCGTAAAACTATAAGAGTGTATTTGTAAAAAGAATTTAACATATTGTTAACAAGTAAAATTAATTGTTACTTGCTTTTGTTTAGTTTGATTTGTTATGATTTTTAATCTTAAAAGTATTTCTCTATTTAAAGATTAATAAAATTGCGTAATTAATATATATAACAAAGCATTAAATAGATAGAGTTTCAACAAATACAAATATTTTGTACTAGTTTTTGTAATTTGTTTTCGATTTGCTTCTAAAAGACTCTAAAGTAAAGCAAAAATTAAATTAAGTTATTAATAACAATTGTAAAAGCGCAAATTTAAATAAAATCTAATAAATACATTATCTCTTTGTATTATTACAAAAATAAGTATCTTTTTAATTATAATAAATAGATTTATATTTTTTGCAATATCTTGAACTTGTATATTCTTTAATGGTACAACAATATTGTTAATAATAATTACTAGTCGCATATTATCCTACTTTTCTCGCATATTATCTTTACTTTGCTCGCACATTATTTCCTCGCACTAAGTCTAATTAGATAATTCGACAATCTCGTAAACAAATCAAATTAACAAGTTAAGAAAGTTTATAAAAGATACTTGATTTTTCGTCTTCTTGTTATCAAATTTAATATATTTTCTTATTGATCTCTTGATGCAAATTCAAATCTAAAACATATCTTTTGTATGCTTAGAATCAATCTCTATTTGTATCTCTAATTACATTTGAAAACTACTTATATAAAAGATCGAAACATCTAAAATTTGCCTCTTTATTGTTGTTTCTCTTGCATCTTCTCGCTTATCTCGTCGACGATCTTCTTGTTTATCTCGTTGACTTTGTGTAGACAATTAACTATCAAGCACTTGATTGAAGAATAGATTCGAGATTAACTCAAAGACGAACAACGTTCGTTAAGTGAGATTTGCAAAAACTATCTAACGTCGACGTTGTAATTGTGAAGACGCAATTTATATCTTGTTTAATAATCTCGCGAGCGATCTTTTGACTTGATGATAGTAAGCTCCTGCACGCGTAGTATATTATCTAAAAGAGTTCTATTCTTAGACGACGACAACGACGATGTAAACAATAGACGCGTTAATAGACTCTAGAAATTACTCGATTAAACTTAGTGCAAAAGAATAATGTGCGAGCAAAGTAAAGATAGTATGCGAGAAAAGTAGAATAGTGTGCGACTAGTAATTATCTTGTTAATTATTGTTTTCGATTCTAAAGTTGTAATAAAATTTTAAGTTACTAGATTAATAATATAAGTTAAACAAGAAGTAGAGTTCTACTATTTGTTTTATTAAAATTCTTGTCAATTTAAAACTCTTTTAAGTTTGTCTTTTAAAGTATTATTATTGTTTGCATTATTAATAATAATATTAAGAGGTTTGTTTTTAATCTTAAAAAACTTTAAGATTTTTATAAGCTCTAATATTAATTAACAATCTATATATTTAATATTAGGAAAAATGAATTTAATAAGATGTTTGCGAAATTAAAATACAATGTCAATTTAATATATTAATACTTCTAAGTAGACAATTTTTTGAGAACTAGATTATATATTTAAAGTAATAAAGATACATTAAATATCTCTAAGATCTATCTTAATTTTTTTACAAATTTGATCGAAATTTAAGAGAATTATCTTCGATAATTTTGTACAGTCTAGAAGCACTAGCTTTAGTTAAACTATTTTTAATAACTTTCGAAAGTAAGAATTAACAATAGTTTATAAATTTAAATTAATAAAAGTCTTGTATAGTTAATCTTTTCAATTATCTTAAACAAAGAAGAATAATAGATTGATATAATTCTTCTTCTAATAATATGTTAGTTTTGCATTATTTATTTGCATTATTAATTGTAACTTACGCAATTAAAAACTAGATCAATTGCAATTTGCAATTTAAATCTTTTTTGTTTTAAGCAAAAAATAAATTAAAGATATTTTTTTATATTTGTTGTGCTTAAATAATTGTAAGCAATAGAATAATTCAAAAGCTTATAACAACTTTTGCAAATAATCTTAAAAAAATTCTCTATAATCGAAGCTATTTAAAAAATTTGTTTTAAAGCTTAGATTATATTTTTATATTAATCTTTTTTGCTTAATATAAATTGACAAGTCTTAATTAAGTTTTGTTTAAAATACTTTTGTCAATTGTAATTTGTAATTCTTATTTTTAAATTATAATATTAGTATTTAAACTTTACTTAATATATGTGTCTTTCTCTCTTAATATAAGCAATAAAAAATTGTTTCTAATTTTGTTTAATATTTCGTAAAATATTCTTTTTCTATTATCGAAAATAAAATTGAGAGATTTTTAATTAAATTAATTTGCAAATTAATTAGAACATAAACTACTAAATAACAAATTGCATAAAATAGATTTGCAAGAATTATCTTTAATTAAAGATAATAATTGATTTGAAGTTTTTAAAGAATTAGAATATTATAAATACAAGTAATAGAAACAATATCTTTAAATAATATATAAAGAATCTCTTCGAAATAAAAGAGTAATACAAAATAATAATGCAAGTGACAATTAAATTAAACAAATTATTATAGAATAAAGTATAATTGTAAACTCGAGAATATTAAAAGAATCTCTCTAGAATAAAAGAGTAATACAAAATAATAATGCAAGCAATAATTAGTTCGAATAGACTATTATATAACAATATAAACAAGTTTAATTGTAATCTCGATACATACTAAATTATACTCTAGTCAAAATTTCAAAGTTATAATAACATAAGTCTAAAAATAGTAATTTTCAATATAATAATATAATTTTCGATTTCTTAACAATTCGATTTGATTTAATTTCAAAATAGTTAAAATCGAATTGATTTTTAATTTAATCTCTAAAGTTAAATTGTTAATTTAAATCGATTTCAAAAATCGAAATCGAAAATCGAATTAATAATTAATCTAGTTTTTTAGATGTTTGCGTAAGTTTAGCTTAAATTAATATTAAATTCTCTTTCTAAGAAATTGTTACAAATCTAGTTCGAAATAATATAATATATAATTTACAACGCAATATATAATACAAAGCACAATTATCTACATATTTGGTAACTTAATAGACGAGTAATATTCGACATGCTTAACAACGAATTAAGCAAACAATATTCGACATGTTCGACAATAAACTAAGCGAACAATATTTAATATATTCGATAGCAAGCTAAGCAAGTAATATTTAACATACTTGACAACAAATATAACAAGCAAAAAGAATCTTTTTTAATATATAGATCTTCGAACATAACTTTTTTATAAATCATGTTTTTTTTTTTTTTTTTTTTTTTAAATTTAACTTCTCTAAGAGTTTATGCGAGTTCTATATATTTTTGCGCGACTAGATTTTTAAATTCAAATTGCGACGCTTCAAATTTAAAAAACATCTATTGTAATATTCACGTACAAGAAAATTCTTCATAAGAATTGTAAAAATCGTGTTAATTTATAATTCACAAAAGAAAATCTTGTGTATTATTTAACAATCTCAAACTCTTAAATTCGTGCACATTAAGAACAAGAGCTTCAAGAATTTACGTATAAGTTTTCTTTGTAAGTTGCGATCATGTAAAGATCGTTTCTTAATGCGTAATATTCGTATTTGTGTTTATATAATTTTAATATTTAAACTTAATATTAACTTTTTTTCGTACACTTACACACGTAGCGCTTTCAATTCGAGACGTAGCGAAGACGTTGCTTTCGACAAACTTGAATATTCTTGTTATCGTCTCTTAAGATGAACTAAATCTCTTATCGTTTAACTTCAAATGCGTAATTGAGCGTATACATAGTTAAGACAAAAAACAATTGCGATTAATCAAAACACATAATCTTAACGCAATCAATTTATGTGCGACAAAAATTTTCGATCTTTTGTTTGTGTAATGTACGCGTATATAACTCTTTTCTAGCTTTTCTAAATTTATACGCACAACGTTTCGAGACTTTTTTGCGATATTTTAAAACACGTTTTTCGTAATCGTAATGTGACAATTATCGTGACGACAATTGACGTATACAAGAAGTAAATAATGATGATTATAAATAATCTTGCATGTTCTCGATCACACGTATCTTATTATACGTAAAAGATTCGAGATAATAGTAATAGTAATAATTAATATTGTTGTTGTCTTCGCGATTTGATCGATCGATTTGTCGTGACGATTGCATCGAACGTTTGCGAACGTCTTGTTTGTCGATGCTAAGAACATTTGACTTTGTCGAATATCGCAGTAATAATAGGTTCGTAGCCAACATTACGTACAGATAGTTCTCTCGCTAATCTACAAATTGTGTTTAATTTATCTTAAGTCTTTACTTATTATTATTTTGATTTATTAAATTATTTATAAAAATTTATTAAACAAAAGATTATTTATAATTGCAATTCTTGTTATCAAGTAATTGCTTACATTGTCTAAAGACGTTTATAAATTTCTTCAATAATATAAATTTTCTCTAATATCTTTTACGAAAGTATTAGTATAACACTTTGAATATTTTAAAAATGTTTGTATTAAATTAACGCGTTTTTACTTTAAGTACTAGTTTAACAATATTACGTCGACTCTTTATTAATAAAAACGACAAGATAAAAATTAACAAGCTTGACGTCTATTATAAGGATCGTATCGATCTAAAGAACTAATTTATGCAAATAAATATTTATTTCATCTTTTATTTTGTTTTAGCAAAGAAGAAGACAATTTTTGCATTTGCATTTCTTAGAGAAAAAATTTAATATTAACTTAAATCGAACTTACGCAAGTATCTAAAAAATTATAATAAAAATTCTTATGTAATATTTACAAACTTCGATAACTTTAAGAAAAAGCTTTAAAGAATCTTCGAAACATTTAATAAAAAACAAATTAAAACAAATTAACATTTAATTTAACAAATCTTTGTAATAAATTACGCAATAAGATTTCAAAAATATATTAATTTTATCAAATAAAATAATATTGCACTTATAACAATGTTTCGACAAAATCTTAAGAACAATCTTAAGAATAAAATTATGCGCAATAACAAATTTATTAGCAATATATTTGATTTTATCAAAGTAATTATCGATTTCGACAACTAATTTTACAAAAAAGCGAAAATCTTCTTTAAATTAACAATCGAATATTATTAAAAAGAATTTTGTTCTAATTAGAAGTATAGTAATTCAAATTATCGTAAGTTTGCATTTATAAAATTGAATTTTATTTAACAACGCAAAAAAAAGAATTCTAGAGAAAAGTAAAATAATAAATCTTAAAAAATATGCTATTTATATAACAAATCGAGTTATTTTGCAAAAGATTGTCGATTACAAAACTTAACAAATTGTCGACAAATCAATATTATATTAAGAAAGATATTCGATAGTTAAAACAATATTAGAAAGTAAGTTGATACAAAAGCAAACCCTCTCGAAACTAAATCAAATAACAATTATTATCTAATAAATGACTCAAATTAATTATAGAAAATTCTAGATAAAATATTATCAAACAAGATATTCGCATTTACGCAAAAAGTTAATTAAGTACTTCAAAAAATAATTAAATCTTATAATTTAATTATCAACTTAAATAGAAAATATAATTAAAAGAACTTTTACGAATGCATAAAAGACATTACAAATTATCTCGAGACTTTAATTAACTTATCGAAGATTATAAACAAATAATAGAAGAAGTTAAAAAGCAATATTATTATAGAAAAGAACATATTTGACATTATTATAAAACACTTAAATTTTATAATATATACAAATCTTAGTTAAACAATTTGTTACAACAATTTATATTGAACTTATTTAAAAGAAAAGAATAAAGTTAATTAATTTTTTAGAAAGTTAAAGTTAACAATTTAGCAATAGAAAAAAGCTTAATATAGATAGTCGTTTAAAGCAAAAGTTACAATATAAAAGCAAAAAAAAGTTTAAATTTCTTAATAAAAAGTATGTTAAAAAAATGCAATATATTAGCTTAATAACAACAACTAAATTTAACAATATATGCACAGTATTTTATTATATTAATTAAGATTAACAATTGTTAATTTATAACAATAATTAATTCTAATACAATAAATAATTTTATAATTAAAGTTCTTGTAGAAAGAAAAGAGTATTTTATTTAAAAAAAGTCTAATACTTACAATCTAGTATAGCGTGATCGTCGAGTCGAGTTTCAACCCGATCGAATTGACCCGCTCAACCCTGACCCTAGGGTTAGACAAATTTCCTAGCCCAACAAGGTGGGGCGAACGAAGAATGCACGTCGAATGTTTAGCTCAACCCACTCGATCATGCGACGTCACGCGACGCGCTAATCATATGCGATTAGCATGGACCTTGCGCTAGCCCAATCGAGTTATCGCATATATAAGATAAGATAAGATAAAATAAGATAAGATAAGCGAATGCTAACGCGACGAAGTTAGCTTGGGTTCTTGGCATTGACTCGACGAAACCCGACCCTAAGATTAGGTTCGCGCCTTGACCCTAACCCAACCCTACGAGGCCCAAGAGGATGGGTCGAATTAAGAAAAAAGTGTTCGACCCAACTTAACGATCACACTAATCTAGTAATTGTAAATAAAAATTTATTATTTGTAAAAAATAGAAGAATAAATAAAGAAACAAAATTATTATCGATAATTATTTAGTAATATTATAAGAAACCAATCTTTAATATAATAAAAATAATTATTTATAATATTATTTTAGAAATATCTTAATTAAAGCAATACAACTTAAAAGTTGATTAAAATATACAAGTACTTAGATTTGCGCAATATAATTTCGCAATTTATATTTAATTTATGCATCGATAACGTTCGATAATAAATAAAAGATTAAGTCAAAATTCGATTGCAAGTAACAAGCTTACATTTTTATAAAAAAATAGTTTAATAAAATTTGACTCGATAAATATCGACAAAAATTAGTCAAATTATAAAGTTAAAGTAAATAAAAAAAATTGCGAATTTTCTAAAAATTCTAAACTATTTAATATAATAAAAGAATTGCTAAAGTACATATTACAAATATACAAAAATTAAGAGTATCTATTTTAGAAAAAGAAAATAATTAAGATTTTATTCAAATATTAATTGTAAAATTACAAAATTACAAAATTACAAAATTAAAATCACATTAAACAAGCAACTTACAATTAAATTTATATATATTTTATTCGAAAAAAAACTAAAAACACTTCGCAAATATCTAATAAAAAACAAAAAAAAATTATTAAAAAATTTCAATTATAGATAGAATATATAATTCTCTTTGTATTTAAGAAGAACAAAACTCTTTATTTATATATTAATTATTAAAAGTTAAACAATATTACAATAAAAATCGATATTTATTACTTAATATTAGCAAACGTTAGAATTAATTGTTCGAAGCAAAATACTTTATTAAATTAAACTTACAAGAAGCGTACAATCAAATTAGAATAAAAACAAAAAAATAAAAAATAGCTTTTTGTACACAATATAAATTATACAAATATATAATAATATTATTCGAACTTACAAATATCTCGACAATATATTAGAAAATAATCAATAATGTATTACAACAATATTTGAATCGATTTGTTATAACATACTTGAACAATATTATAACTTATTCAAATATCTTAAAAAAAATTATAAATTATATTTTCAAAATATTAAAATATTTAAATAAAAGAAATTTACATTTTAAATTGGAGAAATGCGAATATTATTTAAAAAGAAGTTAATTTTCTTCAATTTGTTATTAAACAATATAAAGTACGTATAAATTTCGAAAAGTTACAAACAATTAAAGAATAAAAATTATTTATTAACATTAAGAAAGTTTAATTCTTTTTAAATTTTATAAATTATAATAAGAAATTTATTAAGAATTACTTTGTTAATATAATATTATTAACAAATCTTACAAAAAAAAGACGTTATAAATATAAAAATTAATAAAAGTAAAATTATTTTAAAATCTTAAGTTAGAATGTTTAAAAAAATTAGTATTAAAAATATACAATTTATAATTGTTAAATAAAATTAATGTTAATATATTAAATTTAATTATTAATGCATGCTTTAGTTAAAAATATAAAAATATATAATACTTAATAATGTATTTTTCGAAAAAACTTTTGTTAATTGAATAAAATTATAATATTTACAACAAAAAGCTACTCGCTATTGTAATTTTTCTAAAATTATAAAAAATATATATTAAAGAATTATTAAAACTTACAATTCTTATAAATTACAAAAATCTTTTGTACTTTATTATTATTAAACAACTTAACAAAAGACAAGTGCAATAATTAGAATAATTCGAACAGTACAAATTTAAAATACAATATATATTAGACAAAAATAACAATAAAGCAAATATACTTAACAAATAGACTAATCGTTGGGCCGGATTATGATATCACCCCTCTGGCCCGACCCGACGCCAAGATCGAGTCGTGACGATTTTTTGGAATCGAATTTTTTTGACCCAGGTCTTGGCATTTGCACGTGACATTTCCGGGTCAGCGCGACCAGTCTATTAACAAAAAAAGTAATTATATAAAAACAAAGAAATTGTTTAATTATAATATATTTAAGATCAACAAAAACAAATTGTTATTAACAAATAAGCACAAATTAAATATTATTTTACAAATATTTCGAGACAATAAGAAAGAATTTTGAATAAAAAAAGAAAAACTTCAAATATTTATTAACAAAATCGACAAATGTATAAAGAAATATTATAATAAATTATTACAAAAACATTTGAAAGTAATCAAAATTCTTTAACTTTTATATAAGTATTATTAGTTTTCTTAAATAAGACAAGTTGTCAAGATATATATTAAACAATATCTTAATTATTAGCAAAACAAATATAATATATATACGAGCTATAACAAGATTTAATATTAGAAATTATTTAAATTATTATAAAATAAAGTTACAATAAACTTTATTATTAAGTTGCTTAAATCGACAAATTTAGCAACTAAAAACAAATATAATTTGATACTAATAATAATTAATAAACTTATTAAGTACTTATATATTATTGTATGCAAAGAAAAGTTTATAGCAAAACAATTAAAATATATTCTATTAAATTGACTTATACAATATTATAATATATTCAAAGAATTAATTAATAATAGAGACAAACTCTTTATATCTAATTATTGAAAGATGCTTCTATTGATATTAGAAACAAGACTTAAAATATTTATTATTTATTACTCGATTACAAATAATTAGATAGAATTAAACTAATCGCGTCGATTTGGGAAATCAAATCGAATCTTGACGATTCGATTTCTAAAATTGAAATCGACAATTTGATTCGATTTTAGAAGTTGAATCGAAAATCGAATCGAAAAATCGAATCGAATCGCCAAGACTATTATTTTTAGTAAATTTTATTTTTTTTAGTAATAATTTTATTATTTTTAGTAACAATTAATTAATAATTTAATAGAAATAGTTAATCTATTTAAATTGATCAATAAATATATTAGAAATTTCTTTTTATAAATGCATTACTACTAAGCATTATCTAGTAATTAATAAAAAATCTAAATTTAAACTTAATTTACGCTATTTTTAGTATTCTTGACATTCTTGACGATTCGATTCGATTTCAATCTTTGAATCGAAAATCAACTCGATTCGATTCGATTCGATATCAAAATAGTTGAAATCGAATTGATTTTCAATTCAATTTCTAAAGTTGAATCGTCGATTCGAGTCGATTCCAGAAGTAGGAACCGAAAATCAAATCGACGATCAATCTAGATAGAACAAACAAATTAAAGTCTAAAACAATATCTAAGATATTATATTAATAATACTTATAATAATTGAGTATTACTTTTATTTATAATATAACTAATACTAAATACAAAGATTTCGAATATTATTAAAATAACTTTATTCTTCGTTAATTATAACAAAAAATTTAATTTCTTCGAAAAAAAGTAAAAGTATCTATTAATTTAATTAATTATCGAAAGAGTAACAATACTAAAAAGAATACACAACAATATCTCAAAGATGCAAGAAAAGTTGATCAAGTATTAAAACAAAAAATAAAAAACAATATTTTAATTAAAGAAGAGAAATAAAATATATCTTTTTACAAAAAATTTTAAGACAAAAAAGTTAAGCAAGGAATTAAATTATATTAAAGTTAAATTGTTTTTTGTTAAGAAAACAAAAAAATTAATTAATTACAAACTCGACTTGCTTAAGAACATCAAAGTATTTTTAATATTTTATATTTTATTGTTAAAATTAATCGATTTTAATACGCTTATATAGAAAACATTTTATTATAAAGCTCAAAAAGAAAGCAAATACAAAGTAAAAAAAACTTAAAGCAACAAGATCAAAATTATTTAATTAAGTAAAAGAAATATTCTATCTTAAAGAACACGTAAGAATTAAAGAAGAATCTTGATAATTGCTATAATCTTATTTAGAAATTTTATCGAAATTCGAAAAATTATTTAACATAGCAAAAAATAATTAAAAGACAAAAGATAATCTAACAAAAACATTTATAACAAAACAATTAAAAAATTCGAAAGTATTCGACTCTTTTATTCTTGACAATAGATATTATATTTTTTATTTTATCTTTGCATCAATCTTTTTCAAAATTTTCTTATTTTGTAGTAATCGAATTATAACAATTGTTAACAAAGCTTTATCTTCAACAATCTTAATAGAAAGATCTTTCTTATTATAATTGAGAAAAAATTACAATATGTTTACGCATAATTTGTTCGCACAAATATATTTCGAATACTTTAAATAAGATAAAAAGTCTTTTATAACAATATTAAAATAATCAAAAAGAAAGCAACGTTTATAGACAATATTTATTAGTATATTGTAATGTTCGATTTCGAATACAATACAAAGACAACTTTATTGCTAACAAGATATAATAAAAGAAACGTTTAACTTTCGAAACAAAAATCTTTAAGAAAAAAAATAGTATTACAAATTTAATTCGAAATAGTGTAATATATAATTTACAACGCAATATATAGCACGAAGTACAACTATTTATATGCTCGATAATTTGACAAACAAGTAGTATTCGATATATTTAACAACAAGTTAAGCAAGTAATATTTAATATACTCGACAGTAAGCTAAGCAAGCAATACTTAATATGTTTAACAATAAGCTAAACAAGCAATATTCGACATGCTCAACAACAAGTATAACGAGCAAAAAAAAATTCTTTAATATATAGATCTTTGAATACAACTCTCTTATAAATTGTGTTTAAATTATCTTAAGTTTTTATTTATTGTTACTCTAATTTATTGAATTATCTATAAAGATTTATTGAATAAAAAATTATTTATAGTTGTAATTCTTGTTATTAAGTAATTGCTTATATTATTTAAAGACGTCTACAAATCTTTTTAATAATATAAATTCTCTTTAATACTTCTTACGAAAGTATTAGCGTAATAGAAGTATTAATACAAAAATTATTTTCTAATTTGCTAAAATAGAATAGAAAATAAAATAAATGTTTATTTGTATAAATTAATTTTTTAGATTAATACAATTTTTATAATAGATATTAGACTTGTTAATTTTTATTTTGTTGTCTTTACTAAATATTAATTAATATAATACTAATAAGTTAGTAGTCTAGTGTGATCGTTGAATCGAGTCGAACACTTTTCTCAACCCAACCCACCCTCTTGGGCCTCGTAGGGTTGGGCCAGGGTCAAGGCGCGAACTCGATCCTAGGGTCGAGTTTCGTCGAGCCAATGCCAAGAACCCAAGCTAACTTCGTCGCATTAGCATTCGCTTATCTTATCTTATCTTATCTTATCTTATCTTATATATGCGATAACTCGATTGGGCTAGCGCAAGGTCCACGCTAATCGCATATGATTAGCGCGTCGCGTGACGTCGCGTGATCGGGTGAGTCGAGCTAAACATTCGACGTGCATTCTTCGTTCGCCCTACCTTGTTGGGCTAGGAAATTTGTCTGACCCTAGGGTCAGGATTGAGCGGGTCAATTCGATCGGGTTGAAACCCGACCTGACGATCACGCTAGTTAGTACTCGAAATAGAAGTGCGTTAATCTAATATATATATTCTTAGAATATTTAAAATATTATACTAATACTTTTGTAAAAATTATTAGTAAAAATTATATTATCGAAAAAATCTATAGATATCTTTAAACAATATAGACAATTATTTAATAATAAAAATTTGTAATTTAATAATTATAACAATAAGTTAAGAATTAAAATAAGTTAAATACAATCTTTAAGAGAGTTGTATTTAAAAACTACATTTTTTATTATTATTTAAGATTTAAAAGATTTAAAATATTTAGAATCTTAATTGTCTTAATTATCTTAATTATCTTAATTCCGAATTTAAGATATTTAAGAGTCAAATCTTCTTAATTATTTTAATTCTATTAATAGATCTTTTCTTTCTAATTATCTTGTAAAGAGCAATGCGCAACAAATAGTATTTATTAGTATATAACTTATAATACTTCTTTATATTTATCTTAATTTTATATATTGCAAATCTTTTGTTTAACTCTTGTATATTTATCTCGAATATATATCATTTATTAGTGTTATATTTAAAATACTTGTATACAAAACAAGTATATTAATTTCTTCTAATTATATATTGCAAATATATATTGAAGTTATTAAAAAACGCAAATTAAATAATATTCTAATATTATACAATTTATATCTTTAATATATTAAAACTTAATTAAATTAAATTAAAGTCTAATAAATAAAAAGATAAATATCGAATCTTGCAATTATAGATTTTAATAATTTTCTTAATACGCAAATTAATATATATATTAATATTGTTTATAACAATAAAAATTGCAAAATTAAAAAAATATTACAATAAAATAATTTATTATTTATTATTTATTATAAAATAATTTTTGTATTAAATTAGTTTTTGCAAATTGCTATATAAGAGAAATAATTATTTACAATCTAAATTAAAAGTATATTTTAATAACAATCTTTAATTAAATTTGTATTATATCTATTGTTTTTGTTAATAAAAATATATATTATATATTTTTATTTTATTGTTTTGTTAAATATAATTTTGTTAATAAAAACAAATTCTTTCGCAGTAATATAAAGAAAGTCTATTAATTAGATTTTGCAAAGCTCTTTATTTTAATAATATTCGATTTATTATATTTGTTTTTTACTTAATTGCAATTTCTTTATTATTCTATATATTATTAATTGCAATATATATATATTTTATTTCTTTTATAAGAATTAAATTATCTTTTTTTATATTGCTTATAATCATTTTTATATATATACAATTAAGAACTTTTCGATAACAAAATAGATTTTATAAAAATTTCTTTTAATTTGTATTTAAGATCTAAACAATAATTTATATATAAACAAGTTTTTTCATATTTTATAGATTGTTCAAAAATTGTAATAAATTTTGTCAACAACAGCTTGCGATTGTTAATATAATAAAAGAAATCGAATAATTCGAGATTATAAAGTAAAAAAGAGAACAACAAATATATCGATATCAATAGTAAAGAATTAAAATTATTCGAAATACAATATACAAGATATGTAAAAACTTCAATTTGCTAATTAGATCAATAGATGCAATTGCAATAATTAGGAAGATAACCTATAATATATATGCATTGATGATGGGGGATTAAGTCTTTCCCTAATGCCAAGCTTTGCCGACCTTCATGAAACCGCTAATACAACCCCGACCTCGGCCTTCCCCACATCGAATGACTCCGAGTGCTTATACTTGCTAAAGAAGCTCTCCCTCATCCTTATTACATTCACCGCTCCCAGCCATCAAGTTTCAACCATCATCATGCCAATGTAGGTGTGTCAGCCTCATCTACTGCTTAGAACAATCCTGACAAAGTTTTTGACTAAAGGCTCAAAGATCCCTCTAAGAAGTACCGGCGCTTCGAGCCACTTAATCTTCCAGACCGGCAATGGCCTTCAAAGACCTTGGACAAGCCCCCTCGATGGCTGGCGACGGATCTCAGAGATGGCAATCAATCCTTGGTCGATCCAATGGTACGTCAAGGACCGACCGTACATGCTCGATAAGGTGCAGAAAGCCCCGTATCCAGCTGCTTGCTAAAGACTGCCGTGCATAGGACTCGGATCAGAAATTCCGCTACTTTCAGATGCTCGTCGAGCTTGGATACAAGGAGATTGAAGTGTCCTTCCCTTCCGCCTCAGACACCGATTTCGATTTCACCCGCCGCTTGATCGAGACACCGGGTGTCGTCCCTGACGATGTCTGGGTACAAGCTCTCTCACCTTGCAGAAAAGACCTGATCCGAAAGACCGTCGACTCCCTAAAGGGGGCGAAGAAAGGCCTCCTTCATATATATCTCGCAACAAGTGAATGCTTCCAACGCATAATCTTCGGCTTTACACAAGAAGAAGGCCTTGCGCTTGCAGTTGACTGCACCAAATACGCGCGTTCGATCACGAAAGACGATGCCTCGCAGTCAGGTACTGAGTGGGCCTTCGAGTTCTCCCCGGAGACATTCTCGGACACCTCTCCCGAATATGCTATTCGCGTTTGCGAAGCTGTGAAAGAAGCCTGGGGACCTTCAGAAGCGAACCCCATTATCTTCAACCTCCCCGCCACAGTAGAGATGTCCACGCCTAATGTTTATGCTGATCAAATTGAGTATTTCTGCCGCAACATAACCGAGCGCTCCAAGATCTGTGTATCTCTCCACCCGCACAATGACCGTGGCTGCGCAATCGCCGCGGCTGAACTCGCGCAGATGGCAGGCGCAGATCGAGTAGAGGGCGTGCTCTTTGGAAACGGCGAGCGGACGGGCAATGTCGACCTCGTGATCCTAGCACTCAACCTCTACACGCAAGGTATCCACCCTGGCATCGACTTTTCCAACATCAATCCCGTCATCGACGTTGTCGAACAAAGCACTAAGATCCCCATCCACCCTCGTGCCCCATATGGCGGCCAACTCGTCGTCTGCGCCTTCAGCGGCTCCCACCAAGATGCCATCAAGAAAGGCTTCCAAGTCCGCAAAGCCTCCAAAGCGACAGATGAAGACCAGTGGCAGATCCCCTACCTGCCTCTCGACCCGCAGGACATCGGCCGCACCTACGAAGCCATCATCCGCGTCAACTCGCAAAGCGGCAAAGGCGGCGTCGCATGGGTCATCCAGCGCAGCCTCGAGCTCGATCTCCCCAGAGGCCTGCAAGTCGCGTTCTCGAAGATCGTGCAAAAATTCGCGGATCGTGAAGGCCGCGAACTCCTGCCCAAGGAGATCCAGACATTGTTCGAGGATGCGTATCACCTGAAGGTAAAGCCGCGTTTCAAGCTCGTAGACTACAACATCTCGATCGACCGCGCCTCGTCACCTGCCCGGCCCGAAAAAGGGAAGACTCAAAATACGGAGAATCTGAAGCGGCGCTTTGACGGGGTCATCAGCGTGGACGACGAAGAACGCCACATTAAAGGCGTAGGCAACGGTCCCATATCCTCCCTGACGAACGCGCTCCAGACACTCGGTATTGAACTCAATGTTGCGGATTACAAGGAACACGCCATCGGGGGAGGTAGCGACGTCAAAGCAGCGACGTTTATTGAATGTACGGCAGAGATTGGTGGCAAGAGTGAGAATGTCTGGGGCGTGGGCATCCACGCAGATGTGGTGCAAGCAAGTTTGACGGCTTTGCTCGGAGCGGCGAGTTCAGTGTGCGACCTTGCTTTTGAAGGGAAGATGCCCCTGGCGCCGGCGCGGGGGAGGAAGGAGATCAATGTCGTAGAGAAGCCAAAAATCAATGGCACGAACGGCTTGGAAAAGGGAGAGGGTACTGAGACGCGGTCACAGCCGCAGGTAGGTGTGGTAGGAAAAGTTTGATTTCGTTGATATAAAAATTTCGGTTATGAGTCTCAGGCTCATGGATCTACTATGGAAATGATGTTAGCAATATTGTACTGGACGTGGACAGCTTTATGCAGCTCTGATTAGGCTCTGCATAGGTAGCGAGTTGAGCGAAAGCTCACCTCTCCCTTGTTGAGCGCTCGATGACCGTAGAGTTATCTCTGTTGTATAGCAATTGGGAGCCACACCCGGCTTGAACCAAGCAGTGACGTGACCTCCTCACAAATATTCACTCGTCAACAAGCTCAATAGGGATACGTCATGACGCTTTACAGCACGCGCAGCGCCTACCACCTTCAGATCCCCAGACCCTCCCTCAACTCCCCTCTCCCCAAGCCCCACACTTCCCCTCCCTAATCCTCCCACACCGCCTCCAACGGCTTCATCCACCCCTCCCCCATCACCCTCCAAAAACTCATTTTCCCCTCCACCATAGTCTCCAAGCCATACCTCTCCCTCCCCA
>JAABUQ010005634.1_pt1 | contig 19715 bp, 16 predicted proteins | sample 5560001 | NCBI WGS metagenome assembly JAABUQ01 (sample SAMN10711888, study PRJNA513371) | rock metagenome | isolation source: Antarctica rocks | place: Antarctica: Victoria Land, Finger Mt nord | collected 2015-12-18
GACCGCACAGGAACTGGCGCTGCTGCCGGGCGGCGAGGGAGTAAGCGGCGCCGTGCTCGGGCTCGGCGAGGACCGCGCGCCCGAAGCGTTCGGCGATCTCGCGTACCGCCTTCCTGCCGACACGCGCTGGCGGTTGCAGTCGGGCGCGTTCGACATGAGCACCGCCGTGCTCGGCTTCGCCCTCGGCGCGTATCGTTACTCGGCCGTCAAGCCGCACAAGCGCCCGCCGGCCAAGCTGGTGCTCCCCGCGGGCTGCGAGCGCGCGGTCTCGGAGGTGCGCGCGATCGGCATGGCGCGCGACCTCATCAACGCGCCCGCGAACCTGCTTGGCCCGGCCGAGCTCGCGCAAGCCGCAATGCAAACGGGTGCCTCCTTCGGAGCGGAGGTGGCGTGCATCGAGGGCGAGGCGCTCGGTCGCGACTACCCGGCCGTCGCCGCCGTGGGGCGCGGTTCCACGAGGGCGCCGCGCGTCGTGCTGTTCCGCTGGCGCGGTTCCAGGGCCGCCGCGGACGCGCCGCTCATTTCGCTCTGCGGCAAGGGCGTGTGCTTCGACAGCGGCGGCTACGACATCAAGCCGTCGGCGGGAATGCTGCGCATGAAGAAGGACATGGGCGGCGCCGCCGCCGTGCTCGGGATGGCGCGCGTGCTGATGGAGGCGGATTTGCCGATCCGGCTCGCGGTGCGCGTCGGTTGCGTCGAGAACAGCATTTCGGGCACCGCGATGCGCCCACTGGACGTCATCCGCACGCGGCGCGGCCTCTCGGTCGAAGTCGGCAACACCGATGCCGAGGGGCGACTGGTGTTGTGCGACTTGCTGGCCGACGCATCCGACGAACATCCTGCGCTGCTGCTGGATTGCGCCACGCTCACCGGCGCGGCCCGCGTCGCTCTCGGGCCGGATTTGCCGGCGCTGTTCTGCAACGACAACAGCTGGGCGCAGCACTTTCTCGAAGCCGGCGTCGAAACGCACGATCCGCTGTGGCGGCTACCGCTTTGGGAGGGTTACGACCCCTGGCTCGCCAGCCCGCTCGCCGACCTAAACAATGTTTCGAGCAAGCCATTCGCTGGAGCCATCGTCGCCGCCTTGTTCTTGCGCCGGTTCCTGGCTCCGCAGGTCGTTTGGGCCCATATCGATTTATACGCCTGGAACGATCAAACCCGCCCAGGTCATCCGGAAGGCGGCGAAGGACAAACGATACGCAACGTCTGCTGCGCTATTGAAAGAAACGTGATTGCTGCGTGAACGGACCAAATCACCGAGGTAACGTGATTGGGACTATGCGGGCCGACATTTTTTCGCAACTAAGCCCCTGTCCGCGAATTGAGCCCGGACCATATAACGAACACAAACGGGAATGACTTTGCGCGTTACGCAAAGTTAACCTTTGCGGGTTGACAAAGGATTTGCAAATGGCAACGACTCCTACATCCGACCAGCTCGTCGGCGTGCTGCGTGACACGGTCGTATCGCTGGTCCGGCGCGACGGGCCGGATCTCTCTGCGCGTCAGCTTGGCGTGTTCCTCACCTGCTACTTGAGTGAGGGCGGTCATACCGTGCGTGGCCTCGCAGCCGATCTGAACGTGTCCAAGCCGGCGATCACGCGGGCATTGGACCGGCTTGGCGAACTCGATCTCGCACGCCGCAAGGTCGATCCGATGGACCGCCGCAGCGTTCTCGTGCAGCGCACCTTGAAAGGAGCCGCGTTCTTGCGTGATTTGCGCGGGATCATGAACGAGGCTTCCGCTACGTCGCGCAAGACAGCCGCCAGTGCTGGCGAATCGCATCACGCTCGCAAGGCCGCATCGGCGGCCTGACCGCGACGGACCATCGGTTGGATTACCATGCGGTAATCCCGGCGTTTCGCGTGCGCTGGCGAACCAACGCCAGCCACGCAACTTGCGGAATAAAGATCAGCAATGGCACGAACGGCTTGAACTCCGTAGGCGCCGAGATGAACAACAGGCAGCACAGCCCGCCAAACCCGGCGAAGCCCCAATGTGTCATGGCCACCCAGGCAGCGGGAATGCCGGCGCGCTGTGCTACCTGATAGACGTGGCTGCGGTGCGCTTCGGTTAGACGCTGACCGGCGAGCATTCGGCGCGCCAGGGTAAACGCCACGTCCAGCAGTACGCCCGAGAGCAGCATCGGCACTAGAAGGAATGACATATCGATCGCGCCGAACCGCGCGGCGGCAACGCCGAGCACGGCGAGCACGAAGCCGCAGAACTGGCTGCCGACATCGCCCATGAAGATGCGCGCGCGGGGAAAGTTGAACGGCAGAAAACCCGCGAGCCCGGCGGCGAGCAACAGCGCGGCAAAATAGACGAACCATCCCTTCTGGCCTTCTGCGATCGCCGCAAGGAAGATGGCGGCGACGAACGCCGTGCCTGCCGCGAGCCCGTCCAACCCGTCGATGAAATTCATCGCGTTGGTTGCGAACAGGATCCACAGTACGGTGGCCGCGATGCCGATCCAACCGAAATCCCACGGGCCGACATAGGGCAGGTGGTAGTCGGTCACGTAGAGTCCGGACGCGACGGCGGTCAATGCCGCCAGCACTTGCGCGGCCAACTTCACCGTGAACGGCCAGTCGCGCAGATCGTCGAGGAACGCGACGATGGCGATCGCCACCGAAGCCAGGATCACGCCTCGGAAATACGGGTCCGCGAGACGGGAGAACGCCGCGTATCGATACAGAACGTACATGCCCGCGAGGAACGCCGCGACGATGCCGACGCCGCCGCCTTTCGGCGTCGGCATCGTGTGCGACTTGCGGCGATTTGGCGTGTCCATCACGCCGGCGCCGATCATCATCCGCACCAGCAGCGCCGATAACAGAGCGAGCGCCAAGGCCAATGCCAGATGGCGCGAAAATGCCGCGAGCGTCATGCCTGAACCTTGCGGCCCGGGTTCACGTCCGGCGTTGCGTGTAGACCACTCCGCTCGCCTCGAGCCGCTCAATGTCCGCGGCCGAGTAGCCGTGCCGCCGCAGCACCTCCGCCCCGTGCTCGCCGAAACGCGGCGGCGGCGCATGTGTGCCGCCCGGGGTGCGCGACAGCTTGATCGGCGTGTCGAGCCCGCGATAGCCGCCCAACTCCGTGACCATCTCACGGTGCGCGGTGTGCGGGGCCGCCAGCGCCTCGTCGACCGGCAGAACCGGCCCGGCGGGGACGCCGTTGCGGATCAGGTGCATCGAGATCGCCCGTCCGTCCTGCTCGGCGAACGCGGCGTCGAGCAGCGCGATCAGCGCCGCGCGATTGGTCAGCCGGTCGGCATTGTCGCGGAAACGCGGGTCCGCCGCGATCCCCGGCTCCCCGACGAGTTCGCACAACTTGCGAAACTGGCCGTTGTTGCCCGAGGCGACGAAGATCTCGCACGTCCTGGTGACGTATTTCTCGTACGGCGCCAAGTTGGGATGCGGATTGCCGGTTGGCGCCGGGCGTCGCCCGTTGAGGAAGTAATTGGCCGCTTGCGGGTGCAGCAGCGCCATGCCGCAATCGTGCAGGGTCATGTCGAGATACTGCCCTAGTCCCGACCGCGCCCGCTCTTGCAGCGCCATCAGGATGGCGATGACGCTGTACAGCCCCGTGCCGAGATCGACTAGGGGGATACCCAGGCGAAGCGGCCCTGTAGAAGGATCGCCGTTCACGCTCATCAGCCCGGTCATCGCCTGCAGGATCGCGTCATAGCCCGGCAGCCCGCCGAGCGGTCCGTCGCCGCCGAAGCCGGAAACGCGGCAATGGATCAGGCGGGGGAAACGCTTGGACAGCACCGCCTCGTAGCCGAGCCCCCACTTCTCCATCCCGCCCGGCTTGAAGTTCTCCACCAGCACATCCGCTTCCTCAAGCAGGCGCAGCAGCACGCCAGCGCCTTCGGCCTTGCTGACGTCGAGCGCCAGGGAGCGCTTGTTGCGATTGACGCCCAGGAAATAGCTCGCATCCCGGGAGCCGTCTTCATGCTCTACGAACGGCGGCCCCCAATCGCGCACCTCGTCGCCCTGCGGCGGCTCGATCTTGACGACATCGGCGCCGTGGTCGGAGAGGATCATAGTGGCATACGGCCCCCCCAGGACGCGGGTCAGATCGATGACCTTCAGCCCGGAGAGCGCGCCCGGCGACCGCGCAAGCCCCTTGCCGTCGGTCTCCGCCCTGGTCGATCCGTCCATCGCCTTGCTTTCTCGTTTGCGCTCGGCCGACGCCGTCGCTCGGACCGGTGTCTACTCGCGGGGCGGATGCTTCGCCAGCCCGCGATCGTTGCCGCGGTGCACAAGGCACTTCCTTTCCGGCGCGGTCCACCCCACACTGCCGCTTCATGCAGATCCACGGTAGCTGCGCCGCGAGGAATGGAGCGGGTGTGATCGTGACGGGGCCGCCCGGGTCGGGTAAGTCCGACTTGGTGCTGCGGCTGATCGATCGCGGCTTTGAACTCGTCGCCGATGACAGGGTGGACGTGGAGGATGGCCTTGCCCGCGCGCCTGACGCTCTCGCCGGATTGCTGGAGGTGCGCGGCCTCGGGCTGCTGTGTCTGCCCCACCGGCCCGAGGCCCGACTGGCCCTCGTGGTCGACCTCACGCGAGCGGCGGCGCGGTTGCCGCTCCCCGCCCGTTGCCCATCGCTTGCCCTCCCGTTGATCGCGCTCGATCCCGCGCAACCGTCCGCACCGCAGCGGGTCGAGCTCGCGCTCGACTGTGCGCTCGGCCGTCTGTCGCAGCTCGCGGGGGCGTTCGCCGCTTGAGCGGGCGCCCGAAAAAACTGTCCGGCGAACGACTGGTTCTCGTCACGGGGCTGTCCGGCGCGGGCAAGCTGTCGATCCTTCATGCCCTGGAGGATCTCGGCTTCGAGGTTGTCGACAACCCGCCCCTCGCGATGGCGGAGACGCTGGCCCGTCAAGCGCGGGGGCCGCTCGCCATCGGGGTCCACGCGCGGAGCGAGGCCTTCGACGCCGGCGAGGTGCTGGACGCGATGGGTCGCTTGCGCGAGGCCGGGCTGCGCCCCGAACTGATCTACGCTTGGGCCGAGGAGGAAAGCCTGCTCCGCAGGTATACCGAAACCCGGCGCCGGCACCCGCTGGCCCCGCAGGGTCGGGTGAGCGACGGCATCCACGTCGAGGAACAGCTTACGGCGGAGCTGCGCGAGGCCGCCGACCTCGTCCTCGATACGTCCACGCTATCGCCGGCCGCGCTGCGGCGATTGATCGAACGGCATTTCGGCGCCGGACGCGCCGTCGAGGGCCGGGGCGGCCTCAACGTTTCGTTAGTCTCTTTCGCGTTCCCTGCCGGCCTGCCGCGAGAAGCGGACCTGGTATTCGACGCCCGCTTTTTGCGTAATCCGCATTACGATCCCATATTGCGTCCACGGACGGGGTTGGATGCCGAGGTTGGCGCCTACGTGGAGGCTGATCCGGACTTCTCGGCGTTCGTTGGTATGATCACGAAGCTCTTATCGCTGCTCTTGCCTCGGTTCGTTCAGGAGGGCAAGAAGTACTCGACGATCGCGATTGGCTGCACCGGTGGACGTCATCGCTCGGTGCATCTCGTCGAGAAGCTGGCCGCCCATTTGCGGAGCGGCAATTGGCGGACGGATGTGATCCATCGCGAGTTGGCACGGGGCGAGTTGGGACGCGCTGCGACGACACCTGAAGCGCCCGCGGTGCAAGCGGGTAAGGCCGAGAGCGGATTGGCGGTCGGGGAGACGAGTTCCTCGCCTCATCGGGCACAGGAGGCCTGACGACTATAATGCCTACTGTCACGGGGCGGCGACCCAGACGATCGCTGGCAAAAGCCGCGCGGGTCGCGGGCGCGCCATGATTGGCATGATCCTGGTGACCCACGGTCACCTCGCTGATGAATTGCGGTCGGCGCTAGAGCACGTCGTCGGCACGCAGCGCAATGTCGATACGGTCTGCATCGGCCCCGACGACGACATGGAAGGTCGTCGGGCGGAGATCGAGCAGTGCATCAAGCGGTGCGATACGGGTGACGGCGTGGTGCTGCTGACCGATATGTTCGGCGGCACGCCCAGCAATCTCGCGATCTCGATGATGGATCGCAAGGGCGTCGAGGTGATCGCGGGAGTGAACCTGCCGATGCTGGTCAAACTCGCCAAGGTGCGCTCGACCCAGCCGCTCGCGAGTGCCGTGAATCGCGCCCAGGAAGCCGGGCGCAAATACATCGCCGCTGCGTCCGACGTGCTGCACGGCTGCAAGGTCAACGGCTCCGGGAACGGAAGCTGCGGGTGATGGCGGCGGGCGACGATCCGGGCGCCCCCGTCCTGAGCCGGACCCTCCTGGTCCCCAACCGCCGCGGGTTGCACGCCCGGGCGGCAGCCAGGTTCGTCACCCTCGCCGAGCGCTTCGGTGCCTCCGTCGAGGTGATCAAGGACGGCCAGATCGTTTCCGCCCGGTCGATCATGGGGCTGATGATGCTCGGGGCCGGCCGGGGGTCCGCCATCGAGCTGCGCGCGGAAGGATGGGACGCCAGGGAGGCGCTCGATGCCCTCGCCGGCCTGGTCGAGGCCGGCTTCAATGAACAGGACTGAGCCCTCCCCCGCGCTGCCGCCATCACCGCAGCACAGGCGGCTTGTCCGGCCGCTCAAGCCGGTCGAGGGCCGAACCGAGCGGCTGTTCGTCGGTATCCCGATCTCCGCCGGGGTGGCGATCGGGCCGGTGTTCGGCACCGTCGAGGCCGCTGCCGTCATCACCCGTCATACGATCGCCGCGCACGATGTCGGGGCGGAGCGGGCGCGGCTCGAAAGCGCGATCCTGCAGTCTCGCAAGCAGGTTGCGAAGCTCCGTGCGCGGCTCGCCGTCCTGCCTGAGGACAGCAAGGCCGAGATCGCCCCCCTGCTGGACGCCTACATGCGGATGCTCGACGACAGCCGCCTCATCCGAGGGGCGCGGCAGCGCATCGCCGAGGCGCTGCTGTCGGCCGAGAGCGCCGTCACCGACGAGGCCGAGGGGATCGCCGCGGCGATCGGTGGGCAGGCGAGGCCGGACACCGCAGACGACGAGCGCGGCAGCATCGATCGCCGCGCCGAGGAAGTGCGCGAGATCGCCCGGCGGCTGGTGCGCAATCTGACCCGGGCGCCGTTCCGCAGCTTCGCCGGCCTGCCCGAAGGTGCCGTACTGGTGAGCGAGGCCCTGCGTCCGGCCGATGCGGCGCTGCTCGATCCCTCGCGGCTCGCCGGCGTGGCCACCGAGGAGGGCGGGGCCGAGGGCCACACCGCGGTCATGCTGCGCGCGTTGGGCGTCCCTGCGGTGCTGGGCGCGGTCGGGCTCGCGCATGCCATCCTCCCGGGGGATGTCGCGGTGGTGGATGGCTCGACCGGCACGGTTGCCCTCAATCCAACGCCGGTACGCCTGGCCGATGCGCGCCGCGCCGTCACCGCCTTCGCGCGCGAGCGGCAGAAGCTGGCGCGCTTCCGCCGCCTACCGGCCGAGACACTCGACGGCGAGGCGGTGGAGTTGCAGGCCAATCTCGAACTGCCGATCGAATTGCCGCTGATCGCGCAATCGGGGGCGCAGGGCATCGGCCTGCTGCGCACCGAGTTCCTGTTCATGAACCGTGAGAGTGTGCCGGACGAGAACACCCAGACCGAGAGCTATCGGAGCGTGATCGAGGCGATGGCCGGCGACACCGTTACCATCCGGGTGCTCGACTGGGGGGGCGAGAAGGAGATCGAGGCGCTTTCGGCCGAGGGCATCGTACCGGAAGCGGCCGACGCGAACCCGGCACTCGGGCTGCGCGGCATCCGCCTGCTGCTGCGCCGCGTGCCGCTGTTCGAGACCCAGCTGGCGGCGATCCTGCGAGCCTCCGCGGCTGGTCCCACGCGCGTGATGCTGCCGATGGTGACCAATGTCAGGGAGGTGCGCCAGGCGCGTGAGATTTACGAGCGCGTGGCGCGCCGTCTGCGTCGCCGCGGCGAGCGGCTGCCGGAGAAGCTGCCGCCGCTCGGGATCATGATCGAAACGCCCGGCGCAGCCCTCTCCGCCGACGCGCTTGCGCTCGAGGCGGACTTCTTCGCCATCGGCACCAACGACCTGACCGCTTACACGCTCGCCGTGGATCGCGCGGAGACGGAGTTGGCCGAGCTCTACGACCCGCTGCACCCGGCGGTGCTGCGCCTGGTGCAATTCGCCACCGAGGCCGCGTTGCGCATGCGGATGCCCGTCTCCGTCTGCGGCGAGATCGCGGCCAATTCGCGGCTGATGCCGTTGCTGCTCGGTATCGGCCTGCGCAGCTTCAGCATGAACGCCGGCGCCGTGCCGCGCGCCAAGCAGGCGGTGCGCAGCGTGGGCATCGACGATTGCGCCCGCTTCGCCCGCCGGGTGATGGAGCAGACCGATCCCGCTGCCATCCGGGAGATGGTGATGGCATTCCGGCGACCATCCGCGGAGTGAGGCGGTCGGGCCTACCTCACCGTGTTACGTGCGCGTCCGCAACGCGATGTCACACGCCGGCAACGAGGCTATCGATCCGGAGCGGGAGATCGCGCAGCCGTCGGCCTGTCGCATGATAGATCGCGTTGGCGACGGCGGCGGACGTGCCCACGATGCCGATCTCGCCGATGCCCTTGATGCCGAGCGGGTTGACGAGCTTGTCCTCCTCGGCAACCAGGATGACCTGCACGTCGATCACGTCGGCGTTCACCGGTACCATGTAGTCGGCCAGATTGGTGTTCACGTAGCGCGCCGCCTTCTGATCGATCTCGGTTTGCTCATGCAGTGCAGAGCCGATCCCCCAAATCATGCCGCCCATGTATTGGCTGCGGGCGGTGCGGGTGTTCATGATCCGGCCGGCCGCGAAGGCGCCGACAATGCGGGGCACCCGGATCTCGCGCGTTAGCGCGTTGACTCGGACCTCGACGAATTGCGCCCCGAAGGCGAACTGGATGCGGTCCGTCAGCTTGGCGCCCCCGGTCGGCTGGGCGGCCCCCTTGTAGAGCATCTGCATGGCGTTCTTGGGAGCGCCGTGCGGCACCCACTCGGCATATTCCTCCATCGCGCCGAGGCCGCGATCCCGCAAGGCCGAGACGAGGTCGACGGGCGGCGTCGCGCCGTTGCTCAGCCTGCTGCGGATCGCGTCGCAGGCTTGCGCCACCACGGAGCACACGCTCGCGGTGGAGATCGATCCGCCCGAGACGGGGGCCGGCGGAAGCCGGGTGTCGCCGAGCAGGACCGACACCTTCTCCACCGGCAAGCCGAGGCGCTCGGCGGCCGTCTGGGCCGTCACCGTGTAGATGCCGGTGCCGATCTCGTGGCTCGCGGTCTCGACCCGCGCCGTGCCGTCGGGGAACAGGCTGACGCGGGCGGCTGCCGGCGCCATTTGCGTCGGGTAGGCCGACGTGGCGCAGCCCCAGCCGATCAGCCAATCGCCGTCGCGCATCGAGCTTGGCTGCGGCGTGCGTTTCGACCAGCCGAAGGCTTCGGCCGCCTGGTCGAAGCACGGCATCAGCGTTCGGCTCGTAAAGAATAGGCCCTTGATCGGCTCCTTCATCGTGTCGTTGACCCGGCGCAACTCGATCGGGTCCATCGCGAGCGCCACGGCGAGCTCGTCCATGGCGCTTTCGAGCGCGAAGAAATACGGCGTCTCGGCCGGCGCCCGCATGAAGCCCGGCGTCGAGCGGTCGGCGCGCACGATGGTGACGTTGCTGGCGATGTTCGGGCAGGCGTACATTCGCGTCGAGGCGTCCGTGCCGGCTACCGCGTAAGGGTCGGGACGCGATGTCACCTCGAAGCCCTCGTGGCTCAACGCCTGCAGCTTGCCGTCGCGCGTCGCGCCGAGCTTGATCGCATGGCGCGTCTCGGCCCGGTACGTCGCGACCGTGAAACCCTGCTCGCGGGTGGGCACCAGCTTCACCGGACGGCCCAGCTTGCGCGCCGCGATCGCGACGATCGCGGTGCGCTGCGTCAGGCTGCCCTTGGAACCGAAGGCGCCGCCGATGAACGGGCTGACCACACGGATCAGGCTCGGTTCGATGCCGAGCTGCGCCGCCAGGCCGTTCTTGATGCCGTAGACGTTCTGGCTCGGTTCATGAACCGTGAGTCGAGGCCCGTTCCAGGAGCACTGGGTGGCGAACAGTTCGATCGGGTTGTGATGCTGGGTCGGGGTGGAATAGCTCGTCTCGACCTTCACGGGCGCGCCGGCGAAAGCTGCCGCGAAATCGCCCACCTTGGGGTCGTCGTGTTTCTTGTTCTGCGTCGCGAGTTCCTGGTCGACCGCGCCGGACGACCCGAACGTCGCGGCGGGCTCGTCGGTCGCGTAGTCGACAACGACCCGGTGCGCGGCGTCGCGCGCCACCTCGTAGCTGTTGGCCAGGACCACGGCGATCGTCTGGCCGGCGTATGCGATTTCCTCCGAGCCGAGCGGCACCACCGAATTGGAAGCTGGCCCCCCGTTGGTGAAGAACTTCACCGGCTTGATCGCGTCGCCAATGGTTTCATGCGTAAGGATGTCGAGTACGCCCGGCAGGGCGCGGGCCTGCTTGAGGTCGAACGACCTGATGCGGCCCTTGGCGATGCTGCTGCTGACGAGATAGGCGTAGGCGACATCCGGCAGGGCGAAGTCGGAGGCGTACATGGCCGAGCCGGTGACTTTCGCCCGCGCGTCAACGCGGGGAACCGGTTGCCCCATGTTGGCCTTGGGAGCGGGTGCGGCGTCGGTCATGTTCAGCCCTCCAAGACTGCGGCTTGCAGAAGGGCGCGCACCACGGTTCGCTGGCCGAGTGCCACCTTGTAGGCGTTGTGCTCGCGCGGTGCGGCGCCCGCGAAAGCAATCCGTGCGGCGTTGGCGGCGGCCGCCTCGTCGAGCGGCTTGCCGGCGAGCGCCGCTTCCGCGTCCCGCGCCCGCCACGGCACGGTGGCGACGCCGCCGAGCGCGATGCGGGCCTGCCGAACCGTGCCTTGATCGATGTCGAGGGCGATCGCGGCGGATGCGAGCGCGAACTCGTACGATTGGCGGTCGCGGATCTTCAGGTAGAGCGATCGGCGGGTCCATGAACCGGCCGGTACCGTGAAGCCGGTGATCACGTCGCCGGGTGCCAGGCTTGTCTCGACATTCGGGGTCGAGCCGGGCGGCTCGTGCAATGACGCGAAAGCCATCGTGCGCGGGCCTGCCGCCCCCATGATGTCCACCGTTGCGTCGAGCGCCATCAACGCCTGCGCGAAGTCCCCCGGATACGTGGCGATGCAGTCCCGGCTCACGCCCAACACCGCGTGCTGGCGGTTGACGCCGTCGAGCGCCGCGCAGCCCGATCCCGGATTGCGCTTGTTGCAGGCCGACCAGGAGGTATCGCGGAAGTAATTGCAGCGGGTGCGTTGCAGGACGTTGCCGCCGAGCGAAGCCATGTTGCGCAGTTGCGCGCTCGCCGCAAGCGTGAGGCTTTGCGCCAGCACGGGATAGTTTTTGATGATCTCCGGGTGGTCGGCCGCCGCCGACATCGTGACCAGGGCGCCGAGCTTCAGGCCCTGATCGGACACCGTGATGGCGCCGTTGCTCGTCGCCAGAGGCGTGAGGTCGATTACGCGAGCGGGCTGCATCACGTCGAGCTTCATCAGGTCGAGCAGTGTCGTGCCGCCGGCGATGTACTCGGCGGGGGTTCGGCCCTGAACCAAGGGTGCATCCTTGGCGGCGGCCTGAGTCGCCTTTGCGGCGAGGTCGCTGGAGGTCGCGCGGTCGTAAAGGAATGGGCGCATCGGCTCAACCTTCCATCTGCGTCTTGGCCTGGCGCACGGCCGCCACGATGTTCGGGTAGGCGGCGCATCGGCAGAGATTGCCGCTCATTTGCTCCCGAATCGCGTCGTCGCTGTCGGCATGGCCTTCCTTCACGCAGCCGATCGCCGACATGATCTGGCCTGGCGTGCAGTAGCCGCACTGAAAGCCGTCGTTGTCGACGAACGCCTGCTGCATCGGGTGCAACGGGCCATCGGCGCGCGCCAGTCCCTCGATGGTAGTGATCTCCCGGCCTTGCACCGCGACCGCGAGCGTCAGGCAGGCCAAGACGCGCTGCCCGCCGACATGGACCGTGCAGGCGCCGCACTGGCCGTGATCGCACCCCTTCTTCGAGCCGGTCAGGCCGACGTGGTCGCGCAGCGCGTCCAGCAGCGTGGTGCGGACGTCGAGACCGACGCGATGGGTCTCGCCGTTGATCGACAGGTGCATGTCGACCGGGGCTAGCGGGTCCGGCGGCGCAGGCGTCTGAGCCGAGGCTTGGCTCGCGGCACCGGCTCCCACCAGGGGCAGGGCGGCTGTCGAGGCGGTTGCGCTGAGAAAGCGTCTACGGCTGACGGACGCGGCGCGTCCATCGTCGTCGTGTTCCTGCATGGCTCTCGTCCTGAAAGTGTAAGTGCGACATTTGCAGTGTCGGTGCAGACTACTCCGAACTGGTCCAGAGCGGCGCGGCTTCGTATGCTAGCGCCGAACCTTTTGCATGCTTAGCCGTGGACACCCATACGGGCCAGTAGGGAATGCACGTCCGGCACCTCAAGGTCCGGAGCTTCGGTGAGCAGCCTGGCGGACCGTCCGTGCCGGCGGACCCACACCGTAACACAGCCGAGTTGCCTGGCAGTCGGGATCTCCGTAACTCCCTCGGCGACGTGGGCGACCGCCCCCGGTTCGACTGCGAGGCGACGGAGGGCCTCCTTGAAGATGGCCGGATGCGGCTTGTAGCACTGGGCCTGCTCGGCAGTGACGACGGCATCGAACGAGACTTCGAGTTGCCGGGCCAAGGCGGCGAACAGGTCGTCATCAATGTTTGAGATGACGGCGAGCCGATACCGGCTACCAAGGGCGCGCAGCGCTGCCACCGTATCGGGAAACGGTCGCCACGACGGGAGCGAGGACGCCAGCACGTCCCGCTCTGTCGCCTCGATTGGAAAGCCGAAGCGCTGCCCAAAGCCCTCGACCACACCGGCGAGCACCGCCCTGTAGGGCTTGTAGGGGAGCTCGCAGAGCGCTCCGTCGAGGTCTTGGAAGACGGCAACGATCTCATCGTCCGATAGCGCGACCCCATGCCGGGCCAGCAAGGGCCGCAGGGTCGCGACCGCGCCCGTCTCCCAGTCGATCAGGGTGCCGTAACAGTCGAAGGTAAGGGTGGACAGGTGGTCGGGATCGAGAAGGGACATATCGGGCGGCATCGACGGAGGAAGACCTGGTTGGAATCCGAACGTCAACAATCCTTCAACTGATTCACCTCATTCACGGACGGGCATGCGAGACAGCCTACTGACAAACGGCGACTACTGGCGAGTCTGGAGCGCGTGCCTGGACCCAAGGGCATCGGAGAGCCGGCCCTAGCGCATTGCGCCACGCAACCGGGGGTCCAGCACGTCACGCAACGCATCGCCCAGCAGGTTGAACGCCAGCACCAGCAAGAAGATCGCCACGCCCGGCGCGATGGAGAGCAGCGGCTGACGTTCCAGGAACGGGAACGCCTGTTGCAGCATGTTCCCCCAGGTCGGCGTCGGCGGCTGCACCCCGACGCCGATGAAGCTCAGGGCGGCCTCCGTGAGGACCGCGTAGCCCATGCCCAGGGTGCCTTGCACGATCACCGGCGCCAGGCAGTTCGGCAGGATGTGGCGCTGCACCAGCTTGAACTTCGTCGTCCCCGCGGCCTCGGCGGCAGCTACGAAATCGAGCTCGCGGACGGCGAGCGCTTGGCTGCGGGTGATTCGCGCCAGCCAGGGTACGTTGGCGATGCCGATCGCCAGGATCACCGTGTCGAGCGAATTGCCGATCGCCGCGGCGAGTGCGACGGCCACCAGCAGGCTCGGGAACACGACGACCGCATCCATCACCCGCATGATCGCGTCGTCGACCCAGCGGCCCAGCGTCACCGCCGCAAGGCCGAGCGGCACGCCGATCATCAGGCCCAGCCCGACGGCACCCACGCTCACCTGCATCGCTACCCGCGTGCCGAGGATCAACCGAGACAGCGTATCCCGCCCGAGCTGGTCGGTGCCGAAGGGGTGCGCCAGCGTGACGCCCGCCAGCAGGCTGTCGAAATCCATATTCTCCGTATCGAACGGCATCAGCGCGCCGGCGAACAATACGCAGACGCACGCCAGCAAGATAATTGACGCGCCGAAGACCGCGCCCGGCGTGCGGAGCAGCCGCCCGGTAATGGTATCAGCTTTAGGTATCATAACGGATGCGCGGGTCGAGCACGCCATAGAGGATGTCGGTGATGAAGTTCACCACCAGCACGGTCGTGGCCATCAGCAGCACGCTGCCCTGCACCACGGGGAAGTCCCGCTGGAACACGGCCTGGACCATCAGGCTACCCATGCCGGGAATGCCGAACAGCGTCTCGATCACCACCGCCCCGGCGAAGATGCGCCCGACTTCGAGGCCCATGACCGTCACCACCGGGAGCATGGCGTTGCGCAAGCCATGACCGATCACCACTGACCAGCGGGCGAGGCCCTTGGCGCGCGCGGTGCGGATGTAGTCCTGCGCCAGCACCTCCAGCAACGCCGAGCGCATCTGCCGCATCACCAGCGCGGCGCTGGTGATGCCGAGTGCGACCGCCGGAAGCACCATGTGGCGCAGGCTCTCAACGGGATCATCGCCGAGCGCGACGTAACCTTGGGTGGGCAGCCAGCCGAGCCGTACGCCGAACAGCAGGATCATCATGATCCCGACCCAGAACCCCGGCAGCGCCACCGCGCCCACCGCGACAATGGTGGCGAGCGTATCGGGAGCGCGGCCGCGGAACACCGCGGAAATCACGCCGGCGGGGATCGAGATCGCCACCCGATCAGCCAGGCGAACAGGCCGAGCTGAAGCGTCACGGAGCCGCGCAGCATCAGTTCCGCACCGACCCGCCGCTGGTTCGCGGTCGAGCGGCCGAGATCCCCGGTGAGCGCGCGGCCAAGCCACAGCACGTATTGGGTGGGCAACGGCTTATCCAGGTTGTACTCGCGCCGCACCGCCGCGAGCTGCGCGTCGTCGAGCGCTTCGCCAGCACCGACCATCATCCGCGCCGGATCGCCCGGGATCGCGTGCATCAGGGCGAACACCATGAAGGTGATCAGCAGCAGCGACGGGCCGAGCTGGAGCAGGCGGCGCAGGACGTAGCGTTGCACGCGGCGCGGCCGTCAGGCGCTCTTCAGCCACATCCGGTGCAGGTTCATCTTGGCGTCCCATCCGAACACGCCGTCGAGCCCCATGACACGCTTCGGCGCCGCGGCGTAGGAGACGCCGTAGAGCATGGGCAGCATCCATGCTTCCCCGAGTGCGATCTCATCCACCTTGCGGTAGATCGCCTTGCGCTGTTCGAGGTCCGCCGTGGCCGCGCCCTCGTCGACCAGAGCGTCCATGCGCGCGTCCTTCAGCTTGCCCGCGTTGTAATAGTCGTCGCTGCGATAGATCAGCGAGGCGTTCCAGTCCGGCTCCGGATAGCGGCTCCATGCGGTGAGAAAGACCGGTGCGTCGTTGCCATAGTAGAATTTCTCCGTGGCGACCGTCACCTCGTAGACTTTGAGATTAAGTTTGATGCCGATCGCGCCGAGCTGCGCCCGCACGATCTCGGCGGTCGGCGAGTTGAGTTCGCTCGGCCACATCACCGCGTCCAGCTCGAACCCGTTCGGCTTGCCGCCGAGGCGCAGATACTCGCGCGCCTTGACAACGTCGTAGGTCGGCCGGTGCACCGTCGGGTCGTACGCCCAGGCGCCGGTCGGCCACATGCCGCCCTTGGCGACGATGGCCCGGCCGAAATACACCGCCTTGTTGATTACCGCCGGGTTGATCGCATAGGCCAACGCGAGGCGCAGGTTCACGTTGTCCGCAGGCGGCTTCGCCATGTTGAACGATACCGTGAACGCAATCGATCCACCCTCGAAGGCGTTGATGTTGTAGGTCGGGCTGCCGAGGAAGTTCTGCACCTCGCGGTACGGCAGGTAGATCAGGTCCATCTCGCCGGCCTTCAGCGCCGAGACCTGCACCGTCGGGTCGCTGACGATGTTCATGATGACCTCGTCGAGATACGGCAGCGGATTGCCCGCCTCGTCGCGTCCCCAATAGTGCTCGTTGCGCACGAAACGGACGCGGCTGCCGCTGACCACCTCGGCGATCTTGAACGGCCCCGTCGAGACCGGCCTGAAGGCGTAGTCGGCGCCCAGCGCCTTTACCGCCGCCGGCGAGTTCATCGCGCCGCCGCGGTCGGCGAGCGTGCCGAGCGCCGAGCCCCAGGGCCGCTTGAGGTGGAAACGCACGATGTGCTCGTCCACCACTTCAACCGAGTCGACCGCCGTGAACGCGGCCCGCGGCGTCGCCCGGGTCGCAGGGTCGAGCAGGCGTTCGATGTTGAACTTCACGGCGTCGGCGTTGAACGGCGTGCCGTCATGGAACAGCACGCCGCCGCGCAGGTGCAGCGTGAGCGCCTTCGGGTCCGCAAGGTCCCACGACTCCGCCAGCGATCGTTCCGGGCGCGGCCGGAGTGCGGGATCGGCATCGACGAGCTGGTCGCAGAACTGCCGCCAGTAATACGCGTCGCCGCCCGAGCGCCCCACAACGGGGTCGAGCGCGCCGGGTGCGAGTTGGTAGGCGACGCGCAGCTTGCCGCCATATTGCGGCTTCTTCGCCGCCGCACGTCCGTGCCGCGCCAGCAGCACGCTGGCACCCGCCCCTGCCAGCGAGCCTTTCAGCAGTGTCCGTCGTGGCAAAGACCCGCTCCGCGCCATCCAACCCCCCTGCGGTCGTCTCTCGGCCTCTCCGTCCGACATAGAGGACGCGGCCGGCTGCATCACGCCAAGCTTGAGGGTCCCTCGATTCGGGCGTCAAGTGTCGATTGTTAGCAATCGAAACGGCCTGACACCGATCGCGTGCCGAAGCAAGGATGAGGAACCCGCATGTCTTGGGAACGGGAAGTCGAGGGACTGCGGCGGCGGCAGGCGATGGCCGAGGCCATGGGCGGCGCCGAGGGCGTTGCCCGGCAGCGCCGCCAGGGCAAGCTCACGGTGCGCGAGCGCATCGCCGCACTCGCCGATCCCGGCAGCTTCCGCGAGTTCATGGCGCTGTCGGGCACCGGCGTCTATGAGAACGGCGAGCTGAGCGCCTTCACCCCGAAGCCCTTCGTCGACGGCTCCCTGACGCTCGACGGGCGCAAGGCGATCGTCACCGCCGGGGATTTCACGGTGCGCGGCGGCTCCGCGGGCAGGCGCGGCGGCATGGGCCAGGAGCTTTCGGCCAGCCAGCGCGCCATCGAGTGGCAGCTCCCCTACATCCGGCTGCTCGACGCATCCGGCGGCAGCGTGCGGACGTTCGAGGATTACGGTCGCACCTACCTGCCGGACGGAAACGCGTTCAGCGCCCACGACGTCCGCGGTCTGTCTCTGGTGCCGACGGTCTCGGCGGTGCTCGGGTCGGTCGCGGGCCTGCCAGCGGTCAACGCCTGTCTCGCGCATTTCAACGTGATGGTGAAGGGCATCAGCCAGATCTTTCCGGGCGGCCCGCCGGTCGTGAAAGCGGCACTCGGCATCGAGATCACCAAGGAGGAGCTGGGCGGCGACCAGATTCACACCCGCATCAGCGGTTGCATCGACAATCTGGCGGAAACCGAGACCGACGCATTCGCGCAGATTCGCCGGTTTCTCTCCTACCTGCCGTCCAGCGTGAACGAGATGGCGCCGCGTGGCGCCGCCGCCGACGATCCGGGCCGTGCGGAGGACGCGTTGCTCTCGATCGTGCCGCTCGACCGGCGCAAGACCTACGATGCGCGCAAGTTGCTCGGCATGGTCGTCGACCGCCACTCGTTCTTCGAGATCGCGCCGCTGTACGGCCGTGCGCGGATCACCGGGCTGGCGCGGGTCGACGGCTACCCCGTCGCGATCATGGCGAACAACCCGCGCTACAACGGCGGCTCGACGGATGTGGCCGCGGGCTCGAAGGTGATGCGGTTGATGCAGCTGTGCGACACCTTCCACCTGCCGCTCGTTTCGCTGGCCGACGAGCCGGGCTTCATGGTCGGACCCGACTCCGAACGCCTCGGGATCGAGCGCGCCGGCGCGCGGCTGGTGGCCAGCGTGTGCACCAGCCGAATGCCGTGGATCACATTCGTGATCGGCAAGCTGTACGGCGTCGCCGGACAATGCCACCACCGGCCTACCGGCATGTTCCGCCGCTACGCCTGGCCTTCGGCCAACTGGGGTTCGATGCACATCACCGGCGGCGTATCAGCGGCCTACCGGCGCGAGATAGAGGCCGCGCCAGACCCGAAGGCCAAGCGGCAGGAGATCGAGGCACGGCTGCAGGCGCTGGCGTCGCCGTTCCTCACCGCCGAGGCGACGGGGCAGGACATCATCGACCCGCGCGAGACGCGCGCCCGGCTGATGGAGTTCGTGCACGACGCCCAGCGCATCCTGGCCACGCAGGTCGGGCCGCCGCCGATCCCCTACCTGCCCTAAGCCGCGCGGCGCTTTGCGCGCGTGGCGCCTGGACCTCCCCGCGCTTCCGCAGCATCCTTTGCACAGGGAGAAATCCACAAGGTTGCTCGTCGTCCGGCCCGGCAAGCGCTCGCGACGATAAGGGAGACATGCCGTGCCGCTGTTGTCATTGCGCGTGGTCGAGGTCGGATCGCTGCCCGCGGCTGCCTACTGCGCGCGGCTGCTGGCTGATTTCGGTGCCGACGTCGTCAAGCTCGAACCTGAGGGCGGCGATCCCGCGCGGCGCGCCTCGCCAATCATCTCTACCGCTCCCGGGACACACGAAAGCGCCTGGTTCGGCTATCTCAATTTCGGCAAGCAAAGCCTGATCGCAAGCCGGACCACGCTGGGCGACGCGTTGGCCGGAGCCGATGTCTTACTTTGCTCCCTCGGCGCCGCGGAATCCGCCGCGATCGACCTCGATGCGATCCGCGCAGCCAGCCCGTCGCTGGTGATCGCCGACGTGACGTGGTTCGGCCGTACCGGCCCCTATGCCGGTTTTGCCGCCACCGATGCGACATGTCGCGCCCTTGCCGGCATGGTCAAGCTCGTCGGGCCGGTGCCCCATCCGCTGGTCGCACCCGACTATCAGGCGGCGCTCATCGGCGGCATCACCGCCTTCATCGCCGTCATGGCGGCGCTCAACGGTCGCGAATGCGGCGACGCCGGCCGACGGATGGACGTCAGCGTGCACGAAGCCTGCCTCGCGCTGATGGACCTGCAAATCGCGGATGCGTGGTTTCGCGGCGCGGAGTACTCACGCGCCGGGATCAATCGGTTTCCGCCGACCTGCCCCGTGGGCATCTATCCGACCAAGGACGAATGGCTCGGCGTGACCTTGGTGACGCCTGCGCAGTGGTTCGGCTTCTGCCGGATGCTCGGGTTGGACGATCTCGCCACCCCTGAATACACGATGGGGCTGGAGCGCTTCCCGCGGCAGGACGCGCTGGAGGCGCGGTTCATCCCGAAGCTGCGCGAACGCAGCGCGTACGAGTGGTTCGAGGAAGCGCTGGCGCGGCGGCTGCCCATCGTCGTCGTACCGCGCATGCAGTCCGTACTCGACGGCCCCGCGTTCCGCGAACGCGGCGCGCTGGCTTCGATCCGCTTCGGCGATCGCGAGGTCGTCGCGCCGCGGTTTCCGTTGCACATGAAAGCGACGCCGCCGCGCGCCGGCGGGGCGGTGCCAGGGCTCGGCGCCGGCGCCCTGAGGCGGCGCGCGAAGCCGGATGCGGCCGTCCCCGCACGGCGGGCACCGGGCCTGCCGCTCGATGGGGTGCGCATCGTCGATCTCTCGATG
>JAABUQ010005635.1_pt1 | contig 19713 bp, 7 predicted proteins | sample 5560001 | NCBI WGS metagenome assembly JAABUQ01 (sample SAMN10711888, study PRJNA513371) | rock metagenome | isolation source: Antarctica rocks | place: Antarctica: Victoria Land, Finger Mt nord | collected 2015-12-18
GTGGATACACGGGGGTTGGAGGTTAGTTTATGGGGCGCTGGCGTGGGGAGAGATGGGTAGGCGAGGGGACGAGGGGGGGGGGATGAGTGCGTGAGAGAAAGCGTGTCACATGAAGCAGACACCGGAAAGCTGTGGATGATGGAGAACGATGGTTGGGGGTATTCATGCCTATGAAAACAGACATACGGAGATGCAACTCCGTTCCTCAATGCATGGAAACGAAACCAAAAACGCCGTTGCCCAATGCATGCATGCTCGCTCGCTAAGTTAACATAACCAAATCGGAACATACACCCCCTGCAGCCCACCCTCCCCTCTCCCCACAAAGCTACCCCTTCCCCACCTCCAACCCGACCAACTCCACTACAGGAAAGCAGCAACCCCAGCCACAAGCCCCATGCCGATCCCCGCCGCCTTCGCAATCGCAGTCTGCTGCGCTGCGCCTCCCTTGCTGACAGAACTTGAGGAAGCGGTGCTCGAGGGGCCGGCGGAGCCGGAGGGGGTGGAGCTTGGGCTTTGGGAGCCGGAAGGAAGGGTTGTGGAGGAGGAGTTTGGTGGCTGAGTTACTGACGAGGAGGAGGAGCTGGAGGAGTTTGGTGGCTTGGGTGCTGATGAGGAGGTGGAGGAGGTGGTGATGGTGGCGGAAGAGCCCGATGGTGTAGTGATGGGCAGGATCTGCGCCGGTGTCCTAGTGCTGGTCTTCGAATCACTGCTCGCCGATGTCGAGGCCGAGGGCGACGGCGCCGCCCCCGCCTTCTGGATGATGCTCGCCTGCGCGGCGTAGAAGCTCGTCAGGTAGCTCTTCTGCGCCTCGGGCATGAAGTTGACGTACAGCGGCGGGCTGGGCTTCGGCGTGGCGAGCGCGGCGGCGCGGAAAGCGGCTTCTTGGGAGGCGAGCTGGCTGGGTTGGATGGCTGCGTTGGCGAGGGCGGAGTTGACGGCGGACATGGCGGGGTTGGTGGCTTCGGGTTTGGTATAGGATTGTAGGGCGGCCATTTGGGAGGGGGAGAGGGTGGTTGGTTTGGGGCCGGCCTGGCGCTTGGCAATATGGCCCTGCTGTGCTTGTGGGGTTGCGGCGGCGGAGATCAGGGACAGGTAGGTGAGGAAGGGGAGGACGAGGGTGGTCTTCATGATGGGGAGAGCGTAGAGGTTGGAGTTTGGATGGGGTATTTGTTAGGGAGGGATGTGAAGTCTGCGCAAGGCTCGAGAAGACTTGAGGAAAGGAGATGAGAAAGCAAAAAAAGAGAGTAGATGGTGGTGATGGGAGAGGGGTCACAAGTAGAAAGGCTCTGGACTGGAAATGATGATGTGGATGAAATGGAGAAGGAAAGCGACAGATATATACCATTCTCCCAACAGGGCCTCTATTCCCTCATTAGCCAAACTAAATCATATTGACATCCTGGAGGTTGGTACGGGTGACCACCGTGGTCGGATCCTTAGCATGGCTTAGCGAGCATCCTTCGATGGTACATAGCCCTTTAGAGCCAATCCGGGCGCTATATTCGGTCCTTGGGAGTGATGTCTCTTGTTACCTTACTTCAGGATGTGAATTTCAGCTCGCGGATCTGACTCTGTTCACAATTGAGCCTATGCTGTCAGCTGCCACAGGCAGTGTCCAACACAGTCTACTGCTTTAAGTCCAGTGGGTTTGACATAGTGGCAAAGGGCCCCTAAATACTCAATAGGATAAGATTTCGTGAATTTGACGCTCGTAGCGTTAAGCTAGCCGTCATTGGCCATGACCATCGACCTTGGGAAGCCTGCGATAGTTGCAAACAGAGAGAATCAAAGATGGATAAAAAGTGCAAGCCGCAGCCCAGGTTACAGGTATTACGCGCCCCTCACCCCTGTCGCTGATGTCCAATTGGCCAGGAAGCCGCGCTTTGCCCTGAGCCACTGATGCTGCGGTCAGCCCAGAATTAGTACATGAAACACCGAGATTGTAGCGTACGGAGTACTTTAGCATCCATCGCTTACCTCAGCCTCAAACGGTATATTTCATATCCTGACGAGTCGGATGACTCGGATCCCATGTTTCCTCGTTCCCAGGACGCAGGAGCTAATTGATCGAAGTTTGAGGTTTTCACTCTTGCGACTTATTCATGGCTTGGTTCTCGTAGTTAAAACATCTTGTGCTTCATATATGACATGCTGAACTGTAATATCAACGAGAGGCTCAGCATACATCAGTCCATATGGTTGCCAGGCTTGATCCAGTAATAAGCAGCCAACGAATATCCCATAATAATTGTTCCTCAACAAACACCCTTTGCGGGAAGACGGGCCTCATGTGTTGGACGAACTCGAGATATTGGCCTCATTTCTGGAATCGAATATCGTGAGCGGTCGCGAAGCCTGGGTGGCCTGCTCAGAACCTGGCATTTTACCTCCCGAACACTCACAAGACGCAATGACTCCAGCTTGGTGGTTGTGATAGTATCTTGTCATGAATATTTCCGGGCACAGAACCTGGACCCTCGTGTCCTTCAGCATCAAGCCGAGGGGTTTGGACGTATTTTGCTCTCATCGAACCCTCTTTGCGCTTCAGTTCCGCGTTGAGATCATGGGAGTCGAAGCTCGCGAATCCCGCGATGACTTCCATCCCTCTCATCGTGCCCATCGTCACTTCTTCAAACCACGGGCGTCAAGAAAAATCTCTATATTGGTCGGAAGGGCTACGGTAGGCAGGTGGTGCCAGACCTGCTGACCACGGCGTCAAGGTGAAGCGATTTCGTAAGCGTGCGTAGGAGCGTATCCGGTCTCTTAGCGGAAGAGTAAAGTACTGTACGAATGAGACGGACAGGCAAACACATAGGCGATAGGGCGATCGGTGTGATCGCGGTATCAGTGATTGCAGCCATTCTGTCATTGAGTAGGTGGGACCGGTCAATGTGACGAAAGTGGTTTGAAACCAGGGCCGATATGGAGATGACGCGGTCCGTTGATGTTCGGCTCATTGAGGAAATTTGGTTGCGGCTAGATTCCGAAACTTGTTGCTAAGATCCACAAGTGACCCTGGTGCCACCGGAGACGACCATAATGTTACTTTAGCGTTCCTCCATCGCCGTCGATAATTCCTTGGTGCATCGATGCTGTGTTTGCCGCGCAGACCTCCTCGGTCAGTCTTCATCAATTCTCACCTTCTGCAATCCTCTCTTCATATGCCGCCCATGCCGCCTTTCTGTACCTCTCTGCCTCTTTCCCTCGGTCTTTGTTATTTAAGATCCCTCTTCCAACAATCACGATATCAGCCCCATCCGTGCGGACAACTCCCTTTGGCGTTCTCCATTGCTGTCCCTGCCCATCAGTCATCGGCCAATCACCTCTCACCCCTTCAGGAGGCAGGTTCACACCAGGAGTCAGTGTAAGAAAACTATCCTTATCCTCATTCAAAGACCGCTGCGCAATGAACCCCAGCACAAAATCGCGATGGTTTCGCGCAGCTTCGACGCAAGCCGATGTATAAGCCTCGTTCATCATGTTGCCTTCGCTACTCATCTGCGCAATCAACAGCAGGCCTCGTGCGTGTGGTGGTGGACCCAGCTCCTGTAATGCCAGCTCCCGATCAGCTGCGTCCCCTTCCGCGGATGATAAGGAGCGGTATAGACCTGGGCTGGGAGGGCCAGGCTCGAAGGTTTGAGAGATTGTTGTCGTTGCTGTGACGATGCTGCCCTTGCGCTCATAGGCCTCCGGTGGGCGCACGCTGATGGTATCAGAGGTTGGAGGGGTAATAACTACCTCTTCCTCATTCACAGAACCGTCAAGGCTGTGCCGTGGTGTACCGGTGTAAATCTCCGTGGATACAGACTGATTGAGAGAGAAAAGTGTTTCATTGGCGGCGGAGTGGAGAGAAGTGATAATAGCGGGACCTGGGAAGATGTGTGCGTTGGTTATGTGAGCCCATGTTGCGATGGCGAGGGGGCCGCGGGTGTATTGAGATTGGACTGTGCCTTTGAATCGGTTGATCAGCTTGTACGCTTCTACTCGAGCAGGAGGGAGCACGCACTGCCTATATCTCCAAATTTGCGATCCTCAAAGAGCAGGAAATTCTTCCGCCGCGAGACCTCTTTGAGCCTCTTGATGGTCGTCTGGGAGAAATCGTCGATGATGTCGGCATGGGTCTTGAGCACACAAATGTAGTCACCGACGTCCTCTGCTAGTCGTAGCAAAGCGGAAGAAGTATGGACGTCCGCTGATACACACAGATTTGACTTCTTAATGGAAATCAGTTGTAGGAGGTAGCTGGTTAAGGGTGGCGCATCATAACGGTCAGCGCGCTTCGAGTAAGGCTGATGGATAGTCGATAATGGCATTTGGAGAGACGCTAATTTTGATTATCAGTAGGGAGTTACAATGAGTCTCACCCCACGAAGAATGCGGTTGAATTGAAATAAGTCGAGGGTGGGCGTTTATGTGGGTTCCGGCGCTAGGCTTGGATCCGCACTGCTCACCAGGGAGGCAGTGATCGATACTTTATGTTGGGGAAGCTAGGAGTGGACAGCAGGGCTACTTGGACTCGAACTTTCAACAAACGGCATGATCACTAATATAATGTGTTATCTACTTGCTGTCGTCGTCGTCCGCAAAGTAATTACGTGCCCACTAGAAGCGCTCCTATAAGAAGATTCAAACCGATAGGATCGCTCCTCATTGTGCGCCGGCGCTATGCTTATCGTTATACCTGGTATCCGAGAATCGACTAACCAGGATGACCACGATTGAGTCGAGAATATCATCGATATTTGTAGCTCCTCTCACCAAAATTTTTGAATATCTTATAGATATCTTGAAACGACTAATTTGCACCTAATTTACATAGATATTTTGCAAAGACCTAGTAGTCTACTTAATAAGCAACATTTAATAATAGAAATTTAGAATATAATTTAGGATTATTACTATTTGCACGAAAATTTTGTCTCTATTTTCGCATCTTCGATTTGCATCTTCTTATGAATCTATTATTTTATTTACATTTATAATCTTATTTAGTCTACAAATCAAGTCAATTCTTTATCAAAATAATTATTGATTGTATACAAATTAATTTAAACAACAATATAACAAATTTTCGAACTCAACAAGTCGCTTTTGTTTTCGCACAAATCTATTGCTCTAAAAACATTACGAAAATCTACTTACGCGTCGAAAAATAGTAACAAGCTTAGTGTTTAACTTATAGTTTCGACGACAATAATCTTGTGCATAAGACAAAGTTAATTCGATTTTTAGCAAAAGAGATAATTAATCGATTGCTCAAAAATAACTTTAAGAAACGCAAACAAAACAAGAATTCGCTCTTAATAAAGACACAAAAAGAGAATCTCTTTCTATCGAAGAACATCGATAAAAATATATTATTGCAAACGTTAAAGTATTAAAGCGTTTAAGACTACAAAACAAAGCTAATAAATCTTTACTACTATTAAGTCGTTAAAGTCTTTAATTATTATCTTAATTCTAATAATGCAACACTTCAAAGTCTAATAAAAGCTCAACAAATTATTTAACATTAAAAGACTAAAAATTATTACAAGAATCGCGACAAAGAAATTATTGTCGACAACTATAATTTGCAAAAATTAAGACAAATATCTAATTTTTTTTGACAATATTTCGCAAATATTAAGCATGTTATTTTCGATTACTTTTTGCGAAGCAATTTGAACTTTCTTTTAGATTATTTTCTTCTTTTGCGAGAGAAATTATGTCAACGTGCGAAGTTTTCTAATTTGCAACTATTATATCTCGAAAATAAGAACTCGACGTTAATTTTATATCTTTTCTATATTATAAGCAATAACAAGATTAATCAAAACAATCGAATCGAGTATTAAAGATTGTTAAGACATTGAAATATACAACTTTGTATCTTTAACATAATAACTAATTACTTTGTGTAAAATAAAAGCAATTTAACAAGAAATTTCTCTTGTTTAAAGTCAATAAAAACTAATACAATACTTAAATATTAGTTAATAAAAAAATGCTATTTATCGATTAATTTAGAGCTTCGAAATAAGTGCATTTGAAGTTTTTAAACATTGTTTTCGATTGTTCGAAAAAAATCTTTTTTATTCTTTTCTATATCGTTGCGTTTTACATCTATATTGTTTTATTTCTTTATCTCTTATAGCTTCGATATATCTCTACTATTTTACAAAAGCGCATGTTATTATTTCAAAGTCTTGTTGTTGTAAATCTTGTCGTCGATATAATTGTTTTTCAAGTAATAATTTCTTAAGTTGTAAGAGAATCTTAAGAATAACTTCTCTTAAAAATTTTGCGTTCGAGAGCGCAATTTCGAAACGATTACATTATATTTACAATATTGCTTCAATTGTTATTATAACTTTAGACAACAATGATAATAGAACTATCTATTAAGATTACAAGTTATATATAATTAAATAACGTTATTGTTAATATATATCTTGTCGACGCTTTTGTTCTTAAAGATCTCGCTTATTTCTTTTAGACACTTCTTAACAAATTATCAAAGAAATTTCGAATTCTACGCAACAAGACTAGATTAAAAAGATCTACAATACTTTAGACATCAAAATCTCGAAGAAAACATACGCTAAACAAAGCTTTAAAGCAAGAGAGACTAAAAAATTAAACATAGACGTTAATCAAATTTAGCAACAAGAGCAACAAGTTAACAACTTTATATACAAGAGCTATCTTATCTTCTTATCTTGTCAATTTATATACAATATAATAAACTTTCAATCAAAGCATGCAAGCGCTTATTTTATTGCAAGAGCGCAAATGCAATTTTCGAAAAAACTTGTTTAAATAATCTTTTCAAAGCTAGATTATTAATTGCAACAAAAGATTAACAACATTGTTACAAAGCAATTTCTAAAGCTTCTAAACTATTTACGCGTTATCTTTTTATAGAACTTTGTTATTCTTTGTAATCAATATTCTATTTACTCTTTTTATCATTATAAAGTCTTTAAACGTTCTTTATATCTTGTCTTTGTTGTCGACGTCACTATTTATCTAGAGAACAAAGATCGAAATCTTGATACATAAATCAAGCTAACAATATCGCTACTAGAACAACAAGTACTTAATCTAAATATCTTGCTATCGAACTTAATTCTCGATAACTTTAATTTACAACATAAGCAAACGACAAGAATAAAGAGCAAACTAGACGACTTTCTAAACGATAAAATTATCTTTAAATTAATCTCTATAAGGAGATAAAAGCTTCTTGATTTAATAACGAAGAATACGTCTATATTTATCGATTCTTAACTTCAATTTCAATTGTTCTTATTTACGATTTTTATCTTTATATCTTTTGTATTATTTACGAAATAAATTATCTTATTGTTTGCAACAAAGCTTTAACAATTCTTCTTTTTCTTGTTATTGATCTATTTTCTAAATTGTTAAATGCAAACAATTATTAATCTCTTTAAGAAGTAAATTATAGATCTTAAAACTATCTTTTTTGTAATCTTATTAAACAATCAATACGACTACGCGTAACGTAAGATAATGGGATGAATAAAAGATAATTGATTTCTAAGGCGAAGAAGTTTGTCTACATATTGCTATCTAAAGTTATCGCACTTTTCTAGTCTAGAATAGAAATTCTAATCGAGATAAAGCAATGTCAACTAGATAAGAAAAAAACTAATGCGAAGCATCGTAATAATATGCTAGAAAAACAAAAAAAAAGATTAACGCTCTCGCTAATATATTTAGCATATAGCTTCGAATTATTAAGCAATTCTTTTATTAAAATAAATCAAGACGACAAGATATAATTATTATAAAGTTCGTAAAAATAGTCGAATTAAACTCTTGATAAGATGCTCTAGATAAACGTTCGAATATCGTAAGTTCTAATGCGATAACAAATTTTTGAAACTTAAATATTATAGATTTTGCTTCGATAGTAGATTTTCGTAATCGTAATTAACGACAATTAGAAATTTTCTTAATCTTGATCTTATAGTTCTTTACTAAATCAATATAGTTATTTAGCTTAATAATGCTTCGTTATTCGTTATACTTAGAATTGTAATTCTTTTATCGAAGTAAATATTGTGTTACTTGCTTGCTATTATAGATACGCATTCTTTTGTCGATAATACGCTCTATCTTATAGAATTTTTATTGCGATATATCGTCTTCGATTTCGACAAAATCTAAATAATTTGATTTAGATCGTTTATAAAAGTTTGCGACAAAAGAAAAGAATTCTAGTTAAGCAACAAAAACGACTAAATAAATCTTTTATATAAACAATAGTTCTAATAGATAAACAAGACGATTAACTCTTTTTTTTATTAGAAAAGAATCGCATTGTTGCGATAAAATTTTCTTACTTAATCTTTCGAATAGATAATATTCGTAATTAAGACGTAAATAGATCTTGTTATTGAGATTAAATAGCAATAAATAATGTTTAGCATTATAATAAATCTTTGTCTTTGGGTTGACGAAGATCGTTGCGTCGATTGTCTCGACGCAAAATTCTAGACATTTGCTAAAAATATTCGAAATAAAATAATTGTTATGCAACGTAATAGAATAATTGTTATAAAGTAAAAAGAGTGCTTTCTTTATCTTGAATTTATAAATTATCTCGTTAGATGTTAAATCGATAACGATATTAAGACTATTATTAAGTTGTGCTTGTAAAATAGATAAAGCCTATTATTACTAAACATTAGAATAGATAATAATAAGATAACGAATAGCGATTTTCACAATTTAATTAGATCTTTTTGATTAATTGTTCGTCTACGAATAATAAGCGATACTTGTCAATAATAACGTATCTAGCTAAAGAAAGATTTTCTATTAGAACTTAAAGATAAATTTCGAATCTCGATCGAAAATAATTGTTTATAATATATTTTAATTTGTCGTTTGCAAACGATTTAAAACGCGTCGTACTCAAACAATCGCAAAGTTAATAATATAATTAGAAATTAATTGTAAGCAACGACTAAACTTATTGATAATAATAAGTAGACAATCGAATTTATCAAATAGTTTAATTATGTAATTTATAACTATAATGTAAAAAGAATAAGATTTTGTGAATATTGACATTAATTTATCGTAAGAACAATAATGCTTAATTTGATTAATTTGATAAACAAAACAATGTTTTACGTAAATGCGAATCTTCTTAAGCAATTTAAAGATAAAGAATGTTTCGATAATTCTTGTAAAGCAACAATAATAATCGAAATAATAATTATCGTAAATTGTTTTAAAGATCTTCTTTTTTATCGATTTAAATATATATAGTCGCAAGATATTGCTTTTGTCGAAGTAATATATTAGATCGTCGCGAAACTCAAAGTCGATATCGATACAAAATTTCTTAAGTATTGTTTCGTTGTCAAATTTATCGATATTATTGTAATTATCAAGAATTTAATTGTCGTTATTGAACGTCTATTTCTAAAATATTTGTTTGTCTAAGTTCGACAACATAATTATTAGATTTTGCTAAAATACTTTCTTAGCATATTCGACAAGCAATCGTTGTCTAAAGTCTATTAATATAGCAACTAGAATATCTTGATAAACATACACTTAATTAGATAATTCGAGATTCTCGATTTCGTTATAGTAGATGTCTATGTTAAGTGCTTTCAAGACATTAATATTTGCTTCAATAGTAAAAGCAACAAACAATCTAAATATGTGTTCGAAATAATATATTGTTTTTTAAGACGATATTTTATCTTTAGTTGAAATTGACTCAAATAAATAAAAGCACGCATTAGTTGTAAGTTGAGTTTATTAGTATTGTTTAAGCTAAGAATAGTCTATCGCACTATAAAAGAGTTGATAGAATAATTAATAAAAATTACGATAATATTGAAAGCAATCTCGATTATATATCGAACGCGCTTTATTATTTATATTAAGCTTGTTATTTTTAGCTCAATAAGTTAATAACGCGTCTTCGCAAAATTTAGTAATTGACTAAGAAACACAATAGATTTTACGTCAATTCATCGTAATTTGTTCAAATTGACGCTCTTCTTAAGATAATAGATTATAACATCGAAATTACGTTGCTTAAAAACGTTAATGTCGATATACAAAATTTGTTTTTTATCGAAGTAAACTAGAAATTTAGTACGTTTAAAGAACTTCTAAAGTTGTCGATAAGAATTTAGTTTCTTTACAATAAGTAAATCAATTATAATCTTTTAATTGTAATTTTTTTTACACAATTCTTGTTTAACAAGAACGATCTTAAGAGAATAATCTTGCGTCGTTGTAGAGCTTTTGCTTTCTAAACGTAATGTAAAATGTAATCTCGTAATTATTCGATTAGATCAAAATAGAATTTTAGATCAAATAACTTATACAAAAAATTAAGACTCTTAATAACAACAAATTTGTTCGCTAAAATAATAAGATCGAAAACATTTATCTTTTGTTCTAGTAAAATAACTAATAAATAGTCTAGAAAGAATTTCTTAAGAGATAAGATAATTTCTTTAAAATCTAAAAGCTAAAAAATTGTATATAAATAATAAAGATGCTTCTTTAAAATCTTGAAGAATATTATTATATTATTCACGTAAATTCTAATATATTAACGATAAGATTGCAAGAGATTATCTATTTGCTTTTGCACGTAGAATAATAAGTTTTTAAATCTTATTGTCGCGATATTGAATTGCCCTTAATCGCAATAAGAAACTATTATTAACTTATTTCGATTTTTTAGACGTACAAGTTATTGATAAAAGAATTCTGCGACATCTATTACAATTATAAATTGACACTTAGCTATTTATAAGATAATATTCGACTACAAAGATAGAAAATAGTTGTCAATAATAATAATCTTGTTTAAATCGCAAATATTTACGACAATTCTATTTTTACATTGTTGCTTTCTTGCTTGTTCTATAATTCTTTATATAACAAATACAAATTAATCAAACTTAATGAATTACGTAGTAAATTGCATACAATCTTAATTATGCAACTTGTTAAATTTCTAATTTAGAAATTCTTTATTTGCAAGATCGAACAAGTAAACTTTGTAACGTCGATCTTAATCTTCGATTTTAAGATAATCGACATTTATTTCGATTTAGATAAATCGACAATACAATCGATATCTTGTTATAGCAATATATTACGAGTCGCGTGCTAATAGATACTATTTGTCGCGCATCGCTCTTCACAAGATAATCAAAAAGAGAAGATTTGTCAACAAAATTAAGATAATTAAGATGACTTAACTCTTAAGTATCTTAAATTTCGAATTAAGATAATTAAGATAATTAAGATCTTAAACATCTTGAACATTTTAAATCTTAAATGATGAAAAAGTATATAGCTTTCGAACGCGACTCTTTTATGAATTGTATTTAATTTATCTTAAGTTTTTACTTATTGTTATTTTAATTCATTGAATTATCTATGAAGATTTATTGAACATAAGATTGTTTATAGTTGCAACTCTTGTTATCAAATGATTGCTTACATTGCCTAAAGACGTTTACAAATCTCTTCAATAGCATAACTCGCTCTAATATCTCTTACGAAAGTATTAGCGTAACACAATAAAAAGATTTCTATTATCGCGATAAACTATTTTCGAACGACTTTATTATTGTAAAAAATAACGTTATTAAGATTGATGTATTTTATAAATAATTAAATAGATGTTTCGATAATAAAAGCGAATTTTATAATCGAGAACGTTAATAATTTTATAAAGATAAAGAATGTTGTCGTAAGCGACGTAAATACTTCGATAAATAATTTAGAAATTAATACAAAAGTAATCAAAGCAATTACATTTAGCTTAAAGACTCTTTTTATTTATAATCTCGTAATAATATTGAAGTCAACTATTAGATAAGAATATTTCAAGACTATTATATAACAATTTTCTTTCTCGTATTTTTGTAAGATATCTAGACGAGAATTCTTGTCTATGTTAATAGACTAATCAAGAATATTGTCTATTTGTATTATAGAGAAATTGACGTTAATAACGGGAGAGAGAACTTCGTTCTTAATATTGAAGCAATTTGATGTTTGCTAAAATAATACAAATATAAGATTACGATCTTAAGATAACTAAATATTATCTCGCAAACGTATAGAAATTATAATACTACTATAAGAAGAAATCGTAATTGTCGTAAAAGTTCGTATTACTCTTTTTATTTTGTTTGTAATCGAGATAACGTTTATTAATACTATTATTTCTTTATAATTGTCTATAATAAATTGTTTGTGCTCGTAATCTAAATGCATTTTTTAAGAATTTAAAATATTTAACTCAATTAACATGTTAATTCTTAAATTATTTATAATGTGTATTTGTCTTTAAAGCTTATCGCGCATTAACAAGTTATTAAGACTATTATTTATTAATAGTTCTAACATAATGTATTTCGAAAACAAAAGATAAACATTTTTGATATCTTGAACTTTAATTAACTAAGAAGTATGCTTTATTATTGCGTCGAAGAATTGCGCAAGTAGAAATTCGCAATCAATTATCAATATAATACATTCGAAATTCGAGATAATATTAGAATCGACATTGTTCTTTTCTTCTAAAATAATATTGTTGTTTTGAACGACGACAATAGATGTCTTAATAATAATATAGTGTTATAATCGAAATTCTAGATCTTGTGCTTCGTTTAAGAATGCTTTTGAGTAAATAATTTTTAAAGAATCGTAATAAGTTATCGAAATAATAATTTTATCTTTTGTTTCGATAAACACTTTTTTTGTTAATTTAATTGTGCAATTGCGAAGATGCTAATATAATTTGTTTCGAAAAGAGAATTTTATGTTGCATTGCTTACATTTCGTGTCTCTAGAACGTAACTTAAAGGTTTAAAGAAAGAAAGTTTCGACATTGTCGTAATTTTGCTTTTTTACAATTTTATTATTAATATAGTATTCTTTATCTTTTTAATAGTTATGTTTTTTATAATTATAATTATTCTCTTAATTAAGATTCTTATTCTCGTTTGTTTCTTTATAATAAGCGCGTACTTGCTATTGCTAAGAGCGTTATAATTAAATCTAATTATTGTAATTTTAAAAAGAACAAAAGAAAGATCGTTGCAAAGCAAACGCATTTGCGAAATTTAATAACGTAAATCGTTCGATGTTTTCGAATTGTTAATCTTGCTTAATCGAAGAAGTATTTTGAGTCTAATCTAAATTTAATCGATTTTAACAATTATTACTTTGTTGAAGTAATTGTCTTTGTTAATATTGTAATAATTAATAAACACGATTCTAATAAGATTAAAATAATAATTTAGAGAATCAAAACTAATAGAACGTAAAAAATTGATTGCGAGATTATGAGTCGAAATAAGCAAAACGTACTTTACTAGCACTATCTACTCTTATAGTGTTATTATTGCTTCGATAATTATTCTAATAATATTGATCTTAATCGTATAATCGAAATGTGTTATTATTAGAGCAATTGTTAAAGTCGTCTAGATTGCGCTAATTCTTAGCATAAGTTACGTAAGTAACATTTTCGCAATGTCTAGCATCTAACGTTTATCAAATTTTCTTCTTAACTTTTATTTTATTCAAAAAGAAATTTAGATCGATTGCTTTCGTAAATAAGTTTAGATCTTGACAAAATTCTAAATCAAAATTATTATATATTAAGTATATTTGATTGTACACGAACATATTTGCGAATCTAGCTATTCTAGTAATAATCTAAGTATAATTGATAGATTCTCGACATCAACGTGCATCATTTATAAAATATCGCTCTCGTGTAATTGTAACTAGAATTGTAAAAGAAAATTCTTTTTATTTTTTAATCAAAGTTTTCGCTCAATAAGCGATGTTATCTTTATACTTGACAAAGAATTTCTGCTCTCTTAACAACGTAAAGATATATTATTTCAAGACAACATTACAAAGTCAAGTGTAAAGATTATTTCTAATTATTTTAGAATTTTTGATTGTCATTATGTTCTTACTGTTACGCTAGTACTTCCTTCGAAGATATTAGAGAGAGTTATGCTTTGAAGAGATTTGTAGACGTCTTTAGGTAATGCAAGCAATCACTTGGTAACAAGGGATTTGCAGCTTGGGTCAATCGTAACAATAAGTCAAGACTTAAGATAAGTTGAACACGATTCATAAGAGAGTCGCGTTCAATTGGTTATATACATGATGAATCAACTAAATCGCTAAATCAATATCTTTGATCTCAATAAATCAATGCCCTTGATTCAATTGATTTATTGATTTAGTCACATGATACTTTCTTGGCAAGCTATGTCCTACATATTGTGAAGAGCTTTGCGTCGTGATTAGTAGATCTAAGCACGCGACTTGTAACACTATCTCTCTTTTTCAAGATTTTTGTCTCGAAAACATCTTGATTCATTCTTTCTTCGCTATGCCTAGAAATTCTAAAAAATTAAAACAACGACACGAGCTCTATCGACAATTGCTTCGAATAAACGTTATTATATCTTAATGTTCGCGATGCTCTTATCGTGGGTTTTTTTGTAAGGTGAGGAAGAAGTCTAGTCGTTGTGCTAAATGTGTGAGATCATTGGCGAAGTGTGATTGTCGTAATTCTTTCAATGTCAAATGGCGATCCTTGAAGCAATAAGAGAATGCGTTAGAAGAAAAAATGCGACGAACAATCGTTCGTACTAATGAGCTTTATTAAGAGCTTCGAGAGCAATACGCACGCATGAAGAGATTGCGCAAACAAAAGAAATCTCTAAAAGAGCGTGATAGTGAAATGCTTCGTCGTGGAATTTAAAGTCTAGACGAGTTGAATGCTTTGAATAATTCAAATTCCAAGAAGTTGAATCAAGAGATTGTTGTTGTCTTCTTTATTAACGATTTGTTTCGAAAGCTATCTTTTAGTTTCTAGAAGAGCGTTTTTTTGCTTAAAACTCTTTTATTAAATTTTTGCATCGACGAAGATTCTTAAGTGATTTCTAAGTATTCTTTGATGTAAGATATTCTTTTTACTTGATAAGAAACTTTTGATTCTTATGTTGTAGAATTTTTTCAATCTCAAATTGTTCCTCTTTTTGTGAATGAAAATAAAAGGTGTCTTGTAAAGGCGTGATGAAATTTGCTAATTTCAACAATGATATGTGAAATACTAGAAATACTTTGGCGTTCTTAAGTAAGTCGAGTTCGTAGTTGATTAATCTCTTAGTTTTCTTAATGAGAAACGATACGATCTTGACATAATTCAATTTCTTGCTTGACTTTCTTGTCTTAAGATTTTTTGTAAAAAGATACACTCTATTTCTCTCTTTTAGTTGAGGTGTCGTTTTTCGTTTCTTGTTTTAATACTTGATCGATTTTTTCTACATTTTTGAGATGTTGTCGTGTATCTTTTTCAATGTTGCTACCTTCTTAATGACTAACTATGCTAATAAATGTGTGCGCTCTTCTTCAAAGAGATTGGGTTCTTTGTTATAATTGGCAAGAAATAAAGTTACCTTAGTGATATTTAAAACCTTTGCATTAAGAGTTAGTTGTGTCATAAATAAAAATAATACTTAATTGCTATAAGTATTGTTGGCGTAATGTCGCAAATATTGCTTTAGACTCTAGTTTGTTCGCTCTATTTAATCATTCGTGATCGAGTAATAGGCAATAGACATTCGAAGTCTTATATCTAACATTGATATCAATGTTTTTCAATAATTAGACGTGAAGAGCTTGTCTTTGTCACTAGTTATTCCCTTAAGTATATCGTAGTATCGTATAAGTCAATTCAACACAATGTATCTTAATTGTTCTACTATGAACTTTTTCTTGCATGCGATGATATGTGAGTATTTGATAAGTTTATTAATCATTATTAGTATCGAATCATATTTGTCTTCAATTGCTAGATTCGTCGACTTAAGCAACTTGATAATAAAGTTTATCGTAACTTCATTTCATAACGATTTAAGTAATTTCTAATATTAAATTTCGTCATAGCTCGCATATGTATTATGTTTGTTTTGCTAATAGCTAAGACATCGTTTAATATATGTCTCGACAACTTATCTTATTTGTGAAAACTAACAATGTTAACGTAAAAGCTAAAGAATTTTGATCACTTTTAAGTGCTCTTGCAATGATTTATCATAATGCTCTCTTATGTATTCATCGATTTTGTCGATAAATATCTAGAGTTTTTCTTTCTTTATTGGAAACTCTTTTGTATCGTCTTGAAGTATTCGTAATGTAACATTTAGTTCGTGCTTATTAATTAATAATGATTTGTCTTTATTGATTTTAAATATGTTGTAATTAAACGATTTCTTCGTTTTTATATGATCACTTCTTTTGCTAAGTGCGTCTACTTTGTCGTTATCTTTGCTTAGAATATACTATATCTTGAACTTGTATTATTCAAGTCGTTTTGATCATCGTACTTGCCTTTTGTTAAGTTGTTTAATAGTAATAAAGTGCACAAGATTCTTGTGATTCGTAAGAATCGTAAGTTTTGATAATTCTTCGATGTATACTCTTTATAACTTTAAGAAGACTACAATAGCGAATAGTTTCTTGTTATAAACATCGTAATTTTGTTCGATTAACAAGAGTTTTCTCGAGAGATATGTTATTAAGTGTTATATGTCTTTATGCTCTTAACTAAAGTATACATCGATAATTAAATCTAATGCGTCGATTTCAATTCTATTGGGCAATCGTAAATTGTACATCTTTAATATTGATTTCTTTAAGCATTTTAGCTTAAGATTTTAAAATGATTTTTTTTTTACGAATTTCTATATTTATGACGTATTCTTTTTCGTAAAATTTGTCAATAATATCGCATTAACGAAGTAATTCTTGATGAACTTTCTATTGTAATTTATGAAATCTAAAAAGAATTGCACTTTCTTAACACTAATAGATGATTTTCATTCTTTGATTGTTTGTAGCTTTTTGAAATTCATGCGTACTTCGTATCGTTTTACGACAAATTTAAGAAAATTAATTTCTTTTCGATGAAATTCGCATTTCTTTAATTTAAGATGTAAATTTCTTCTATTTAAACATTCTAATATTTTGAAGACATAACTAACATGTTTTTTCAAGATTTTTGAGTAAATTATGATGTCGTTCAAGTATACTATAACAAATCGATTCAAATGTTGTCGTAATACATCATTAATTATTTCTTGACACGTTGTCGAGACGTTCGTGAGTTCGAACGACATCATTATGTATTTGTATAGTTTATATCGTATGCGAAAAGCTATTTTTTACTTTTTTCTTGTCTTTATTCTAATTTAGTTATACGCTTTTCGTAAATTTAATTTGGTGAAATATTGCGCTTCAAATAGTCAATCTTGAAGCTCGCTAATATTGGGTAGTGAATATCAATTCTTGATCGTAATATAATTTAGCTTTTGATAATCGACACATAGACGAAGGATTTCGTTCTTCTTAAATACAAAGAGGATTAAGTATCTCGTTTGTGATTAGAATTTTTTAATAAATTTTTTCTTTTCGTTTTTTGCTAGGTATTCGCGAAGTACTTCGAGCTTCTTCTTGAATAAAGTATATATAAATTCAAACGTAAGTTGCTTGTCTAATTCAAGTCTAATTTCATAATTTCACGATTAATGTTTAGAAAGAATCTTTGTTGTTTTCTTTTCTTAAAATAGATGCTTTCAATTGTTGTATATTCGTAATACGTGCTTTAGCGATTTCTTTATTATACTAAATAATTCAAGATTCTTAAAAGATTCGCAATTTTCTTCACTTACTTTGACTTCGTAATTTAGCTAATCTTTGTTAATGCTTGTTGAGTTAAACTTTATAAAATCGTTCTTTTTTAAGAATGCAAGTTCGCATCTTGCGATCAAATTTCAACTTTATCTTTTATTTGTTATTGAACGTTGTTAATGCGTAAATTAAATGTGAATTGTGTGATCACATCGTTCGAATCTAAGTACTTGTGTATTTTAGTTAACTTCTAGATTGTGCTACTTTAATCAAGGCATTTCTAAAACGATATTATGAGTAATTATTCCTACTATATTAAAGATTAGTTTCTCGTGATGTTGCTAAATAGCTATCGATAGTAATTTCGTTTTTTTGTTCACTCTTTCATTCTTGTCAAGTAATGGGTTTTCATCTACAATTATTAGGTTGTATGCGTTAGACTTCTTTTAAGTAGAATATTCTTTCTTTTTAACAAGAGCTTTGATCATAAAATTACTTGTCGCACTAAAATCGATCATTGTAGTAAGTCGACGATCATTGATCTTAATTGATGTGATAAAACATCGTGCGTGTGCTATTGAGTTTAGTTGCTATTGTTGAACTAACATATTGCATTTCTTTGATATGTTTTTTATCAAAAAATTTAAACTTTTCTTTGCTTCTATGTTGCGACTTCTACTTTAAGCGTTTGTTTGCATTAAGCTTTCTTTTGTTGCTAGATTGCTAACTTTGATTTTCTAGAAAATCAATTGACTTCTTCCTTTTCTTCTAGATAAGTCTAGTATGAGTCGTCGTAGCAAGTTGTTCAACTAAGTGTCGCATGTTTCTTTGCTTTCTCTATCTTTTGTTTAAATAAATTAACATTGTTCAATTGTCGTTCGATTTCGTTAAAAATGTCTTTTTCTTTAATGATGTCGCTTTCTAGCGCTTCCTCGCATTTGTTTACGATTTAATTGATTTATTCTTTTTTTAATGAGCTAACTAAAGTCTTGAGATAATTTGTGATATCTTTTATGCATTCGTGAAAGTTCTTTCAATTATACTCTTCGTTTAAGTCGATGATTAAACTATGAGATTTAATAGTTTTCTTAAGTGTTTAATTGACTTTCTACGTAGATGCGAGTGCCTTGCTTAATGATGTTTCATCTAGGACTTTCTATAATTGATTTGGGTTTTTTATCAAATAGTAGTCGTCGTTCGATCTAGTCTTGGGGGTGTTCGCTATTGTGTCGATTTGCTTCCTAATGTCGTTTTAGCTATCGAGTATCTCTCTTAACATAGCATTGATTTGTTGGCGATTTATTAAGTTTCGCGATCGACAATCTTTTGCGAAGTGTCTCAATTTGTCACATGAATAGCACGTCTTCTAGAATTTGTTATCTTGCTTTTCTCTAAAGTTCTTCTTTTTACGTCGCTAAGTAGAGTCTAGTTTCATAGATGTAGACTCGCGATAATTTAGATTGTTGTACTTCTTGGAATGGTCTCTTTTCGCGTAATATTCGATCGTTAATTCAAAGAAGATTCTTGCTCTCTCATGAAGTTGATCGTATCGTTTTTTTATAGCTCTCTTATATAGCTTGTCGTCTATGTTAATCGCTATTTTTATTAAAGTTTGAATGATGTCGAATCTTGCATCGTTGCGCATAAGTTCGTCCTTAACATTCTTCTTTAAGTTTCGCTTGAACATTGTCATTAGTAATGCATTGTTTCAATCGATTAAATTTGCGTATTTTTGAAATTTGGCGACGTAGTTTGTTGCTAATGTTTTTTGTTGTAAATGCTAAATAACTCGTTTCGTTGTTTGTTTTTCGTTAAATATTTCGAATACTTGTCGTAGTTCTTTTTTAAAAATATCGAAATTAATGAAGATCTCTTTTGAGTCTTCTTCATTCTTAAGATGCTTTCGAAGATTTGACTTTAGTTAATGTTGAGCTCGTCTTCGAAGAAAGATAGAAGTCAATAAGGTCTTTTTATTTTCTA
>JAABUQ010005636.1_pt1 | contig 19713 bp, 16 predicted proteins | sample 5560001 | NCBI WGS metagenome assembly JAABUQ01 (sample SAMN10711888, study PRJNA513371) | rock metagenome | isolation source: Antarctica rocks | place: Antarctica: Victoria Land, Finger Mt nord | collected 2015-12-18
GCCTGTTGAAGAACGAGGCGAGCAAGAAGGTGGGCATCAAGAACAAACGGCTTGTCGCCGCATGGAACATCGACTATCTGCGGCAAGTGCTATTCGGGGCATAGGTTACGGTGCAATCGCCCTGATCCATCTCACTGGGCGGCTTTCTTGGTGGCCGGGTCGGGGCGGATGGGGTTGGGGATGACGCGGATCTCGGTGTAGGTGACGGGGTTGAACAGGTAGCGGCCGTCCCACTCGTCGGCCTTGGCCTTGACCGTGGTCTCGAGGAACCTGAGGACCGACGCGGTCAGGTTCGGTTCGAGCCGGAGCATCTGGTAGCCGTGGAGGGCCGAGGGGAAGGTCTCGACCTTGTTGGTCGGGTGCCGCTTGAGGATCGGCCGGACCGAGCGGTCGGGGCGGGTGTCGTCGACCAGCTCGGACGAGGCGGCGTCGCGCTCGCCGACGAGGAGGTCGATCGGGACCCGGGCGGCCAAGGCGGTGATCGGGGGCTTGGCGTTGAGCCCCTGGCTCTGGGCGTCGGCCATCGGCGAGACCAGGACCAAGGCGCCGAGGTCGCCGGTCCGCCCCTCGGAAGAAACCCCGCCCCCGCCAGCGGCCCAGGCCAGGGCCACGTTCCCCCCCTCGCCGAGGGCGACGACCCCGAGCTTCGCCAGGTTCAGCTCGCCCCAGTTGTGGCGGTCGACCAGGCAATAATACGCCGCCTGGAAGTCGCCGGGGACCGCCGCGAACTCGGCCTTGGGCACGTTCCGCCGGTTGTTCCCGCCGTGGCCCCGGAGGTCGAAGGCCAGCACGGCATACCCCTGCTTCTGGAGGGCCTCGGCCAGCGACAACCCCTTGAGTTCGGCCAAGGGCTCCTCGAAGTCCTTGCTCGACCGCTCCCGCTCGTGGACCAGGAGCGCCACCGGGGCCACGTTGCCCAGCTTCGAGGGATAGTAGGCCGCCGCGAGCGGCTCCCCCCCGACGGCGAACTTGAACCGATAGTGGAACGTCCCCGGCGCCGGCAAGGGCTGATTGGCCGCGCCGCCCCCGGGGTTGGCCAGGGGGTCGACCGCCTTGCGGACCCCCTTGACCGGGGCCCGGGCCGGGGCCCTGCCCCGCCCCCCCTTCCTGGGATTGCCGGGGGCCTTCCCCTTGGGGTCCTCCTTCGCCGGCGCCATCCCTTTCGGGGCCGGGGCCGCCGGGTCCTGGGCCACGACCCCGCCGGCCGCCACCAGGGCCAGGGCCACCACCACCGAGCCCGCCGCCTGAATCCCCCGCTCGCGCCACCCACGCATCAGGACCCCCCGGGCATCGCCCCGCCGCTCGGACCCGATCGTCAACCGAATTTCAAATCCTATCATAGAGATCCGCCGAGTGCCGCGACAAGCGTCGCGTGCCGCTCCCGCCACCGATCCCCCGCCACCTCGCTCGGGTAAAGTGATGGCCCAAGCGAGGTCGATCGACTAACCTTGACCTCTGCGCGAACTTGCAATCGCCGATCTCGGAGAAACGAGCCAAGGGAGTTGACCAATAATGGCAATCCGCTGGCAAGGCCACATCGAGGGGCCCGAGGAAATCATGCTCGGCAAGCCGGTATTCAAGGGAACGCGGTTGACCGTCGAGCATCTCCTCCGCGAGTTGGGCACGGGGGTAGACACCGACGAATTGCTCGACGATTACCCGAACCCCAAGCCCGAGCACATCCAGGCGGCACTCCGATATGCGGCCGACGTGCTGGCGATGGATCGGGTCATCTACCAGTAACCGTCGAGAGGCCTCGGACCCGTGCGCATCCTCGCCGACGAGAACATTCCCCGAGCGATCGTCGACTGGCTCCGCGACCAAGGGCACGACGTCCTGTACGCGGCGGAATCCCGGGCACGGACGCCCGACGTCGACCTCCTGACCGAGGCGGAGCGGAAGCGCAGGGGTATGTCGTCCTGACTGAAGGCAAGGATTTCGGGGAATTAGTTTATCGGGACCGGCGCAACAGTCATGGCGTGATCCTGCTCCGGATGGAAGACCTCCCCGCCCGATCCCGCTTGTCGAGGCTCCGGGTCGTCTGGGCCGTGATCGAAAGCAACATGCCCGGGATGTTTCTCGTCGTCACCGAGGCGAAGGTGCGACTCCGACCCTTGACGATTCCGTGAATCCGCCGCCCGGGAACCGAGCCGGCGTCGTGGTCTACCCTTGACCTCCGGCCCGGAGGCGTCATCCTGGGGGCTTGCGGCTGATCCGGCCGTGATCGCCCGCGACCTTTCCACCAGGAGCGCCCCGATGCCCGAGCCGAGCCCGCCGCCCCCCCTCGCCCGCCGATCGTTCTTGCGCCGGGCCTTGGCCGCGTCGACGGTCGGGCCGATCGCCCTGGGGGAGATGGCCCGGGGGGCGGTCCAGGACCGGGCGCTGGCGGCGGAGGCGGGCGAGTTCCTGGCGGGGTATGTCCGGGGATTCTTGCCGCTCTCCACGGCGGCGAACAACGCTTCGTGGGCGGCCTCGACGGACGTGTCGGAGGCGCACACGGCCGAGCAGATCGCCCGGGGGCAGGCGCTCAACGAGTTCGTGGGGACCCCTCGGGTGATCGAGACGGTCACGAAGCTGCTCGCGGGCAAGCGGGATCTGGATGAGCTGACCGTCCGCCAGTTGGAGAAGGTCCGGCTCCGGGCGGCGGAGGCCCCGGGGACGATCCCCAAGGTGGTCAAGGCGCGGACCGAGGCCGAGGCCCGGCAGTCGGCGGCGCAGGACGGCTTCGTTTACGCGCTGGAGCGGCCCGGCCGGCCGGCCGAACGCCCGTCGGCGAACGCCCTCGACGGGGCCCTGATCCGGTCGCGCGACCTCGACGACCGGCGGCGGATCTGGGAAACGTCGAAGTCGATCGGGGTCCCGCTCCGCGATGGTTTGCTCAGGCTCCGCGACCTCCGGAACAAGGTAGCCCGCTCGGTCGGGTTCGACTCGTTCTTCGCGCTCCAGGTGGCCGACTATGGCCAGACCGTCGACCAGATGATCGCCACCTGCGACGGGATCCTCGGCGAGATCCGCCCGCTCTACGAGAACCTCCACGCCTGGGCCAAGCACGCCTTGGCCCGGCGGTACAACACCCCCGCCCCCGACGGCCCGATCCCCGCCCACTGGCTCCCCAACCGCTGGGGCCAGAACTGGCCGGGCCTGGTCGAGGGGGTCGACGCCGACGGGCCGTTCCGGGCCAAATCCCGCGAGTTCATCACCGAGCAGGCCGAGAAGTTCTACGTGTCGATCGGGTTCCCCAAGCTCCCGAGGTCGTTCCACGAGAAGTCCGACCTGTACCCCGCCGACCCCGCGACCGCCCGGAAGAAGAACAGCCACGCCTCGGCCTGGCACGTCGACCTCGCCGACGACGTCCGGAGCCTCATGAGCATCGAGCCCGACATGCGCTGGTTCACCACGGCGCACCACGAACTCGGGCATATTTATTACTACATCAGCTACTCGACGCCGGCGGTCCCCGTCCTGCTCCGCGAGGGGGCCAACCGAGCCTATCACGAGGCGATCGGCGAGCTGATCGGCCTGGCGGCGGGGCAGCGGCCGTACCTCAAGTCGATCGGGCTGCTCGCCGACGAGGCCGCCAGGGCCGATCCGGTGACGTGGCTGTTGGAGTCGGCGCTGGACAAGTCGTCGATCGTGTTCTTGCCGTTCTCCGCCGGCGTCATGGCCCACTTCGAGCGCGACTTCTACGCCGGGACGATCCCCGACGACGGCCTCAACGCCGCCTGGTGGGGCCTCGCCGGCCGCTATCAGGGGATCGTCCCCCCCGCCCCCCGGCCCGAAACCACCTGCGACGCCGCGACCAAGACCCACATCAACGACGACCCGGCCCAGTATTACGACTACGCGATCGCGACCGTCCTCAAGTTCCAGCTCCACGACCACATCGCCCGCGTGATCCTCAAGCAGGACCCGCGCGACTGCAATTACTTCGGCAACCCCGCCGTCGGCCGGTTCCTCCGCGACATCCTCGCCCTCGGGGCGACCCGCGACTGGGACGCCGTGCTCCGCGAGGCGACCGGCGAATCCCTCACCGCCCGGCCAATGATGACCTACTTCGCCCCCCTGCTCGCCTGGCTCCAGGACCAGAACCGGGGGCGGAAGGTCGGCTGGGCTTGAGGCCGGGTCATCAAGGCCGGCCGGCCGGGGGCGGGCCTCCCCCGGCCGGGCCGGTCGTCGTCAGCCGCCGAGGGTGAAGGTGTCGCTCCGGCTGGCGAGGAGCTGCTGGGCCCCTTGCAGGTGCATCATGTCGTAAGACAGCGTCTCCTGGGCGTAGGAGCGGATGGCGGTGTTCTGGGTCTGGGCGACCAGTTGCTGGTCGTTGGCCACGTCCACGCCGTTGATCCGGCTCATCACCTGGAGGTAGACCTGGTCGAGGTTGCCCCGGCGGACGGCGGCGAGCACGCGCCGGGCGTCCTGGATGTCCGACGCCTGGGTGATCCCGGCGGGCAGCGGCACGCTCACGGCCCGGCCCGTCTGCAAGAGGTCGAAGTTGGTGACCTGGTGGTCGCCCACCACCGTCTGGGCGTACTGCTGGACATCGGTCCGGTTGCCCCGCTGGGTCTCGATCTCCGAGATGAACTGTTCAAGGTAGCCGCCCGAGATGTCCTGCTGGAGCGCCTGGGTATCGGAGGCCGAGGCCAGCGAGGTGGACGTGGGGGGTGGGCTGTTGATGCTGGTGGTCGGGATGGTGGGGCTGTAGGTGCTCCGCGGGCGGCCGAGCAGTTGCTGGGCCCCTTGGAGGTGATTCTGGTCGTAGGCCAGGGTCTCCTGGGCGTAGGCGCGGACGCCGGCGTTCTGCGTCTGGGTGGTCAACTGCTGGTCGTTGGCCACGTCCTGGCCGTTGATCTGCCGCATCGTCCGGAGATAGACCTGGTCCACGTTGCCGCCGCGGACGGCGGCGAGCACCTTCTGGGCGGCCTGGACGTCCGTCGGCAGGGCGATCCCGACCGGGAGGGACACGCCCGAGGCGCCGGCGGTCTGTTGCAAGTCGAAGTTGGTCGTCTGATGGTCGGCGATCACCGCCTGGGCGAACTGCTTGACGTTGGCCCGGCGGCCGTAGGTCGCCTCGATCTGGGAGATGTACTGCTCAAGGAAACCACCGGAGCTATCCTGCTGAATGGCCAGGGCGTCCGTGACCGAGACCGACCCCACGCTGCCGAGGCCGGTGGTCGGGCTGGTGGTGGACACCGCGGCGGCATGGACTTGCCCGATCCCGCCCAGGACGGGGAGGGTCGACATCAGGGCCAGGGATTCCAACGACTCCACGCCAGGTGACGCCTGCTTCTTCCGCCGATTCATCGTCTCTTCTCCGCCGGTGGGTGATCTCTAGGATGGAGCGGCGAGGAACCCGCAAAATCATCCGAGCCATCCCAAATCCCGCAATTTAAATGCCGGATCTCCGCGACAGCCCGCCCGGACCCGAGGGCGTCCGCGCCCTCTCGTCCGCCCCCGGGACCGCAAGAGGTCGGCCTCCCCTCATTCGATGGGCCGTATTATGAAACCGAGGCCGGGAGATCGGTCGGCCCGCGTCGAGAACGTAGGCCGCGTAAGGGAGATTTAAATACGCCCGCTACGTTCTCGCGCCTTTCATGGAGCGAAGACGGCCGACCAGTGCTCGAAATGCGCGGCGGCTTTCCGGAGCCGGTCGACTTCCCCCCGATCGCCCCTCGCGGCGGCTAATTTCTCCAGGCGCCGGCACTCGGCCGCCTTCGCGGCGTGGATGGCGGCCAGCTTCCGGTATCAAGCCAATTGAGCGCGATATTGTCGCGACTCCTCGGACTCGCACTGATAGGGCACCGCGAAAATCAGGGCGCAGGCCGCGACCCAGAGGATTAGCCGTCGCGTGCGCATCGGCCCCATCAATCACTCCTCCGCGGCGATCATGGCCGCGGCGCATTCCAGGACCGCTCCGCGTCGGACTTGTACGAGCCCTGGCGGAACATCCCTTCGACACGGTCGCGGCGGAGGGCTTCGGCCCGGAGCCGGTCCCCCTCCTTGATGTCGCCGCGGGCCCGGGCCTGGCGCTCCAGCATCCGGCACCACGCCGCGATCGCGGCGTGACGATCGGCCAGCTCGCGGTAGAACGCCTGTTGCGGGCTCTCGCGCCGGAACGGATTCGCCAGGACGAGGGCGATCACCGCGACGCCGGCCATGATCCACCGCGTCCGCGCCCAGGCCATTTCGCACCCCCTTCCGACCCCGGCAATCGGTGCCATCGACCTGGCACGAGCTTCGCCCGGGCCCCGCGATCCGTCAACAACCGGCGGGGGAAAACCCGTCGATAACCCGTCGCGCGTCGGTTCGTGGGCCGACGCGCACCGGGCGAGTCTCGACGATCGAGGGCAACCCCGTGCGCCGGGGCGTCGGCGCGTGCCGGGGGGCGCGACGGGGTTGTCGACGGGTTTTCCCCCGGGCTTGAAGGCGGGTTGTGGCCGGGTAAGTTCTTTGGTATCATGAGATTTCTCCGGGTCCGCCCGGGTTATCCACGAGCGAAGGCCGGCTTTTCGAAGATGACGGATGGGGAGTTACCCCTTCTCTCTCAATCCAGGAGGGAGGAGGAACCCGGCCGGGACGATCCGTGCACAGCTCCTTACAGGCAGGCGAGGCGATCGCATGAAGGCCCGTTGCAAGCGAAAGGAATTGCTCGCCGCGTTCGGGATGGTCAGCGGCGTCGTGCCCGCCCGGAGCCCCAGGCCGATCCTCCAGAACGTAAAGCTCGTGGTCGATCCCGAGCTGGGGACGATCCTGATGGCCACCGACCTGGAAGTTGGCATCCGCCACAAGGTCTACGGCGTGACCGCGTCCGAGCCGGGCTCGGTGATCCTGCCGACGAATAAGATGCAGTCGATCCTCTCGACCAGCGCCGACGCCGAGCTGGACATCGAGACCGACGGAGATCACCTGGTTGTACGCGGCCTGTACGCCCAGTTCCGCTTGCCGAGCGAAGACCCCAGCTTATACCCCGAGGTTCCCGACTTCGCGGCGACCAGTTACCACGTCGTGGCGGCGTCCGACCTGCGTAAGCTCATCCGCCGGACGATGTTCGCCACCGACGTCGAGAGCACCCGCTACGCCCTGGGCGGCGTCTTGATCGAGCTGACCGCCGACTCGATCACCCTGGTCGGCACCGACGGTCGCCGCCTGGCCAAGATGTCGGCCCCGGCCGAGGCCGAGAACGGGGCCCAGGCGCCGGCGGGAAGCCCGGTGATCCCGGTCAAGGCCCTCAAGCTGATCGATCGCAACCTCGACGACCCCGAGCTGTCCGTCCACATCGCCGTCCAGGCCGGCTCGGCGGTCCTCCTCCGGACGTCGGACCAGGGGGCCGTCATCTACAGCCGGCTCGTCGAAGGGCGGTTCCCCCGCTATCAGGACGTGTTCCCGGCCGACGTCGAGGTCAAGATCCCGCTGGACGTCGCCCTGCTCCGCCAGGCCGTCGAGCAGGCGTCGATCGTCACCAGCGACGAGAGCCGCGGGGTCGACTTCCGGTTCGCCGGCGACACCCTGACCCTGTCGAGCCAGGCCGCCGACGTCGGCAGCTCGCAGGTGACCATGCCGATCCACCACGAGGGCAAGGACGTCGACATCACCTTCGACCCCCGCTACCTCACCGACGCCCTGAAGACCATCGACGACGACTCGATGATCACCGCCGAATTGATCGACCACAAGAACGCCGCCGTCTTCAAGACCGATGATCAGTATAGTTATGTTGTCATGCCGCTGACCCGGGACCGATGATCTCGGGCCCCGGCGGGCGCCCGGGTTGTCGCGGGGCGATCCGGGGCGTATAATGAAAAGGCGTTCATGTTGTCCACGAGGCGCCGGGCGGGCGCGGGGGTGAACGTCTCCATGTCGTCGAGCCCGAAGCCGCGGGGGCCGAAGCCGCTGGGGGAGATCCTGGGCGACCTGTTCGCCGCCCGGGGGTACGGGCGTCTCCAGGCGGCCGGCGAGCTGGAGGCGGCCTGGGCCGCCGCCGTGGGCGAGGCGGGGGCCCGCCAGACCAAGCTCGGCGGGGTCCGCCGGGGGGTCCTGAACGTGACGGTGGCCCACCCGACCCTGCTCGAAGAACTGGCCACGTTCCAGAAGCCATCGCTGCTGGCGGCGCTCCGCCGCGAGGCCCCCGGCACGCCGATCCACGACATCCGGTTCCGGGTCGGCCCGATCGACCCGCCCGGGCGCCCCAAGGGCTGACCAGGCCCGGGCTGACCAGGCCCGCCAGGGGCCGGGCCCTCCCGCCCGGCCTTTCCCGAACGACCGAGGGGCATCCGCGATGGCCTTGAGCAATACCGAGAACGCGAACGCGACGGCCGAAGTCATGGAACGGAACGCGGACGGCGGCAACGGTCGGGGCGACTACACCGAGGCCAATATTCGCGTCCTCGAGGGGATCGAGGCGATGCGGAAGCGCCCCGGCATGTACATCGGCGACACCACGTCCCGGGGGCTGCACCACCTGGTCTACGAGGTCGTCGACAACGCGATCGACGAGGCGATGGCCGGCCACTGCTCGACCATCGGCGTCACGGTCCACGCCGACGGCTCGGCGTCGGTCGTCGACGACGGCCGGGGCATCCCGGTCGGCCCGCACCACCAGTTCACCGACCAGAGCACCCTCGAAGTCGTCCTGACCAAGCCGCACGCCGGCGGCAAGTTCGACCACGACACCTACAAGGTGTCCGGCGGCCTCCACGGCGTCGGCGTCACGGTCGTCAACGCCCTCTCGGAGTGGCTCGAGGCCGAGGTCCACCGCGACGGCAAGGTCTGGCGACAGGACTACAAGCAGGGCGAGGCCCGGGGCCCGATCCGCGAGGTCGGCCCGACCAAGGCCACAGGCACCAAGATCCAGTTCCTGCCCGACAGCACGATCTTCCCGAACATCGATTTCGACCGCGACATCCTCGAAAAACGGCTCCGTGAGCTGGCCTACCTCAACAAAGGCGTCCGGATCACCCTGGTCGACGAGCGCGGCGACGAGCCCCGGCGCGACGAGTTCTTCTCCTCCGGCGGCCTGGCCGAGTTCGTCGCCTACCTCAACCGGGCGCAAACCCCGCTCCACGTCCCGGTCCTGCTTTCCGGCAAGGATGAGGAGCGGGCGGTTGAAGTCGAGGTCGCGTTGCAGTACAACGAATCGATCGGCGAGACGCTGGTGTCGTACTGCAACAACATCAACACCGTCGAAGGTGGGACCCATCTCACCGGCTTCCGCGCGGCGTTGACGCGGACCCTGAACCTGTACGCCAAGGCGGCGGCCCCGGCGCGAAACAAGGACCTGGAGATCAAGGGGGAGGACTTCAAGGAAGGCCTCACGGCGATCGTCAGCGTCCGCGTGCCCGACCCGCAGTTCGAGGGGCAGACCAAGACCAAGCTGGGCAACGGCGAGGTCGAGGGGATCGTCGCCAAGGTCGTCAACGACAAGCTGGCCGAGTTCCTCGAGCAGAACCCGCAGGCGGCCAAGAAGGTGATCGCCAAGGCCCAGCTCGCCGCCGAGGCCCGCGAGGCCGCCCGCAAGGCCCGCGACCTGGTCCGGAACCGCAAGGGGGTCCTTTCCGGCGGCGGCCTGCCCGGCAAGCTGATGGACTGCACGACCCACGACCAGGATTCCAGCGAGCTGTTCCTCGTCGAGGGCGACTCGGCCGGCGGGACCGCCGAAGGGGGCCGCGACCGGCTCTACCAGGCGATCTTGCCGCTCCGGGGCAAGATCCTCAACGTCGAACGGGCCCGGCTCGACCGCGTCCTGGGCAACGAGGAGGTCCGCAACATCATCACCGCCGTCGGCAACGGGATCGGCGACGAGGAAGACCCGTCGAAGCGGCGGTACGGCAAGGTCGTCATGATGAGCGACGCCGACGTCGACGGCTCGCACATCCGGACGCTCCTGATGACGTTTTTCTATCGCCAGATGCCCCGGCTGGTCGCCGAGGGCCACCTGTACGTGGCCCAGCCGCCGCTCTACATGCTGACCCAGAAGAAGCAACGGCGGTACGTCCAGACCGAGCCCGAGATGCAGGCCATCCTCAACGAGGTCGGCCTCCACGAAGCCCGGCTCGTGCCCGCCGCCTCGACCTGGGCCGACCCGACCCCGGCGATCGAGGGGGACCGGCTCAAGGCCCTCCTGGAGGTCGTCACCGGCCTCGACAACGCCCTCCGGGCGTTCGGCCGGCGGAACCTCCCGCTCCGCTCCTTCCTGGCCCTGGCGCACGGGGAAACCGGCCTCCTGCCGCTCTACCACGTCCAGGGGTTCGCCGGCACCGAAGATGCTTGGCCATACTCGGCGGAAGAGCTGGAATCGTACCAGCAGGCCCACCCGTCGGCCTCCGGCGACGGCGACGGCGTCCGGATCACCGAGTTCCACGAGGTCCGCACCCTCAACAAGTGGCTGGCCCGGCTCCGGGACGAGTTCAAGATGGGCTCCGACGTCCTCCTGCCGATCGAGGTGACCGGCGACGACCCCCCCGCCCGGTTCGTCCTGGGCCGCGACGACGAGGAACACCCGCTGCTCGACCTCCGCGCCTTGGTGGCGATGGTCCGCCACCTCGGCGAGAAGGGGATGAAGATCACCCGGTTCAAGGGGCTGGGGGAGATGGACGCCGACCAGCTCTGGGACACCACGATGGACCCGACCCGGCGGACGCTCATGAGGGTCCAACTCGACGACGTGGCCGCCGCCAACGACCTGTTCACCACCCTGATGGGCGACGACGTCGAGCCCCGCCGCGAATTCATCGAGAAGCACGCGCTGGAAGTCAAGAACCTCGACGTTTGACCCGGGGCGTCGTACGGTGGGATCGGGGCGGACGCCGGGGGCGTGCCCGGGCCTCGCCCGGGGAGCGGTGAGGGCCCATCGAGTTCGTCCCGATCGGCGGGATTCGGGGGGCGGGATCGGGCCGACGTCACCGGCCCGATCCGAGCGGGAGCGGGCGGCGAGGGGCCCCGGGCCCGCCGACGCCTCGGCGAGGGGCCTTCGCGACGCCCGGCCGTCGCCCGGGACGGCCCGACGGCGGGTGATCGGCGGGCGTCGGCCCCGGGGCGGGATGCGTGGGAGTCGTGGGGGCACGGGAGGGGCCATCGGTGGTCGCCCGGGAACCCGGGCCTCGGTGGTCGAGGTTTCGCCAGAGCGAGCGAGCGGGCGAGGGGATGACGACGGGGGTTGGCCCCCGGGCGTCGGGTACAGTCGCCGTCCCGGATGGGAAGGGATGATGGGGATCGCCCAGAAAGTGGCCCGCGAGTTCAGCGACGCGGTGCGATCGCGCGGCCAGTCGTATTTCGCCAAGAACCGGGTCGCGATCACGGCGGCGTCGGCGGGCGAGGTCGTCGCCCGGGTCCGCGGCACGGAAAAGTACAAGGTCCGGCTCCGGCTCCGCGGGATCAAGCTGATCGCGTCGTGCTCGTGCCCGTACTTCGGGCCGGCCGGGGCCCCCTGCAAGCACCTCTGGGCCACCGTCCTGGCCGTCGACGCCCGGGGCCTCCTGCCCGCGGCGCCGGTCCGCCCGCTCCGGCTGATCACCGACCAGGCCCCTCGCCCGGCCCCGCCCTTCCCCGAAGGCCTCGAAGGCTATCCGACGCCGGGGACCGGGCCGATCCCCCACGGGATGCCCGACGACGCGATGCCGGACAACGGCCCGCCGCGAGGCCCAGGGCCGGCCCAAGGCCAAGGCCAGAGGCCGGGGCAACGACCGGGGCCGGGCCCAGGTCAGAGGCCGGGGCCGGGCCCGGGGCCAGGTCAGCGGCCGGGCCCGGGCCCAGGTCAGAGGCCAGGCCAGCGGCCGGGCCCGGGACCGGGGCCGCCCCGGAACCCGGCGCCGCACTATCCGACGCAGCGCGGGCCGAATTACGGGCCCAACCAGCCTCCCGGGCCTGGCCAGCGGCCGGGGCCGGGGCCGGGGCCGGGCCCAGGGCCGGGACATCAGGCCCGAGGTCCCGCCGGTCCTGGCGGTCCTGGGCCGTACCGGCCGGGCAAGGCGCCGGGCGGTCGTCCCGACCCCAAGGACCGGCGACCTCGGGGGATGGGCGGTCAGGGTCCCAATGGCAACGTCAACCCCCAGCACGCCCACGCCCACGCCCAGGCCCAGGCCCAGGCCCAGCAGGCCCACGCCCAGGCCCAGGCGCAGGCCCGGGCCGCCCGCGAGGCCCGGGCGGCGGCGGCGGCCCAGCAGAAGGCCAAGCGGCTCCTGGCCTACGTGCTCGACGTCCCGGCCACGCTCGCGGCCAACCAGGTCGTCATCGACCTGGCCCGCCGGGCTCGCCGGCCCAACGGCGATTGGGGGCCCCTCAAGCCCTGGTGGCATACCCCCAACCTCCCGGTCGTCCGCTACGACCCGGAGGACCGCGACCTCTTGGTCGAGCTGGTCGGGGCGCAGGCGGCGTCGTCGTCCTCGACGGCCTTGAACAGCAACGGCCACGGCGAGGCGGCCGGGACCCGGCGGTTCCTGCTCCGGCCCGAGGCCCAGGCGGCGATGGTGGAGCTCCTGGCGCGGTCGGGGCGGCTCCGGCTCCGCCGGACCGAGGGCGAGGAAGACCCGCCCCTGGTCCGATGGGACGACGCCCCCCCCTGGCGGTTCGGCCTCGACGTCCGCTCCGACCCCACCGGCAAGCGCTGGTCGTGGCGCGGGATGCTCCGCCGGCCCGACGGCCGGGGGGGGGCCGACCGGATGGACCTGGCCGAGCCGCTGGCCTTGCTGCCCGGCCTGGTCGTGCAAGGGGTGGGCAAGGTCGCCCGGTTCGACGACGCCGGCCTGTTCCTCTGGGCCATGCGCGTCCGCCACGAGAAGGAGATGACCTTCTCCGACCCGCCGGCGCAGGACCTGATGCTCGAAAAGCTCCTGGTCGACACCCCACTATCGGCCTCCGACCTGATCGAGTCCGAGACGCTCAGGCTCCGCGACGTCGACGATGTCCCCCAACCCTGTTTGACCTTGCGGACCCCCCGGCAGAATTGGGGGACCGACCGCCTGATCGCCGAGCTGGGCTTCGACTACGCCGGGGCCTACGTCCCGATCATCCGGCCCGGCAAGATCGCCGTCCGGACCGACTTGAACCTCGTCGCCCACCGCGACATCGCCCGCGAGCAGGCCGCCGGCATCCAGCTCTATGAACTGGGCTTCCGCGACGCCAAGGACCACCTGCTCGACCCCGGGAGCCTGGAGCTGCCCGCCAAGCGGGTCCCGCAGGTGACCAAGGAGCTGGTCGGGGCCGGCTGGCGGGTCGAGGCCGAGGGCAAGCTGATCCGGCCGGCCGGCGAGTTCAAGCTCGCCGTGATCACCGGGATCGACTGGTTCGAGCTGGGCGGCCAGGTCGACTTCGGCGGCCAGTCCGTCGAGCTGCCCGAGCTGCTCGCCGCCGCCCGCCGGGGCGAGACGATGGTCACCCTCGGCGATGGATCGATGGGGATGCTCCCCGAGGACTGGCTCCGGAAGTACGGGATGCTCGCCGACCTCGGCTCCGAGGACGAGGCCGGGCCGATCCGGTTCGGCAAGGCCCAGGCCGGCTTGCTCGACGCCCTGCTCGCCTCGCAGCCCGAGATCAAGCTCGACATCGGCTTCGGCAAGGTCCGCCAGGCCCTGCCCCGGTTCGAGGGGGTGGTTCCCAAGGAAGCCCCGCCCGGCTTCCGGGGCGAACTCCGGCCCTATCAGAACGAGGGCCTGGGCTGGCTCGAATACCTCCAGAAGTTCGACTTCGGCGGCATCCTGGCCGACGACATGGGGCTGGGCAAGACGGTGCAGGTGCTCGCCCTCCTCCAGAGCCGGCGGGCCCGGCGGCAGTCCAAGGGGCCGTCCTTGATCGTGGTCCCCCGCTCCTTGGTGTTCAACTGGGTCCAGGAGGCCGAGAAGTTCTGCCCGAGGCTCCAGGTCCTCGACTACACCGGGCCCAACCGCCACGCGCTCCGCGACGAGTTCCCCGACCACGACCTGATCGTCACCACCTACGGGACGCTCCGGACCGACATCGTCGAGTTGAGCCAGATCATGTTCGATTACGTGATCCTCGACGAGGCCCAGGCGATCAAGAACGCCGACAGCCAGGCGGCCAAGGCGGCCCGCCTGCTCCACGGCCAGCACCGACTGGCCATGAGCGGCACGCCGATCGAGAACCACCTCGGCGAACTCTGGTCGATTTTCGAGTTCTTGAACCCCGGGATGCTCGGCACCGCCTCGGTCTTCAAGAAGTACGCCACCGGCGCCTCGGCCGCCGACGAAGGGGCCCGCTCGCTTTTGGCCCGGGCCCTCCGCCCGTTCATCCTCCGCCGGACCAAGGCCCAGGTCGTCAGCGACCTGCCCGAGAAGTTCGAGCAGACCCTGTTCTGCGACCTCGAGCCGGCGCAGCGGCAGATGTACGAGGAGCTCAAGGCCCACTATCGCCAGGCCCTGCTCCGCAAGGAATCCGGCGAGATCGGCCAGAACAAGATCGAGGTCCTCGAAGCCCTGCTCCGGCTCCGCCAGGCCGCCTGCCACCCCGGCCTGATCGACCCCGACCGCTCGGGCGACCCCAGCGCCAAGCTCGACATGCTCCTGCCGCAGCTCGCCGAGGTCGCCGAGGAAGGGCACAAGGTCCTGGTCTTCTCGCAGTTCACCAAGTTCCTCGGCCTGGTCCGCGACCGCCTCGACGCCGAGGGGCTCAAGTACGAATACCTCGACGGCCGGACCCGGAACCGCGCCGAGCGGGTCGAGCGGTTCCAGACCGACCCGACGATCCCCCTGTTCCTGATCAGCCTCAAGGCCGGCGGCCTCGGCCTGAACCTGACCGCCGCCGGCTACGTCTACCTCCTCGACCCCTGGTGGAACCCCGCCGTCGAGGCCCAGGCCATCGACCGATCGCACCGGATCGGCCAGACCCAGCAGGTCTTCGCCTACCGCCTGATCTGCCGCGACACCGTCGAGCAGAAGATCCTCGAACTCCAGCAGAAGAAGCGCGACCTCGCCGACGCCATCCTCGACGAGAACCGCAACGTCATCGGCACCTTGACCCGCGACGACCTGGAGTTCCTGCTGTCGTGAAGCCGAGGGCGATCCTGTCCCCACGCCATGATTATCCCAGGGCCCAATATGGTGTTGCATTCCCGCGAGGCGTCAAATCGCCCGGGCCACCTTATTAGGGATAACTTCCGATGGCTAAAACACATTGGGTGAACATTCAATTTTGTCGGCAACGCCCCCACGAATCATAAGGGGATCGAGATCCATGAGGTCGAGGTATACTACTCGACTACTGGTCAAACCCGAGACGAGTTTGCCATCTTCGACAACAACATGCAGTGCTTCGGCCACTTCCCGACTTTGGCTGACGCTCGCCAATTCCTCGATAAATGGGTGCCCTGACGCATTCTTGAATCCGTCCATGACGCCCGCCGACTCTTGACGCGGATCTGGGTCGGCCCGTGAATGATGGGCTGTCGTGACACGATGCATGAAGGAGGATGACCATGCACGGCGTTGTGAAGATCAAGGGTTTGAAGTTCCTGTACAATCTGATGGAACTTCCCGAAGATCCCGAAGTTTGTCAGGAACTGGAGACCGTCGAGGAAGGGGCGTGGATTACCGCCCCACCTGACATCGCTGACTGGCCCGAGGGGGCCGACCGGCCGGTCGTCCCGACGCTCGGACAATCCCTCGCCGATAAGAAAGTTTATCGATTGTTTAAACACGAGACGGAACTCGAACCTGCGGGATTCAAGCCGGTGAGGATGACCTATGGTGGGGTGTACTCTCGGGAACAGTGGAGCCAACTCGTCAAGGCCATTCCCAGGATGAGGGCGTTCGCGGCGATCCCGGCCGACCCCCCGGAGGTGACGGAAGCGGCGTGGCGGTCCATTCGGGAAGGCAGGTGAACCTTGTCGCGGATTTCGATCCTGGACGCCACTCCCGCCGGGTTGGCTTGCAAAGAGCCGGAAGATGACGAGGCGGGGCTTTTCCGGGCCTGGATGTATAAGGAACTCTTCGCTGGAAACCTCGTCGTCATCCCGGAAATCGCCGATTACGAAGTACGCCGGTCGCTGATCCTGAACGGCGCCTCGAAGTTCATCCAGCGTCTCGACGAATTGTATATCTGGTCGAAGGATATCCCTTCGATTACTTATCTCCCGATCAACGCACGCTCGATGCGAATCGCGGCCGAGTTGTGGGCACAGGCACGCCGGGAGCATAGGCCCACGGCCGACGACAAGGCCCTCGACGGCGACGTGATCCTGGCCGCGCAATCTCAAGAATTCTGCCGCGACTCGGACGACTGGCAGATCCTCACCGCGAACGTCGCACACATCACTCGTTACGTGGGGGACCGAGCCCGGTTGTATTGGGCCGTCGTCAACGAGTGGCGGAGGTAGCCGCACGGCGACCTTTAAGGGGACGCCCCGCTCACTTCCTCGACGGTTCGCCTCGCCTCGGTTGGCCCCTCGGGGTATGATCCCGAGGCGCCGGGGGCTGTCCCGGCTCGATCGGCCAGGGAGGGCCCGACCGTCATGCCCGAGACTCGACTGGGACCGGCGCGGGTGGCCTCGATCGTGGGCCTGGCGGCCCTGACCTTGGGGGTGGGCCTGGGGAGTTCGGGGCGGCTGACGTATCACGAGGCGTTCGTGGCCCAGGCGGCCCGGGAGATGGTCGCCGGGGGGGACTTCCTGGTCCCGACGATCGACGGCCGCCCCTGGCTCGAAAAGCCTCCGCTGGCGTTCTGGCTGGCGGCCTTGAGCGGCCGGGTGGCCGGCGAGGTGTCCGAGTTCGCCGCCCGGGTCCCGTCGGCGGTGGCCGGGACCCTGCTGGCGCTGGGGGTCGCGACCTTCGCCGCCCGCCGGTTCGGCCCGACGGTGGGCGGGCTCGCCGGGCTGGTCCAGGTGACCACCGCCTGGACGATCCTCCGCGGTCGGCTCGCCGAGGCCGACATCGTCCTGGCCTGCCTGGTCACCTGGACGCTGGTGGCCTTCGACCGGCTCAGGACCGAGGGGCCGGGGCCGGTCGCCCCCCCTGCCCCGGCCTGGCGTTGGGCGTTCTTCGGGGCCTTGGGGGCCTCGGCGCTGGTCAAGGGGCTGGGCTTTGGCGCGGCCCTGGTGCTGTCGTCGGCGGCGGTCGTCCTGGCGTGGGATCGGGATCGACGGGCGATCCGGGGGATGATCCGGGATGGGAAAGGGTGGGCCCTGGCGGCGGTCCTGGCGTTGACGTGGCCGGCGCTGGCGGCCCTCCGGCACCCCGAGGCGGTGTCGCTCTGGACCTTGCACGTGACCGACCGCCTGGCCTCGCGGCCGGAGCATTTCATCGGCGGCCCCTGGTGGCAGTATGGCCCGGCGGTCCTGTTGCAAGGGTTGCCGTGGACCCCGATGGCCCTGGTCGGCGCCCGGGGTTCGCTCCGCCGGGCGAGGGCCGATCGGGGCGGCCCCGACCGGCTCCTCTGGGCCTGGGCGGTGGTCCCGGTCCTGGTCCTGTCGACGGCCACGGTCAAGAACGCCCACTACGCGATCCATGCCTTGCCCCCCTGGTCGATCTGGGCGGCCTTGGGCCTGGTGGACCTGGCCGACCGCCTCCGGGCCCGCCGGGGGTGGTCGCCGGCCCGGGTCCGCCGGGGGGGGGTGATCTTGTTCGCCGGCCTGGGCCTGGCGAGCGGCCTGGGCTATCGGCTCCTCGGCCCCCGGCTCGACGCCCGGGGGGCGGAGTGGGCCTCATGCGCGGCGATCGGCCGGGCCCTCGACCCGGCGGTCCCGCTGGTCTTCCTCTACGAAGACTGGGACCGCAAGCCCTACCCCACGCCGTTCGGGCCCGTCCCGCACGACTGGGCCGTCCGCCTCTATTACCTCCGCCGCCCCGCCTCGTGGCGGCAAGGCGTGGCCGACCTCGCCGCCCGACCCCCGGGCCCCGACGCCGCCCCCTACGCCCTCCTCGGCCGCGACCGCGACCTCGAAGCCCTCCGCCGACTCGGCCGCGTCGAACCCCTGATGCGCGGGCCCGCCCTCCGGTTCGACCGGACCTTCACCCTCTTCCGGATCACGCCCGGACCCACCAATATCGCCAAAATTTATTAGTGAACATGTGGGGTGAGTCGAGGTATACAAGGATTACTTTACATGCTCACTGCAACAAGGTCATTTCTATCTCGTGAATTTCGGGGTCGACCGGGGCCTGCTCGGCGTCGCGGAAGGCGGGCTCTCCGGCGAGCCAGCGGTCGGCGGCGGTGGGGTCGTCCAGCGCGATCCGCAGCGCGGCGACGAGCTCGACGGCGCGGCCGGCGAGGCCCCGGGATTCGAGCCCGGCCTGCATCCCCTGGGCGATCCCCTGGTTGATGGCCCGCTGGATCGGGTCGGTGGGGATCGTGCCGACCTGGCCGGGGTCCTGGTAGAACGACAGGCAGCGGACGACGTCGAGCGAGTTCCACCCCCGGCAGGCGAGCGGGCGGTACTCGTGGATCGAGCAGCTTCCCGCTTCGAGGAGGGGGCAGGTCCGGCCGATCGTCCGGCGGCGCCCGCCGTCGGGGCCCAGCCCGGCCCGGTAGTGGCGCTCGATCCGCTCGCGGATCAGGGCCAGCTCTTCCGGGGTCCGCTCCTCGACCAGCATGCCGGCGATGGCGAGGATTTCCGGGACCGTGGTGGCGACCTGGACGTGGCAGCAGTACGAGCACCCGGCCCGGCAGGCGATCCCCTCGGGCGCCTCCGGGCGGCCCCGCCACGCCTCGACCTCGCGGTCGGCGTAGTCCGCCGCGACGTACGCCAGCTCCTCGACCTTGGCGATCGACCGCCCCTCGGCGACGATCTGCCGGGTCACCTCCCGCGCCGCCGATCGATACCCATCCCGCAACCGGGTCAACTCTTCGAGGATCGATCCTGGCTCGTCGGGCATCGCTCCGTACCTCCGGGAAAAACAAAGGGGATTCGCACCGCCAGGGCGGAGGATCGCCAGGGCTGGGAAAGGTTGAGGGGCGGAAGAAAGGGGATATAGGAAAGCGAGAGAAGGAGAAGCTCGCGCCTCCTCGACTTCCTCGTTCCCGCCTCGGCGATCCTGGCGCCTTGGCGGCGGAAACCGCCCCGATTTAGCCGGAATCCGCCCGGGCGTCTGCGCCAGTTCGTTGCTTCGAGGGCGTCTTTTCGCCATAATGGGGCCTGATCCGACGTCGATCCTCCAGGAGGCTCCCGCCATCCCAAACCCGAAACGCAAGCCGCCGAGCCAACGCCCCGAGCGTCAGATGGACGAGACGGCGCGGGCCATCGCGCGCCTCCAAGAGCAGGCCAAGCCCGAACGCTCCTCGGAAACCCGGCGTTCCAACGTCGCCAACCCCAAGCCGCAGGCCGGCCAGGTGAGCCAGTCCATCGCCCGCCGCAAGTCCGAAGGGCCGCCCCCGTCGATCTCGACGAAGCGTCCCAAGACCGGCGGCGCCTGATCGATCGATCATCGATCGATCCCCTCGCCGCGAGGCCGAGCCGGCCCCCGGGACCCTCAACGATCCGCCCCGGCCGGGCCGTTCCCGGCTCGATCGGGCCCGCGACCCTCGCCGACCCGGCTTCTCGACCCGCCTTCGACCGCCGGGGCCGCCCCGGACGCCCGATCCTCGGCGAATTCCGGCCCCGCGTCGAGCCCCGATCCTTCCCCCGCCCTGTCCCGGAAAAACGAAGCCAACGAGCCGCGCCTCCGCTCCTCCGCCGCCTCGGCGGACCCGGGGTCGGCGATGAGTTCCAGGTAGCCCGGCGCCCCGGGCAGGGCGTTGGCCTCGGCGATCTGGGCGACGGCCCGGAACAGGCCGCGCTCG
>JAABUQ010005640.1_pt1 | contig 19704 bp, 14 predicted proteins | sample 5560001 | NCBI WGS metagenome assembly JAABUQ01 (sample SAMN10711888, study PRJNA513371) | rock metagenome | isolation source: Antarctica rocks | place: Antarctica: Victoria Land, Finger Mt nord | collected 2015-12-18
AGCTCCTGGCGGCGTCGCTCACGTGGAACGGCTCCGCGCAGGCGTTCCAGCCGTTCACGAACCGCGACCGTGACGGCCTTCGTGATCGTCTCGCCCGTCTCGGCGGCCAGCTCGCGAGCCAGTCTGTCGGTCCGATCGTCCTTGATATTCAACGCCACCAGGCTAGGAAGAATAGCACCCGTCTTCTTCCTTGCGCCCGGAGCGGGCGCAAGGAACAGGACGCTGCCGCGGCGGGTGCCTTATCGGGTGACGATCGTGAACGTGAGCGTCTGGGGCCTGGAGCTGTGCCTGGCGGTGTCGATAGCGGTGATCCTCGCCTGGTAGCGCCCGGGCTTCAGCGCCCTCGACCCGATCCGACCCGAGAACGCAACCAGCTGCCCGGCGTCATCGACCGCCGTGCACTGGCTGGCCGACGGGCACGCCACCCCTGCAGTTGCTCCCGTCCACCGGTGCGGTCCAGCGGCGCCGGGCCAGACCACGACAACGACGCACCCCCGCCGCGGTCACCGAGCCGGGAGCAGCGCCACCAGCACCACGACGACGAGCAACGCCAGCCGGGCAACGCGATTGTGGGCGACGGCCATCTTCAGCGTGTCCTGGCTTTGATTGCTCGTGTGCGAGGCCCGGCGGGGGCGGTGATGTTGTCGAGGGCGGCGACCACATAGTAGTAGGTGGTATGGGCGTGTAGCTGGGTGATCGTGAGCGTGATCTTGGCGCCGATTTGGGTGACGCGGAAGCTGCAGGCACCCGCGCACAGGGCTTGGGCGCGTGTGAAGTCACGCCGGGTGCGGATCGGCGCCAGCGATTGCTTGACGAGGTAGCTGTGGGCGGGCGGTGGGTGGGTGCCGTCGGTGCCTGAGGCGGTGAAGTCAAGCTCGATTCGGTGCTTGCCTCGGGTGATTGCTCGCAGCCCGCTGACAGACCCGGGGGTGCGCGCGTAGACGCGCAGGCAATGGCGGCGCTCGCCGTCGAGCTGGCGCTTGGCCTGCGCGCGCTTGCGCGTCGAGGCGCGGCGGAGCATCGCGCGCTCACGTCGGGCCTGCTTTGTCACTCTCCCCACGCAGCTGCGCCAACCGCGGGCGCGCGCTGCGTATGCGGGGTCCGCGACCGGCCCGACCCGCGCCGAATCCGCGGAAGCGTGTCCGGCTACGTTGGTAGCGGTGACCGTGACCAGCATCGTGGCGCCCGCGTCCGCGACGGTGAGCTTGTAGGAGGAGCGGCGCGCGCCCGCGATCTTCGTACACCGAAGATGGCAGCGCTGCCACTGGTAGGAGAAGGAGAGCGGTGGCGTGCCCGACCACTTCCCGGTCGAGGCCGAGAGCGAGCGACCGATCGTGGTCTGACCTGAGATCGCCGGGCGCGAGCCCTCAGCCGGCGCCGTCGGGAGCACCCCGGTCGGCGCGCAGGGAACGCCGCCGTCACCGGGTAGCAGGTTGACGGGGCCCGCGGAGCCGGGCGTCAGGCTGTTGCCCACATCGTTCTCGTTGCAGTAGCCCAGTCGGCCGTCGCCGCCGTAGCCCCAACAGCGCACGGCGCCGTTGTCCAGCTGGGCGCAGGTATGGCTGCCTCCGGCGCTGATCGCCACGGCCGTCCGCCCCGAGCCGAGATCCACCGGGCCGAGCTGGCCGGGGGTGGTGGCAGGGGTATCGCCGGCGTTGCTGGTGTTGCCATAGCCGAGGCGGCCGTCGGCGGCATACCCCCAACAGAGCACGCTCCCGTTATCGAGGATCGCGCAGGTGTGCGCACCTCCGGCGCTGATCGCCACCGCGTGGCGGTTCGCGCCCAGATACACCGCGCCCTCCTTGTCGGGGGTGGTGGCAGGAGTGTTGCCAGCGTTGGCCGGGTTGCCGTAGCCAAGCTCGCCGTTCCCGCCAAAGCCCCAGCAGCGCACGCTGCCGTCGTCGAGGATCGCGCAGGTGTGCGCACCTCCGGCGCTGATCGCTGTCGCCTTATGGCCCCCCAGGGGCACCACCCCGTGGTTGCCAGGCAGGGTCTGAGGGGTACTGCCAACCGCGTTGGTGTCGCCATAGCCCAGCCGGCCGTCGGCGCCAAAGCCCCAGCAGAGCACGTCCCCGTTATCCAGGATCGCGCAGGTGTGTGAGTTCCCGGCGCTGATCGCCACCGCAGTCCGCCCGGTACCGAGATACACCGGACCCTCCTTGTCGGGGGTGGTGGCTGGAGTATCGCCGACGTTGCTCGTATTGCCATAGCCGAGCCGGCCGTCGCCGCCGCTATTCATCTGGTAGGCGCCACCAAAGCCCCAGCAGCGCACGCTGCCATCATTAAGGATCGCGCAGGTGTGCGCGCCCCCGGCGGTGATCGCCTTGGCTGCGCCTCCAAGGCTCACCGGTCCCACCGAGCCGGGCGTCTGCTTGTCGCCGATGTTGCTGGTATTGCCGTAGCCCAACCGGCCGTCGCCGCCAAAGCCCCAGCAGAGCACGGTCCTGTTGTCAAGCAGAGCGCAGGTGTGAACGTCTCCGGCGCTGACTTCGGTGGCGCTGCGTCCCGCGCCCAGGTCCACCGGGCCCACCGACGCCGGCGTCTGGGTGGCGCCAACCGTGCTTGTGCTCCCGTAGCCAAGCTGGCCGCTGCTGTTGAACCCCCAGCAGCGCACCTGGCCTCCGGCCAGCAGCGCGCAGGAGTGGTACAGGCCGACGTCGAGCTGACCGGCCGCCGGCGAGCCGGGTTCAGAGGCCTGCTCGGCCACCGCCGCCCCCGGCAGCACGCTCGCCCCAACTGCCAGGAGCAGAAGCGCGTATCTCGCCGGGCGCACCATAGATCCATCCAATTCTACCCTGATCCAGCCGCAATCTTCGCCTTGAGGGGTAGACTCAAGGACCCGAGGAGGTCGCCAATGGATCGCGTGCGTTTGATGTGCTGGTGCCGAAGCTGCGTGAGCGGCCTGCATCTGCCCGCGTTCGCAGCCGCGGATGCCGGTCTGTTCGCCGAGCAGGGGCTCGATGTCGAGTTCGTGAGCTGCGTGGCGCCGTCCGCCGGAAGCCTCCAGGGGTGGTCTGAGATGGTCACCGCGGTGGCTGCGGGAGAAGCGGACTTCGCCCTCACCTCGGTGGCCTACCTGCTGGCCGGGCAGGCCGCGGCTCAGGGTCGCCTGGCGGCTCGGTTCGCGGCCGTGTTTCATCAGCGCAACCCGATCGCCGCACTGGTCGCGAGCGATTCGGGCTTGCGCGAGCCGGAGGATCTGCCCGGCCGCAAGCTGGCGGCCCGCGGCAGCTGGTACGTCGAGGAGCTCGAGGGGGCCGTCGCAGAGCTCGGCCTGGCGCCGCTGACGCGGGTTGCGCCCAGACAGGAGATCATCGCGGCGCTCGGATCTGGCGAGGTAGATGTGATTCCCGGGTGGATGGACATGACGCCTAGCTACAGCAAGGGCGGCCGCGAGGTTCGAGCGATCGCGCTTCAGCTAGATGGCTACGCCACCGGGCTGGTGGCCGCCGATCGCCTGGCGCTTCAGCTGGTCTCGCGCATGCGAAACGCCCTGGCCGCCGGGTATGAGCTCCAGCGAGACCAGCCTGAGGTGGGGATCGCGGCTTTCAGGCGCCGCTTTCCCGGCGTATCAGAGCAGCACCTCCGTACCGGTTGGGCCGCGTTTGAGCCATACGCCTTTGCCGGACCCGCGCCCCTCTCGATGGACGCCGGGCGCTGGCAGAGAACAATCGAGTACACGGTCGCTACACACGGCCTGCCCAGCGTTCCCGCGGAGCAGGTGTACCGTCCTGAGCTCCTGGCGTCCGCGATCGAGTGCATGCCGGCGTAGCGCCGGAGCGAGGTCAATCGTCTTCGACCGAAGCGCGGGAACAGCGCGATCAGGACATCCGTTGACTGGACCATCAGGGCCTTGACCCTTCTGGGTGGCCTCCCACGCGAAAGTCCTCGCGGGGGATCGCGAAAGCGCCGAACGTCCTGTCATCGGTCCCGACGAACCAGACGAAATCGGTCTCGCATGAGGAGCCGAGATGCTTGCCCGCGACGGCCCTCGGCGGCTGATGTGGGAGGGCGCCACAGGGCTTACTCGCGCGAGCTCGTTCGACCTGCTTGCGCGGATCCCCCCCGGCGCTTCCAGCAATGCGGCGACGAAACCGGGGTGCGGCATCCCGCCGCACCCCGGTCCGTCAGATCCTCAGCCGAGGACCAGCCTGACGACCCGGACCACCGCCGCCTGCGGAGTCCGCGGCTTGGAGGTCAGCTTGGCCATGATCTGATGACCCCGCGCCCTGATCAGCGACACACACGACCCCGGCACCGCCCCGGTCACCGTCCTGGTCCGGTGCGCGGCGATCCGGAAGAAGGTACTGGAACCCTTCGTGCACTCGATCGTCGCCGTCCGATGGGTCCTGGCGATCCTGGCACGGGTACCGAGCGAGAACTTCCCGATACACGCCTTGGTGCTCGCGCACTGGAACCTCACTGACAGCTTCCCGCGATGCACCCGCAACCGGCTGCCCTTCAGGATCAACCGGCCATTGAACCGAGATCCCGTGGTGCGGAACGTCCGATCAGCGCCGTAGGAGGTGCCACTGCTGTTGATCGCCACCAACCGGAAGTGATAGGTCCTAGCCGAACTCAGGCTGGAGATCGGCGCGCTCACACCACCGTCGGTGGACACGCGACCGATGCCCGTCGCCGAGCCATAGAAGCGGCTGGTGCCGTACTGGAAGAACCAGGCCGTCGACTGCCCGCCCGTGAGCACCATGCCACCCAGCGTCGCCGATGCCGACGTTGGTCCCCGCGTCGATGTTCGCGCTGCGCCGCGGCAATGAAGTAATCGGGATAGCCATCGCCGTTGACGTCTCCCGGCGAAGCGATGGAGTTGCCAAACGTGGAGTTCGCCTGGGCGGGGCCGCTCGGGCATTGGCTTCCCGGGTATATCCCTCCGGAGTCGAGCCACGACGAACGGGGGGCGCGGCGCCCTGCCGCGCCCCCCCCAGCCCGTCAGCTCATCAGCGAAGGAACAGCTTGACGATCCGGATCACCGCCGCCTGCGGAGTCCGCGGCTTGGAGGTCAGCTTCGCGGTGATCTGATGACCCCGCGCCGCCCTGATCAGCGACAAACACGACCCCGGCACCACGCCGGTCACCGTCTTGGTCTTGTGCGCGGCGATCCGGAAGCCCGTCGTGGAGCCCTTCGTGCACAGGATCGTCGCCGTCTTGTGGGTCTTGGCGATCCTCGCGCGGGCATTGATCGAGAACTTCCCGATACACGCCTTCGTGCTCACGCACTGGAGCCGGACGAACACCTTCCCGCGATGCACCCGCAACCGGCTGCCCTTCAGGATCAACCGGCCGTTGAACCGGGATCCCGTGGTGCGGAACGTCCGATCCACACCGTAGGAGGTGCCACTGCTGTTGATCGCCACCAACCGGAAGTGATAGGTCGTCGCCGGTCGCAGACGCAACACCACCGCGCTGACATTCCCATCGGCAGAGATGCGACCGATGCCCGTCGCCGAGCCATACGAGCGCGACGTGCCGTACTGGAAGAAGAAGGCCGTCGACTGGTGGCCCACCTTCACCGAACCCAGCACCGTCGCGCTGGTGTTCTTGACCGCCTTTGTCCCGCCGGTGATTGCCGTCGGAGTCGTGGTGGGGGCCGGGAGCGTGAACGCGTTGGAGAGGAAGAAGTACTCCCTCCCTACGTCCTGGACGCAGCCAGGCGTGGGAGCCTGGCAGTTCAACGGGAGGCCGGTGCCCACGTCCTCGAACGGGGAGCCGGCCACGTAGTCGGGCTCACCGTCCCCGTTGAGGTCACCCGGCGCGGCCACCGTGAAGCCCAGGTTTGACCCGTCGTTGCCCGGGGCGCCGGGCTGCGCGTCGCTTGCCGGCAGGTCCAGGGACTTCAGCAGCGATCCGTCCTTGCCGTTGAAGATATCGGTGCCGCCGCGCTGGTCGAACACCGTCCCCGTCCCGCCCTCCTGGTGGGGGGTCTTGCCGACGTAGAGGTCGGGCGTGCCGTCCTTGTTGTAGTCGGTCTTCACCATCGAGAAAGCGAACTGCCCGCCCGCCACCGGTCTCGGGTCCTTTATCTCATAGAGCAGCGAGCCGTCCTTGCCGCTGAACACGAACGCGCGACCCGCGGAGCTCAGGCCGGTGGGGCCGTCCTGCAGGAAGCCGTTGGCGTAGTAGTCCGGGACCCCGTCGCCGTTGACGTCCCCAGGAGCAAGCGGCTCGACATCCTGAAAGCCGAAGAGCGCTGCGGCCTGCGGCGCGGGATCGTCGGTACGGCGGATCAGCGCGCCCGTGACGCCGTTGAACACGTACTCCGCCCCCTGGGCCTTGTTGCACGTCGCCGGAAACGCCCCCATGATGAGCTTGCAAGCTTGCTTGGTTGCGGTGTCGTAGTTGAACGTCGCGGCGTCGACGAGCAGGCGGGAGACGCCGTCGGGGCTGGTGACGTCGCCGAAGCCCTGCACCGCCAGCCCAAAGCTGCCGCAGCTGGACTTGCACGGGGCCGGCGCTTGATCTGCCGCCGGCATCGTGAGCTTACGGATCAGGGTACCGTCCTTGCCCGAAAAGATGTAGGCGGCTCCCTCGCCCACTCGGCAGTTGCCGGGAGTCGGAGTAATGGTGGTGCCGTCAGCGTTGTGCCCGCAGCCCGCCGGATCGTCGCTGCCGGAGGCGCCGACGATGATGTCCGGGATGCCGTCGCCGTTGACGTCGCCGGCGCGCCCGATCCGCGAGCCGAAGCGAGCCTGCGCCTGCGGGTCGGGATCGGTGAGCGAGTAGAGCATCTGGCCGGTGGCGCCGCTGAACACCCAGGCCTTGCCCTGGCGCTTGTTGCAGTTGGGCGCGCCCGGCGTGCAGGAGAGGCCAGTCGTCGCGTCGACATTCTGGGCGTCGGTGCCCGCGGCGAAGTCGGCCTTGCCGTCGCCGTTGACGTCGCCGATCACGGAGATGAAGAAGCCGAACTTGGCGCCCGCCTGAATCTCCGGCGAGTCGATCTGATACATGAATTTCCGCGTGTCTCCATCCTGCATGTACACACGGCCGGCGTTCTTAAACCCGCTGAAGGACTCGCTCGGGTCGGCGACCAAGAGCTCGTTGACGCCGTCGCCGTCGAGATCGGGCACGGTCGCCAAACGCTCCGACCAGCGACCTCCGGGCTGGGGGTTCGGAGACTCGACCCGCGTGAAGTTGGTGGTGAAGTCGGTGAACGGGTTCGCGGCCAGGGCGCTCGAAGCGCCGACCGTGAGCGTGCCTGCGATCGCCGCGGCCAGCACGAGCAGAGTCGGCCACGCCCTCTTGTGGCGCGCGGTCCCGGGCTTGGTCCCTACCGAGACCGCAGAATTCCGACAACGGTTGTTCATGATCACGTGCGTAGCCTCCCCTAAAGGTTTGTGGCCGCCACCACCCTAGCTGGGGGCTGGCCGGTGCGGTTCGCAGACTAACCGCGTGCCGCAGACTAACACGCAATCAGGACCGTGTCGGTAAGTGCGGGGCGCACATAGCGAGACTGTCTTCGTTTTGGTGGACAGAGCACCATCAACCGCCAGGCGTGCGATCAGCATGGCCAAGCCGTTCCGGCGGGGCGCGGCATCCCGTCGCGCCCCAAGCCCGTCAGACCGTCAGCTCCTCAGCCGAGGAACAGCTTGATGACCCGGATGATCCCCGCCTGCGCAGTCCTCGGCTTAGAGGTCAGCTTCGCCGTGATCTGATGACCCCGCGCCGCCCTGATCAGCGACACACACGACCCCGGCACCGCCCCGAGCGCATACAGGCAGCCTCTGACCGACCGTTAGCCTTGCGCGGGTGCTCATCGTCGACTTGATCGTCGGTGGATTGATCGCCGTGGCGGTGATCTGGGGCTTCGTGCACGGACTCACCGTCACCACGCTGGCCCTGGCGGGTTTTGGAGCCGGGGCTGTGCTCGGCGCGCGCCTGGCACCGCTGCTCCTCCACGGCGGTGAGAGCTCGACCTACGCCCCGGAAGTTGCCCTCCCCGGAGCGCTGCTGGTTGGTGCCCTGTCGGCGGCGGTGGTCGAGCGGTTCGGGCTGCGGCTACGCCGCCGGCTCGGCGGCGTGGGTCCCGCGAGCCGGGTTGGGGGCGTGCTGCTGGGCGCCTGCCTGGGCCTGACGGCGGCTTGGGTCCTCGGTTCGGTCGCCCTGCAGGTGGGCTCGCTGGGCGGTCAGGTGCGGCGCTCGGCGATCCTCGGCCGGCTGGACGCGCTGCTGCCGCCCCCCGGTCCGGCTCCCGCCACCAAGGTGGCGTATTCGCTGCCGACCTTCGCGGGTCCGCCGCCGGCGGTGGCCCCCGCCGACCCTCGCGTGACGGGTGCGGCGGGCGTGCGCCGCGCCGGGCGCAGCGTGGTGGAGATCGGAGGTGTCGCCTGCGGCCACTCCGGGGAAGGCAGCGGCTGGGTCGCCGCTGATGGCGTCGTAGCCACCGTTGCGCACGTCGTTGCCGGTGGGAGCGTCTTCATGGTGCGATTCAAGGTCGGAGGGAAAATTTACCGAGGCGCGCCGATCTGGTTCGACCCAAGGAACGACATCGCGATGCTTCGCGTGCCAGGAGTGAAGGGCGCGGCTACGCTCCCGCTGGTGCGCGGCCCGAAGCCCGGTACGCCGGCCGCGGTGCTCGGATTCCCGTTAGGCGAGTGGAAGGTGCGGCCGGCGCGGCTCGGCGCCACCTCGAGCACGTATGTGGGCCGCCTCTCCGGCGAGCTCAACGGCGTCTCTAACAACCTCTACGGGCGTCTGATCACTTCCTTTGCCGGAAAGGCAGAGCCGGGCGTCTCGGGCGGCCCGCTGGTCGACGGTCGTGGGCGGGTCCTGACTACCGTCTTCGCCGGAACGGTCGGCGGTGGCTACGGATGGGGGGTCTCGAACACACTCGTGCGCTCTGCACTGCGACGCGCCGGCCCGCGGGTGGGTACCGGGCCGTGCCCGTGAGCTTCGCCAGGGGCCTCTGCGTAGCACCGCACCCCGCGTGTAGCCTGTCGGCTCGGTGAGTCCGCAAACCAAACGCGCCGGACAACGACGCCGGTTCCCGGGGGACGGGGCCAAGCGGTTCAACACGCTCGGGTTCTGGGCGAGCTTGGTGATAGTGCTGCTGGTGATCGGCTACGTGCAGGCGATCGCTGCCAGCCGGCCACAGGTCAGCGGACAGAAGCTTCCCTTCTCGGCGTTCGTCAACCTCGCGGAGTCCGGGCGAATGGTCAACGCCCGCATTCTTGACGCCGATGCCTACGTGATCGGCACCTACCGGCGCGCGGGTGGGGCACCGGTTCGTTTCAACACCCCGTCGCTCCAGAATGACATCACTCGTGATCGGCTGATCCAGATCCTGCTCTCAAACCGGGTCCCATTCACAGCGGATCAGCAGTTCGGCAAGAGCCTGGTGGGTCCGCTCTCGCTCCTGCTGCCAACGCTGATCCTGATCGTCGTCCTCGCCTACTTCATCTTCTCCTACCGGCTCGGAACGGGCGTATTCGGGGTTCGCAGCGGCGCGCGGAAGGCCGCCGAGGGGCAGAGTGTCACGAGCTTTGACGATGTCGCGGCGCAGGAGGGAGCCATCACCGAGCTGCGCGAGCTGGCACAGTTCCTCTCGGACCCCAAGCGCTTCACCGAGCTCGGCGCGCGGATTCCCACCGGCGTGCTGCTGTACGGGCCGCCGGGCTGCGGCAAGACGCTGCTTGCCCGGGCGCTGGCCGGCGAGTCGGGCGCCGCGTTCTACTCGATCTCCGGCTCGGACTTCGTCGAGCTGTACGTGGGCGTCGGTGCCTCGCGCGTCCGGGAGCTGTTCAGAGAGGCCCGTGAGGACGCTCCCGCGATCGTGTTCATCGACGAGATCGACGCCGTCGGTCGCCGGCGCCGGGCCGGCCCCGCAGTGAGCGAAGGCTCCGGCGAGGAGCAGGGGCAGGCGCTGAACCAGATCCTCACCGAGATGGACGGCTTCTCGCCGGTGGAGGGCACGATCGTCGTCGGGGCGACCAACCGGCCCGACGACCTGGACCCGGCGTTGCTGCGTCCGGGGCGCTTTGACCGCGCGATCTCCGTCGACCGTCCCGACGAAGCGGGTCGCGCGTCGATCCTCGCGATTCACGCCAGGGGAAAGCCGCTGGCCAGCGGCGTGGATCTGCGGGCGCTGGCCAATCGCGCGATCGGCCTGACCGGCGCTGATCTCGAGAGCGTGATGAACGAGGCGGCGCTGCTCACGGCCCGCGCCGGTAAGACGGAGATCTCCCAGGCCGAGCTCGACGGCGCGTTGACGCGAATCGTCGAGGCCCCCGAGCGCCAGCGCCGGCTGGCGGTGCGCGATCGGACCATCGGCCAGCAATCGCTGGGTGCCGAGCGGGTGACGTTCGCCGACGTGGCCGGCAGCGAGGAGGCGCTGAGCGAGCTCGGCGAGATCAAGGAGTTCCTCAGCGACCCGAGCCGTTTCACGGAGATGGGAGCGCGCTTTCCCCGGGGCTTCTTGCTGGTCGGTCCCCCTGGCTGCGGCAAGACGCTGCTCGCGAGAGCCGTGGCGGGGGAGTCGAATTCCGCCTTCCTCTCGGTTGCTGCGACTGAGTTCACCGAGATCTACGTCGGCGAGGGCTCGGGCCGGGTGCGCGATCTCTTCGCTCAGGCGCGGGCGGTGGCGCCCACCATCGTCTTCATCGACGAGATCGACGCGATCGGCACCAGGCGCGAGTCCTCGCTGGACGGCCACCGTGAGCGCGAGCAGACCCTCAACCAGATCCTGATCGAGCTCGACGGCTTTCGCCAGCGAGACGGCGTGATCGTGATGGCGGCGACCAACCGGCCCGAGATCCTGGATCCTGCGCTCGTGCGCGCCGGTCGTTTTGACCGCACGATCACGCTCGACCTGCCTGACCGTACGGCGCGCCGGGCGATCCTGGAGGTCCACGTCGGCCGCAAGCGCCTGGGCCCAGACGTCGATCTCGACGCCGTCGCGGGCATTACCCGCGGCCTCTCGGGTGCCGACCTCGCCAACGTGATGAACGAGGCGGCCCTGCTGAGCGCCCGGCGGGGCAGAGGCCAGATCTCGATGTCGGAGCTCGGGGAGGCGGTCGAGCGGGCGACCATGGGCATCGCGCGCGCGCACGTGCTTACCGACCAGGAGCGGCGAGTGATGGCCTTCCACGAGGCGGGGCATGCCGTCGTCGCCCGCTCCGTGCCCGAGGGCCGGCTGCCGCACATGCTCAGCATCATTCCCTCGGGTGGCTCGCTCGGACGCGCCTGGCTCACCGACACTCACGACCGGCTGGTCTACTCCCGCTCGGGCATGATCGACGAGATGGCGATACTGCTGGGGGGCCGCTGCGCCGAGAAGCTGATCTTCGGGCAGGCCGGTTCCAGCGCGGGGGACGACCTGGGGCGGGTGGGGCGCCTCGCTCACCGGATGGTGCGCGAGCTCGGGATGAGCGATGCGCTCGGACCGATCGGCTACGCCCAGGATGCCGACGAGGACGGTCACACGCTCTCCTACTCGGAGGAGACCGCGCGCACGATCGACGCCGAGGCGCGCAGGCTCGTGGAGCAGGCGGAGCAGCGGGCAGACGGGGTGTTGAGGGCATCTCGGGACGCGCTCGAGCGGGTAGCGCGGGCGCTGCTCGAGTCCGAGACGCTCAGCTCGAGGGAGATCGAGGAGCTGGCGGCTGAACCCGTGAGGGCGCCGGCCCGCGCCTAGCGCCGCCGCGCTGAGCGCCGGCTCAGGAGCACCGCGCCGGCTAGGACCAGCACGATGGCCAGCGCCACCAGCGAAGCCGCGTCGACGAGGTCCGAGCCCGAGCCGGAGCCGGAGCCCGTCGGCACGGGGACGCCACTGCCCTCTGATCCACCGCGCGGGGGGGGCTGACCGGGAAGGAACGAGCGCTTGTCGAGGATGCCCGTTCCCTTGACGAACACCCAGCCGTCGTAGATCGCGGGGCGATAGGCGAACGTCCCTTGGGAGAAGAACAGCGGGACCACCGGGAGATCATCGCCGAGCAGACGCAGCTCGGCCCCAGCCAGCTCGTGGCGCGCTGGGCGATCGGGCGCGGAGGCAACGCGCCGGGCGAGCGCATCGAACGCTTGGCTGCGGTATCCGCTGAAGTTGAGCGGAGCGGCCCGGGGATCCGATCCGAACAGCGCGGCCAAGAACCCCGGGTCGTAGGAGGCCAGTGGAGGGATGCTGCTGATCGCCGCGTCGAAGCTCGGCGTGGAGCCGTTCTCGCCGATCGCCTGGCTCAGGGCTGCGCCTGAGAGCTTCGTCAGGGTCGCATTGGCCCCCACCCGTCGCAGGGCCAGCACGACCTGCCTACCGGCCTCCAGCCTCACCGGGTCGCTGTCGGCCGCCAGCACGTGGATCGAGGGCAACCGGAGCCGGGCCAGCGCCGCTTGGGCGGAGCTTGGATCGAAGCGGTGAAGGCTCGCGCCGGAGGCCCAGGGGGAGGCCGGGTGGATGTAGCCCTGCTGCGCGGCGGCCGCCGGCCCGACGTTGCGCACGATCCGTTCGAGGTCGAGCGCGTCGCCCACCGCCCGGCGCGCCGCGAGCCGGTCAAAGGGGGCCCGTCGGAGGTTGAGCAGCAGCGCTGTGCCGGAGTACAGCGGACCCGTGCGCAGAGCGATCCCAAACGCCGCTCCGAACTCCGCGGCGGGGCCCATGGGCAGGCTGAAGGGCAGCATGTCGACCCGCCGTTGCCGCAGGGCATCGTAGGCGCGCTCCTCCTGGTGGATGATCGGGACCCGGATCTGCGCCACCCGGGGAGACCCCTTGAAGTAGCGGTGGTTAGCGGCAAAGACGTATCCGCTCGCCGGCCGTGCGCTCACCAGGCGGTAGGGCCCACTTCCCACCGGCAGGCCTGGAGGGGCCAGCTGGCCGGGGAGGAGTCGCTGCCACAGGTGCCTCGGGAGGATCGGCAGATCCGCCAGCGGCTGGTCCTCGAAGCCGAGCGAGACGTGGCGCAGGTCGATCCTCACGGTCAGCGGGCCGGTCGCCTGCACGCCCTCGACATCGCCGAGCTCGGGCGTGAAGCGCGGGTGGAAGTGGGCGGCGACGAACTGGAAGGTGAAGGCGACGTCATCAGCGCTCAGCGGCCGGCCGTCCTGCCAGCGAACCCCTTTTTGCAGGGTGATCGTCAGCCGCCGGCCGCCGTCCGATCGCTGCACCGTGCGCGCGAGCCACGGTCTTGGGATGCCATCGGCGTCGCGCCAGAGGAGCGAGTCGTAGATCAGCGTGACCAGCGGGTAGCCCAGCTGGAAGGTATAGGGCGTGAGCGTCCCGTCGTAGCTGGGAAACGGCACCCGGACCAGCGTTGGGCCTGGAGGTTGAGCACCGGCCGGCGAAGCAGAGGGAATTGCTGCCAGCATGACGATTACGAGGGCGGTTAGCGCGCTCTTTCGCAAGCCTCGTAGCGCCACGAAGCAGAGAGTATCCGCGGCCGTACCGGGGATCGGTGGTTGACGCGCGAGCTGGATGCGCGCCTGAGATGGTGTTATGCTTTCGGGAATCTTCCGGGTCTGCTATGAGTACTCCGGGAACATCGAGTGGCGAGGCGGTTTCTAATGGGTACGAGGGCGCGTAGTATCTGGTTTACGACATTGGCCGTTTCGGCATTCGCTCTTGCGGCGGCAAGCGTCGCGTGGGCGTGCACTGGGGGAGACTTCGGGACGCCGCAAACACCGCAGGGTCCACAGCCCGCGACCCAAACACCGCCCCCCCCTCCACCTTCCCAGGCTCCGGCGACTCCGCCCCCTGGCGGCTCGGGCGCAGGTGCTGGCGCGGGCGCAGGTGCTGGCTCGGGCGCAGCTGCGGGCTCGGGCGCAGCTGCAGGCTCGACCGCCTCCGGTTCGACCAGCGGAGCCGGCGCCTCCGGTTCGACCAGCGGAGCCACCCAACCATCCGGCACGCCGGCCAGAGGCCGGACACGCACCACCACCACCGGAAAAGGCGGCGGCACTGGAGCGAACTCCGGTTCGGGCGCGACGAGCAACTCCGCGAGCGCGACGAGCAACTCCGGCACCTCCGGCGCGTCATCCTTCGGATCCAGCGCGTTGGCCGTCCGGGGTAGAGGCGCGACCGCAGGCGTCGCCCACCAGGGGGGACAGACCGTCTTCGCCAGCTCTACTGCACCGAGGAGCAAAGCGGCTCATCCGGCGCGTCAGCTAGCTAGCGCGGCCGCTCCCTCACCGCGCACCGCCACCGCCGACGTGTGGAGCGGCTTTGCCGCCTCCTCGGCGAGGTCACCCGTGTCCGCCGCGGCGGCAGCCGCCTCCTCTTCGGGGCAGGGCGGCGGTCTTGGCTCGCAGGTGCTGGTCGGCATGGTGATCCTCGGTCTCGGACTCGTCGGCGTGTTCGGCGGCGTCCTGGTCACCGTAGCCCGTCGCCGCAGGGCAGCGGCGGGGTCCACGCCCACCAGTGGCAGCGCGACTGAGCGGTAAGATGAAAGCCCGGCGGGGCGTCCCGCCCGAGGCAAGTCCCGCCCCGGGCATCCCGCTCGAGGCGGTTCCAGCGGAGCCTGAATCCACAGTTGCCGGACCCGTCCCCACGGATGACGTAGCGAGTGCCGACCGTAGCCCCCGCCAACGGCGGCGGGGCTCGACGCTCTCAGCGGTGCTCGGCGCGTCGCTGCTGCTCGCGGCAGTCGGTGCGGTATTGCTCTCAGGGGCGTTCGATCGCCCGGCGAGAGTCGGCGCCGTCGGCCACGACGCGCCGGTGAACGGCGGCGCCAGCATCGCTTCCGACATCAGCGCCCACAACTCCCCCACGCTGGTCCGCGATCCCGTGCGGCCCAGCAACCTGGTTGTCTCGACCCGGATCGACACGCCGTTCTTCTCCTGCTCGCTGCACGTCTCCTCCGATGACGGAGCCGCCTGGAGGCAAACTGCAATCCCGGCCCCGAAGGGGGAGGAGGCCAAGTGCTGGGCCCCGGATGTCGCCTTCTCGGCCGACGGCACCCTGTATCTGATCTTCGTCACGCTCAAGGGGTCCGGCAATCGTCCGCATGCGGTGTGGCTATCGACCTCCAAGGACGATGGGCGCACGCTGTCTGCGCCGAGGAAAGTGCTGGGCCCGCTGGCGTTCCAGGTCCGCCTGGCCGCCGACCCGGTCAAGCCCGGACGCCTGTACCTGACCTGGCTCAAAGCCGAGGGCGGCGATCTTGCGAACTTGAAGTTCACCAACACCGGAAACCCGATCGAAGCCGCACGCTCGGACAACGGCGGAGCATCGTGGACTCAGCCCGTACGAGTGAGCAGCCCGGCGCGCCAACGGGTGGTCACGCCGTCGCCGGTGGTGGACCCCAAGGGCGAGCTCTACGTGCTCTACGTGGACCTTGGCCAGGACACGTTGGACTACGAAGGCGAGCACAACGGCCAGGGCGGGCCTCCCTATCCGGGTCCGTACAGCCTCGTGCTGGCACGCTCGCGGGACGGGGGAGCGACCTGGGATGAGTCGCTCGTAGACGACCGGCTGGTGCCGATATCGCGCTTCGTCGTGTTCTTCCCGCCGTCTCCTTCGGTGGCGGTGGATCGGACCGGCCGGATCTATGCCGCGTTCCACGACAGCCGTTTCGGCGACGCCGACGTGATGCTGTGGACGCTCGAGCCTGGGGCTGCGCGCTGGCAGGGGCCAATGCGCGTCAACGACACCAAGCTCCATGACGGCACCTCCCAGTATCTGCCCAAGCTGGCGGTGGCCCCCGACGGCCGGCTCGACGTCCTCTACTACGACCGCCGCTCAGACCCAGCGAACATAATGACCCGCGTCTCGCTGCAATCCTCCTTCGATCACGGCCAGAGCTTCACCCATGCCGTGACGCTCTCCAGTCGCTCGTTCGATTCCCGGATCGGGTTTGGCGCCAAGGAACGCCTCCCTGACCTCGGCAGCCGGTTGGGACTGATCTCCGAGAACCGCTTCGCGCTCGGAGCCTGGACCGATACCCGGGCCGGAACCCAGGCGACCCAGAAGCAGGACATCGCGGACGCCGCGGTGGCCGTGAGGGCGCCGTCGGGCCTGTCCGACGCGGCTCGGTACGCGCTGCGCTACGGAGCCCTCCTCCTCGGGCTGGTCGGCCTCTCCCTTCTCGGCCTATGGGCAGCAGCGCTCAGGCCGAACCCCGGCGCCAGGGCAAGAGGTGCGTCGCGCCGGACCAGGAGGCTCGGCCACGCGAGGGATCAAGATCGCTGAGGCCCGGCCACTGGTGGTTGGCGCGGCTGAGCGTTCCGCGGACGGATATCGCGGCGGTCAGACGCACGCGTTCACAGCGGATTGTCGCGAGGCCGGGGGATCCGTTTCTCGGTCGGCTATGGGCTCAACGACACGGTCCGGGGCAGCGGTCCTCGAAGTGCCCGAACCGGCGTGGCTGCAGGCGATCGACAGTGATGGCGCCGATCGAGACGGCGCCTGGGTGGCGGAGCTCGATTTCGCGGCCCCGTCGTCTCGGCCGGAGGGCTCGCGGCTGATCTGTCGCTGCGAGTGACCCCATCCCGGCCAGGACATCGCCGTCCTGGAACTGCGTCATCATGGCCGCGCCCGGGTCGGGGACAGCATCCGCTGTGGCAAGGACACCGGCACCGGGTCTCAAAGCGGGTTCGTCTCTGGTGTCAGGGCGCGCTTGGTGATTCCCGCCCGCGCGGCTAGGCGGGGCAGCAGCCGGTGGACGTAGGAGCTGTCGATCGGCGAGCCGTCCAGCGTGCAAACGATCGCCGAGCGCATCGCCCACGATCACCCGTTCGGCGCCGAGCTGGTGGCGGCGGTCAATCCACCGCCGGAGGATCGCCGAGTTCGTCGCGCCGGGCGTCGAGGTCCACGTCGTGCGCCTGTAAGGCGAGGGCGTCCGCGCGCCTCAGTCCGCAGCGCCACAGGACCGCGATCAGCGCCCGGTTGCGCACGCCCGTGGGTGCGCTCCGCGAGCACGCGCCGATCAGCCCCAGGACCGCGTGCTCTGAATCGAAATCCTGTCAGGCGGCCGCCTCCCGGGGTTGGAGCGTGACGTTGTGGCCGAGCGCTTCGAGCTGTCGGACGAGGCGTTTGGTGGTCTTTTCCGGGTCGCGCTGGGAGAAGTAGTCGCCGCCGAGATCGCGGTGCAGTTCGCCGTTGGTGAGCATGTGCCAGGCGGCGGTCAGGATCGAGTGCCCGACCGCGGTGATCGCTTTGGAGTGCCCGCGGCGGCCGCGGAGGCGCTGGTATTGGGCGGCGTAGTAGCTGTCTTTGGTCTTGGTCGCGGCGAGCGCTCCCTCGGTCAGTGTGCCGCGCAGCCATTTGCTGCCTTTACGTGTCCGGCCGGAGCGGCGTTTCCCGGCAGATTGGTCGTTGCCGGGGCAGAGGCCGGCCCAGGAGGCGAGGTGCTTGGGGGTCTTGAACGCGGTCATGTCGACGCCGATCTCGGCGATCAGCACCTCGGCGGTGCGCTGCTTGACGCCGGGGATGCTCATCAGCAGGTCACGCTGCGCCGCGAAAGGGAGCATCCGCTCCTCGATATCGGCCGAGAGGCGGTCGATCGCTTCCTCCAGGAAATCGATGTGCGCGAGGATCTGGCCGATCACGAGTGCGTGCTCGTCCTCGAACCGTCCGACGAGCGCCTCCCTGAGCGCGGGGATCTTCTTGCGCAGCTGCCCGCGCGCGAGCTCGGCCAGCACGTTCGGGTCGGTCGTGCCTGACACGAGCGCGTTGAGCATGTCGCGGCCGCTCTTGCCGAGGATGTCGGTCGCGACACACCCGAGTTTGATCCCCGTGTCCTCCAGGATCTTGTGCAGTCGGGCAGCCTCCCGCTGGCGGTCCTGGATCTGGGTTTTGCGATAGCGGGTCAGGTTCCGCAGGGTCCGGATCGGCTTGGGCGGGACAAAGCTCGGCGTGAGCAGCCCGGCCTCCAACAGCTGGCAGAGCCACTGCGCGTCGAGCACGTCGGTCTTGCGACCGGGGCACTGCTTGACGTGGCGGGCGTTGACCAACATGCAGTCGAAGGTGTCCTCGAGCACCGCCCAGATCGGCTTCCGCCGGGCTCTTGGCGCTGTCGGACTGGCTGGCGGCACTGCAGGTCAAGCAGGTCGTGATGGAAGCGACCGGCGTGTACTGACGGTCGTCTGGAACTCCGCGATGTGCTCGATCAGCTTGCGGCCCCACGCGCACGCACGCTGTCACCGACGCCTTGTGAACATCCAGCGCACCGGGGCGCTCAACGATCCGCTCCATCCTGATCCTCCTACGGTCACCGACAACGATGGGTTCGCCGTCCGCAGGAGCCTCGCATCGACAGGCGAGTCTGAATCACGTGCTCATGGCAACAGGCCGGGGTTCCGGCCAAGGCCCCCACGCCAGACTGATCTACGGGCTCACGAGCACCAAGAAAACGTCGGCGTCAGCGCACGGCGCGCAAGATCATCGCAGGCGAGCCGTCGAGCACCGCAACCCCGATTTCACTCTCCGGGGTGGCGAAGCCGCCATGACGACTGATCTGAGAGGACCTCGGCCGCCCGGCGCATCGAGGAAGGGGATCTGTCGCCCGGAAGGCTGCTTGGCTGTCACCGAGAATCCGTTACGGCCTCGGGGGGAGGTTCGTCGGTCGGCACGGCTGCGAGGACAGCTGCAATCGGGATCGTGATCGCAGCACTGAGTGCTTGGCAAGAGAAGACGACGCCGATGTCCAGCGTGAAGGGCTTGTATTCACGGACGCCGGCGCCGATCACGTCGCGAAACTCAGGCGGGGCTTGCGGAGGCGGTTCGGCGGGGTCGAGTCACGAATTGGTGCGAACACGGCGCGCACTGGGGTACGCTTGGCATCATGTCAACGCTCATTGTCGGAAGCCCTCCGCCGGAGCTCGAAGCGCTGCTCGAGCGCCGCCGGCTCGCCGGTGCCGATCGCCACGACGAGGTGTGGGAGGGTGTCCTGTACATGAACCCGCCGCCCAGCCACGAGCACGAGCGGCTGTCGAGTGTTCTACACCGCTTGCTCGGCCCGTGTGCGGACGCCGCGGGCCTGGAGATCACCGGGGGCATCGCCCTCGGTGACCAGCACGACTATCGCGCACCGGACCTTGCGCTGCACCGCCCGGGCGCCGCGGCGCAATGGCATCCCACCGCCGCGCTGGTGACCGAGATCCTCTCCCCGGGCGACGAGACTTGGACCAAGCTCTCGTTCTACGCCGAGCACTACGTGGACGAGGTTCTGATCCTCGACCTGGCCAAGCGAACGATCACCTGGCTGGCGCTGACCGAAGGCGAGTATCACCACGTCGAGCGCAGCGATCTGATCGAGCTGGGTTCCACCGCCCTCGCCGAGCAGCTCGACTGGCCGTAGAGCCGTCCCTGGTTGGAGGCGCCGTGTCGCCGCCGGCGACGTACCGCGCTTGGTGCTTTGCCGCTGCGTTCAGACGCCCACACCTCATCTCCCAAGAAGGGGTTACGCCCGCGTCAGGGTCAACGACATGCGGCCCGCTTGCCCGTTGTTCGAGCAGTGCCTTGGCGTAGCGCACGAGGCCCGCGACCACCAGGGCCTGCGCTACGGACTGCTTGGGCTCGGACTCGTCGCCGTGGTCCAGGGCGACTACGGGGTAATCGCGCGACCCTCCTCCTCGAGTGCTTGCACGTTCGACATCGACCGCTCTTCGCCCGCTCCGCTCTCAGACCCTCGCGAGTCTGGCCTGTCCTGCTCCTGATGGCCGCCAGCTAAGACGTCGCGGGCGCGCTCCACCATCCCGCGGTCCCCGCGCAAGCCGGTGGTGCGTTGAATGTCGTCCTTGACGCCGACGAGGGTCTCGTGAATCGTCGCG
>JAABUQ010005641.1_pt1 | contig 19704 bp, 19 predicted proteins | sample 5560001 | NCBI WGS metagenome assembly JAABUQ01 (sample SAMN10711888, study PRJNA513371) | rock metagenome | isolation source: Antarctica rocks | place: Antarctica: Victoria Land, Finger Mt nord | collected 2015-12-18
TTTGCAAAGCCGGGGTTGCGTCCTCCACCGATGGCCCAAACGACTCCAGTCCCGCGCGCAGGTAAAACAAGACCCGGCCCGCCGCCCGCGCCATATCTGCGGTGGCAAACGACGCCATCGCGACAATCTCCTGGCGCAGCAGGTTCTTGAGCTGGTCTTCCAGTTCGGCTTTGCGGGCGGCAGTGAGTCCTGCCATCGCGAGCGCGAAGACCGGGTCGCCGCCTTCTGGGATTAACTCTTCCAAAGGCGAGATGGCAGCTTGCGTCTCCGCCTCGGCAGGCGCGGCGCTTTGGCCCGGCAGGGCCAACTCGGGCAGGCCGAACGGAGTTTGGGTCAGCTCCTCTAATTCGTCCGGCTGGTCTTCCAGGCGCTTGGATAAATCCAGGGCTAGGTTCACGGCTTCTAGGTATAGCTCCGGCACAAAGTCCAGCACCGAGCCGAGCACGGCACGAATGGCCGGGTTCTTGAAGCGTGCTTTGGCAAGCAGCTCGGTGGTATCTGCCATCAAAAGCTCATCTATGGACGAGTGGTATTCGTTGGTAGTCAGCAATTGCCGCCAGCGCTGGGCGCGCTCAAAGTTTAAGAGGTGCGGCAGGGCATTGCGCACATCGCGGTCGGTGAGCAGCATGTTGGCGAGGTCGGTGGCGGTGAGCAGCGACGGCAGCATGGCCCCGGCCAGCGTACCCGACGAGACGGCGCGCTCTAGCCACGAACGGCCCTGCGCGAACGTGCCCAGGCCCACAATCTGGTTGAACTTGGCCGCGGGCAGGTTCGCGATCAGTGCGGTGTTCTGTGCAGGGTCGCTGTCAATCACGGCCGCAACCAGGGCGGCGGGCATCTCGCCCAGTGCCTGATAGCGCGCCTCGGCGGGCATCGCCAGCAGCATGGCGGACTTCTCGGCAAAGGTCGGCGCGGCCACGATCTGCGAGACGACGATAGCCAGGCTGTTGTCGCCCTCTGCAGCCGAAGGCACAAGGCTTAGGTCGCTCGGCTGTTTAAATCTAAACTGTGGTTCGCTCATGCACCCTCCCCAAATCGGCACATAAGTATACCCGATTTTGCGCGCCCTGTGCTTGCGAGAGGAATTGCCGGCACGCGCGTCGTATGGGCACAGCGAGACACAGTGGCTTTCTCCCATCGCCCGAAGGCAGCCCCCATGCAGCATGAACATATCCCGATTGGCCCCGACGCTCCGCAGGCCGTCAACACCGTGATTGAAGTGCCCAAAGGCGCGTCCAACAAATACAAGTACCAGCCTGAACTTAACATCTTCGGGTACGACCACACCCTGTTCTCGCCGCTTTACTATCCGTGCGACTACGGCTGGATTTGCGGCACGCGCACGCGCGGCTCGCGCAAGCCGCTGAACATCCTGGTGATGGGCAGCAACCCCACGTTCAGCGGCTGCCTCGTGGTCGCGCGGCCCGTAGGAACCCTGCTGATGCATGATCACCGAGGCGAAGACCACAAAGTCTTGTCGGTGGCTGTCGCCGACCCGCGCTTTGACGGCATCCGCTCGCTGGCCGATTTAAGCGAGCACACGCTGCTGGAGATACAGCACTTTTTTGAAATCTATCAAGTGCTGGAGCAGCGCGAAGTGTCTATCGGCGGCTGGGAAAACGTGGAGCAGACCTGGGCGCGCATCCAGGTGGCATCGGGTGGGTAGCGTCCCGCAAGAGAGAACCTACCCCCGGCCCCTCCCGAAGCGGGAAGGGAGTAAGAGAAGTTGTCCGTTGCCTTTCTTTTCCAAGAAGCCCGGTTACAGAAAGGCACAGGATAATTCTCCTACTCCCTTCCCGTTTCGGGAGGGGTCGGGGGTAGGTTCCCGTCTTCCCTTCGCTTCCCCTCACACAACCGTTTTCTTCCACGCCCCGTACTTAAACAGCAGGAATGCCCCAATTCCGCTGAGCATCGTAGACACAGACATCGCCCACCACGCGCCGGGCGTGCCGCCGTGCAGCGTGCGCGCCAGCAGGATGCCCAGAGGCAGCCGCACCCCCCACATAGTCAAGACCGCCACCCACGCAGGCGCTTTGGTGTCCCCCGCGCCGTTCAATGCCCCTGTTAAGATCATGCCGAACGCGAGGAACGGCTCCGACAAGGCCGCGATGCGCAGGTACAGCGCGCTCAATCGCACCACTTCCGGGTCATGGCTGAACAGGTGCGCGAACGGCACTGCAAACACAAAGAACACCGCCCCCATCACAATCATCACCGCCAGGCCCTGCTGCAAGGCCGTCCACGCCGCCGCTTCGGCCCGGCGCGGGTTTTGCGCGCCTAAGTTTTGGCCTGTCAAAGTGCTCGCCGCCACGGAAAAGCCGAAGCCCGGCATGAACGCAATGCTTTCCGCTGTCAGTCCAATCGTCAGGGCGGCGACCGCTGCCGTGCCTTCGGGCGTGCGCGCGAGCACTCCGGTAAAGGCCATCATGGACAAAATGCGCGATGAGTTTTGGCCCAGCGCAGGAATGCCGATGTTGAGGATGCGGCGCGCCCACTCGGTTTCCAGGCGGCGGCGCACGCCCATCATGCCCGCCACGCGGGTTCGTGGCAGAAACGCCAGATAAGCCAATGACGCCACAATGGTAGAAGCGGTCATGGCGACTGCGCCGCCCGGCAGCCCCATCTTGGGGAAGCCTCCATGCCCAAATATCAGCAGCCAGTCGCCGCCCAGGTGAACCACATTCGCCAGCACCGAGACCAGCAGCGGCGTCACCGTATCCCCCAGCCCGCGAAAGACGCTGGACAGGGCGACCATGACAAACGTGAACGGGATGCCCAAGATTGTAATCGCCAGGTACTGGTCGGCGAGGCTCGCCGCCTGATGGTCTACCCCCAGGGCGCGCAGCAGCAAGCCGCGCGTCGGCCATGCAATCGCAATGCACACAAGGGATGCCAGCCCGGCAATCCACACCGACTGATTGGCGGCGATCTTGGCCTCGCCAATCTCCTGCGCGCCGACAAAGCGGGCCACCAAAGCGGTCGTTCCGACCCCAATGCTCATGCCCACGCTGAACAGCAGAAACATCATCTGCCCGCCCACGCCCGCCGCCAGGGCATCCTTGCCCAGATGCCCGACAAAAAACCGGTCCACAAACGAGTTCAAGGTTTGCAGCAGCATGGTCAGCACAGTCGGCCACGCCAGCATCCACACCACCCGGTGCAGTTCGCGCCGGGTTTCAGTTGTTTCCGCGCCCGGCTGGGGAGCCAATCCGCCCACCGCCAGGCCGACATGCTGTGACGGCGTTTCCGAGGCGACGCTTTCGGGCGCGATGCTGCCTGCCGCCTGATCCAATGCCATAACTAAGTGCCTTTCCATGCCGCCCGGCCTGCTCCGGCCAAACGCCCCTAGAGTGTACCCGCCGCACGCCTGTTCCCGGCGCACAGCCACGGCGTTGTTTCGGCGCTGCAGGCTCATTGCAAGCCCATCCCAGCGACGGAACAAAATCTTCCGTCGTTGGAACGCGCGTGACAACCGGTTAAAACGCGCGGGCAATGCCCACATGAAGCCGAGTGAAAGAGTTGTGCTGCTGCCAAGCAGAGGCTGTTTGACACCGCGCAAATCTCTGTGATACAATGCTTTGCGGCTGCGCGAGGCTTTTGCGTCGCCGCTCGCCCGTCCCATGATCAAGCAAAAAGCGCGCAGGCTGCCCTGCGGCTTTGCGTTGGTCACGCTTAGCCTGCGGCGTCCAGGCTCCTCATGGCGCAAGGAACACTTATGGCATTCACCCTTCGCACTGCGCGTGCTTCGTTTGTCTTTGCGTGTTTGTGCGGCCTGCTGCCTGCGGCTTTGGGCACGCGGGCGCAGGCCCAGGCTTGGGGCAGCGCGGGTGACGCGAGTGCGTCCGGGGCAATTGTTCCCGCACGCATGCACAACCCTGCCTACGACTTTGACCAAGATGGCTTCAACGATCTTTTGTGGCACAACACAAGCACGGGGCAGACACTGACCTGGAACATGAGAGACCAGACCATCCTTGCTGCGGGAAGCCCGTTTGCGGCTGTTGCCAACACGGCTTGGACTGTGGCCGCTGTCGGCGATGTGAGCGGGGACGGCCAGCCCGACCTGCTCTGGCAGAACCGGCAGACCGGGCAGGTGCTGTTCTGGCTGATGGGCGGGAAAGGAGGCACTCAGGTGCTTTCGTATGGCAGTCCGTTTGCCACGGTTTCAGACACAAACTGGCGCATTGTCAGCCTCGCGGACTTCAACGGCGATGGGCACCCGGATATACTATGGGAAAACAGCGCGACGGGCCAGCTTCTGGTTTGGACAATGAACGGGACAAGTGTTCTTAGCTACGGCACTCCTTTTGCCGCCGTGACCGACACGCACTGGCAGGTGGCAGGAGTGGCGGACTTTGACGGTGACGGCCACCCAGACTTGGTGTGGGAGAACAGTGTGACGGGGCAGGTGCTGGTGTGGAACCTGGGCGGCGCGACCGGCACAACGGTACTGACTTACGGCAGTTCCTTTGCCACGGTCAGCAACACGGCCTGGCACATCGTGGGTACAGGTGACATAGACGGTGACGGCCACCCAGACCTGACATGGCAGAACACGCAGACGGGCGATGTGCTCCGCTGGCGGATAGGCGAGGCCGGGGGGCAGCAGGTGCTGGCTTACGGCAGTCCATTCGCCACTGTCTCTGACACGCACTGGCAGATTGTTGGTGTCCACTAAGCCCGATGCGCTTTGCTGCGTCTCGTGTTCAGCCATCTCCATAATGCCAAGAGGGCAGCGGCAGGCCGCTGCCCTCTTGGCTTGGCTCCGGCAAGGCGATCAGCAAAGCCGCACGGCGCAAGAGACTTCGTTGCAAACGGCTCTTTTTTCGGTTACAATAACAGCAAAACAAGCGTATAGGTTTCTATGGAACAGCCAACGCGCCGCGAAAACATCGGAGCCTGGACGTGCGCCGCGCTCAGCACGCTCGGGGCCGCCGATGCCGGGGTATTATGGTGGGCACACCGGCGCAATCTCTCCCTGCCGTGCACGGGCGATGGGCATGGGTGCGATTTGGTGGCGGCAAGCCGGTGGGCGCACTTGTCGCTTGGGCCGGTGCAGGGCTTCCCGCTCGCTTTGCTTGGTCTGCTGGCATATCTCGCGATGCTGACCCTGTGCCTGGCAATTCTGGGAACAGACATGGCCCGTGCGCGACAAAATCTGCGCCTCGCTTTGCTGGTAGTTGCAATTCCCGGCGTCTGCTATTCGTGGTTCCTGCAATATGTCGCCCACTTCAAGATTGGCGCGTTTTGCGTGTGGTGCTTCTCGTCGGCCTGCGTCATAACATTGCTGTGCGGGGTGGCGGCGTGGAGCCTGGGCGGACATCAGGGCCGAGCCTCAGCAGGCACGAGCGAACAGGGAGCAAGCACGAGCAAACAGGGGACTGCGCCTATCCCCGAGAAAGAGAGTGCCCGTTGAACAAAAAGCCTTTGCTGCTGGTGGTGTGGCTGTGCGTGCTGGGCGGGCTTGCGCTTGCTATCAGCCACTTCGGCGGCGGCACCGACAATGGCAGCCAGGCCGCCCCTGCCGTGTCCGTGCCTGCCTTGGATACCAAAAAGATGGCCGCGCAGTGGCCGCAGATTGTTTCCCATGCCGCTGCCCCGCCGCGCGGCAACCCGCAGGCGCGCTACACCGTCGCGGAGTTTGGGGACTTCCAATGCCCGCAGTGCGGAGCTATCCGCCCCAGCCTGGAGCAGTTCCTAACGCAGAATGCGGACAAGGCAAACTTCATCTTCGTGCATCGTCCCTTTCCCTTCTATACTGACGGCAGCGTGATGCACAAATGGGCCTTGCCGTCCGCGCAGGCATCGCAGGCGGCGGCGAGTGTCGGCAAGTTTTGGCCGATGTACGACGCCTTGTACTCGCACCAAGACGATTTGGAGCCAGGGTTTTACCCGCAGTACGCGCAAAGCGTCGGCATAAGTGCATCGCAGTTCAAGGCCGCCTATGCCGCGCCCGCAGCCAAAGCAGAGGTGGATGACTCGATGAAGTTCACCACCGATTTAGGCATCCAAAGCACGCCGACCGTGCTGGTGCACGACAACCAGACCGGGCAAGTGTGGGCTTATCAGGGCAAGGACGGCACGCCGAGCCAGCCCGGCGTGGCTGATTTGCTCGCCAGCCCGCCGTGGGCAGCGCAGGCTCATGCGGGCACGGCCAAAGCGTAGCCGCTCAATGTACTGGTGGGTATCGGTGGAAACAAAGCAATGCAAACTGCCAACACAAAGCCGCCTAATGGTCGGGGCGTTTTCACTGTCGTTTTGGCGTGCTTAACCTGTGCGGTCTTGTTCCTATCTTTGTATCTGCATTGGGCCGGCAAACACGGCACTCGCTACACAGTCACCCTTCTTTCCCCACCACAGTGGTCATGGGGAGCGGGCATGGAGCAGCAAGCGGCCACCATGGAGCAGGATGTCACCGCCGACGGAGAGGACTCGAGCCGGAGTAAGACTGTTCACTACAAGCCCTTCACGGCAGGAGCCATCAAGATTACAACTGAGACAGATGAATACCCATAGCCCTGATGCATAATCATTATTAACCGCCTTAAGTGTATAATGCCTAAGCGATGCTGCCCCGCAGCACAAAGTAAATGGCGTATCAGTCGAGGATAAGTCAGCGATGTTCAAGTTTCATGAAGGAGCGTCTGTTGCCCTGAAAAGCGACAATGCTCTGTTTGGTTTGGCGGCGGGAGCCACAGGCACAGTCTGGGCGCAGTACGATACGCAGCCACCCGTCTACGAAGTGACGTTCTCCGTTCCTAACAGCGCCGACTTTGACGCGCTGATGCACGAAGACGAGTTGGCGGACGCCGTGCCTGCACAGAGCGCCGTTGCAGAAAGCCAGGCGCGTTTCCCCACCTCAGTTTAGCAGGTTGCGACACGGCTTTTATCAAGGAACACACATGGCACAAAGCGCCGACGATACGGAACTGGAAACGCTGATCCGGGCACGCTACCCCATTATTTATGTGGTATCATGGGAAGAAAAGCGCGTGGAAGATGCCCTGCGCGCTCTGAGCCAGGCGCGCGGCAAGAAGATGTACCAGTGGACAGTCACACAGGGGATGGTGCTCGACCCGCGCAGCCGCGATGAAGGTACGCGCGACCCCCTTGCTGCCCTGGACTTTGTGATGAACTCGCGCGACCAGGCCGTGTTCTTGTTCAAGGACTTCCACCCATTTCTGAATGACGTGGCCCTGGTTCGGCGTTTGCGTGACCTCACCTATGCGCTGAAGACAAGCTACAAGACCCTGGTCATGCTGTCGCCGCTGCTCAAGCTTCCCCCTGAGTTAGAAAAAGAAATTACCGTTGTGGACTACGGCCTGCCGTCGTTGGAAGATTTGGGCAGCCTGCTGGACAGCATCACCGAGTCGGTGAAGTCCAATCCCCAGGTGCAGACATTAATGACAAGTGATGAGCGCGAGCAGATACTCAAGGCCGCCCAGGGCCTGACTGCCACCGAAGCGGAGAACGTCTTCGCCAAGTCCCTAGTGGAGAAGCGGCGCTTTGATGTAGACGTCGTGCTGTCCGAGAAAGAGCAGATTATCCGCAAGTCGGCCATCTTGGAGTACTACCGTGCCTCCGAAGACTTCGCGACTGTGGGCGGGCTGGACCTGCTCAAAGACTGGATGGAGAAGCGCACTGTCGCCTTCACCGAGAAGGCGCGCGACTATGGCCTGCCCGCGCCCAAGGGCATTTTGATGCTGGGCGTGCAGGGCTGCGGCAAGAGCTTGTCGGCCAAAGCTATTGCGTCACTGTGGAAGCTCCCGCTGCTGCGCATGGACGTGGGCAAGATATTCGGCGGCATCGTGGGGCAGAGCGAGGAGAATATCCGCAAGGCCATACGCGTAGCGGAAAGCACCGCCCCCAATATCGTCTGGATTGATGAATTAGAAAAGGGCTTTGCGGGCACGCAGTCGTCGGGCATCAGTGACGGCGGCACAACCGCGCGCGTGTTTGGCACATTTATCACCTGGCTCCAGGACAAGACCGCACCATGCTTTGTGGTGGCGACGGCCAATGATGTGTCCGCCCTGCCGCCCGAGCTTCTGCGCAAGGGGCGGTTTGATGAGATATTCTTTGTAGACCTGCCTAGCGCTCTAGAGCGTGCCGAGATATTCGCCATCCACCTGCGCAAGCGCAAACGCAACCCCGCTTTGTTCGATTTGGTGACACTCGCGCATGAGACAGCGGGGTATAGCGGGGCTGAGATTGAACAGGCGGTTGTGTCTGCGCTTTATGATGCGTTTGACCAGGAGCGGGAAGTCACCACGGATGACATTTTGGAGGTGGCGGCACAGTCGGTGCCCTTGTCGCAGACGATGAAAGAGCGCATTGACATCCTGCGCGTGTGGGCGGCGACCCGTGCTCGGCCTGCGTCGTCGGAGCCTGCCGAGCCAACTGCCGCCGAGTTTCCCGCCCCGCACATGGAAGATGTGCCTGCTTTGGTAGACTGAAGTATTACACGCCAATGCAGCGCGAAATCCAGATGTTTGTGGATAACCTGCACGCTGAACGCGGCCTGTCGCCGCACACGCTGAGCGCCTACCAAAGCGACTTATCCCAATTTGCCGTGTGGCTTGCCGAACGCAAGACGGCGCAGTGTGCCGACATCTCCCCTGACCATGTGCGTGCCTTCCTGGCTGGCCTGCACCAAAGCGGCCTGGCGGGTGCCTCGCTTGCCCGCAAAGCGTCTTCCTTGAGCTTATGGGCCGCGTTTTTATGCCGCGAGGGACTTTGCGCCAGCAACTTCGCGTCGGGCTTGGAGCACAAGCGCGGCGCCCGCCAGCGCCTGCCCACCACTCTTTCCCTTCCCGAAATCCTGCGCCTTTTAGAAGCCCCGCGGCCCGACACGCCCGACGGCCTGCGTGACCGCGCGATGCTGGAAACCATGTACGGCAGCGGCCTGCGCGTCTCTGAGCTTGTGCAATTGCAGACGCGCGAGCTGGACATGCGCGCCCTGCTGGTGCGCCCGTTCGGCAAGGGGTCTAGGGAGCGCGAGGTGCCCCTGAGCGAAGAGTCGGTTCTCGCGGTGCGCGCTTATCTCGCGTCTGCCCGGCCCGCTTTGATGCAGGGCAAGCCCGACTCGCCGTTCTTGTTTGTCACGCGGCGCGGCGCGGCGATGACGCGGGCACAGTTTTGGAACCTGATTAAAGCCTACGCCGCCCAGGCGCAAATCGCCAAGAACGTCACCCCCCACACTTTGCGCCACTCGTTTGCGACGCACCTGCTAGCAGGCGGCGCGGACACTCGCTCCATCCAGGAGATGCTGGGGCACGAGAGCGTGGAAACAACCCAGCGTTATACCCGCGTGGATGTCGCCCGCCTGCGTGCTGTCTACGATCAGGCGCACCCGCGCGCCTGAACGCTTTTATGACCTGAATGCCCCTTATGAAGCGCGTCATACTTGTTGTCATGGACGGCTGCGGGGTAGGGGCCATGCCGGACGCGGCACAGTATGGCGCTGCCGACACCCAAAGCGCGACCCTCCCCCATGTCGCCGAAGCTGTAGGTGGCCTGCACCTGCCCTGCCTGCAAAGTCTAGGGCTGGGCAATATCACGCCTATTTTCGGCGTCCTCCCGCAAGACGCGCGCGGCGGGTGGGGACGCATGGCGGAAGCCTCGCAGGGCAAGGACAGCGTCACCGGGCACTGGGAGATGATGGGTTGTGTCACCGCGCAGGCGTTTCCCACCTACCCGCACGGCTTTCCCGCAGAACTTATGGCTCGCTTTGAGCGCGAAATTGGGCGCGGCACTTTGGGCAACTGCGCGTCGTCGGGCACCGAGATACTGGCCCGGCTGGGCGCGGAGCACCTGCGCACGGGCAAGCCGATAGTCTATACGTCGGCGGACAGCGTGTTTCAGGTCGCCGCGCACGAGGCCGTTGTTCCCCTCGCTGAGCTTTACGCCATCTGCGAAGCCGCGCGCCGCTTGCTGCAATTTCCCGACAATGCGCAGCGCGTGATTGCCCGCCCCTTCCTTGGCGACACGCCCCACTTTCGGCGCACGGAAAATCGCAAAGACTATCCGCTTGCGCCCCCGCCGGGCAGTCTCCTCCAAATCTTGCAGCACGCCGGGAAAACTATGCACGCTATCGGCGTGGTCGCCGACCTGTTCCCCCGCGCGCTGTTTGCCCAGGCTGAGCGCACGCAAAACAACCCTGCCCATTTGGATGCTCTTCTGCGAGCCGTGCAGCTTGGCACGGAGGACTTTGTTTTTGCCAACTGCGAAGACTTTGACATGCTTTACGGCCACCGCAACGATGCGCCCGGCTTTGCCCGGTGTTTGCGCGAGTTTGACACTTCCCTGCCCGCCATCTTAGACGCCCTGCGCCCCGATGATCTGCTTCTCATCACCGCCGACCACGGCAACGATCCCACCACTTTGTCTACCGACCATTCCCGCGAGTTTGTGCCCTTGCTGGCCTTTGCGCCGAGCGGGAAGGTGCAGGGCAATCTTGGCACTCGCGCCACCTTTGCTGATGCTGCCGCCACAATCGTCGCCTGGCTCGGCGTTGTCTGGGCCGGGCCAGGAACGCCGTTTGCCTAAAGCAAAACCGTTTGAGGCGGCTTTCCAGGGCCTCTCTATGGCGTTAGTACGGCATGACAAGCGTGTACCAACGACGGAAGAAAGCGTTCCGTCGTTGGTGAGAGCTTGCCACGCGCAGGTAACGAGGAAGCTAGGAGCAGACAACAAAGGCACAGCGCGGGGGCCAATCGCCAATGCCTGTCAAGGGCCGCACGGAGCAAATTGTGGCTTTTCGAGTGCATCGCCACACAAACGCGTTTTTGCTTGACGCAAAGCGCTCCCACGCGCCATACTAACGTTATATTTTGCGCGGTTGGAAAGACGAGAAAGACAGAACACACTATGGCGAATCCTTTTGAAAGTGTCCGGCAGGAGTTTCATTTTGATGGCGGCAAAGCGGGCACGATGTATTCCCTGCCGCAACTGGAAGCGGACGGCGTCGGCCCGGTTTCCAAGCTGCCCGTGTCCATCCGCATTGTTTTGGAGTCCGTCCTGCGCAACTGTGACGGCAAGCGGGTGCTGGAAGAAAACGTGCGGCAGCTCGCCAATTGGCAGCCCCAAAGCGACCGCACGGAAGAGATTCCGTTTGTGGTGGCGCGTATCGTCCTGCAGGATTTCACGGGCGTGCCGCTCCTGGTAGACCTGGCGGCGATGCGGTCGGCGGCGCAGCGCATGGGGCGCGATGCCGACATCATAGAGCCGCTCGTGCCTGTGGATTTGGTGGTAGACCATTCCGTCCAGGTGGACTTTGCCGAAACCAGTGATGCTTTGCAGCGCAACATGGAGATGGAGTTCAAGCGCAACCGCGCCCGCTACCAGTTTCTAAAGTGGGGCACGCAGGCGTTCAATGGCTTCAGCGTCGTGCCTCCCGGCATCGGAATTATCCATCAGGTCAATTTGGAATATCTGGCGAAGGGCGTGCTGCACAAAGACGAAGTTTATTACCCGGACACTTTGGTAGGCACGGACTCGCACACAACCATGATTAACGGCCTGGGCATTGTGGGGTGGGGCGTCGGGGGCATAGAGGCCGAAGCGGGCATGCTGGGGCAGCCGGTGTATTTCCTCACCCCGGACGTGGTGGGGGTTCACCTCAAGGGCGCGCTCCGTGCGGGCGTGACCGCGACTGACCTGGTGCTGAATATCACCGAATTGCTCCGCAAGACCAAAGTCGTGGGCAAGTTTGTGGAGTTTCACGGCGAGGGCGCAGCATCCTTGGGCCTGACTGACCGGGCAACTATCGCGAACATGGCCCCGGAATACGGCGCGACCATGGGCTTTTTCCCCGTGGACGAGGAAAGCTGCCGCTACCTGGCCGCCACGGGGCGCACCGAGGAGGAAGTGGATGCGTTCCGCCAGTACTTCCGGGCGCAGGGCTTGTTCGGCATGCCTGGGAGCGGGGAAATCAAGTACACGCAGACAGTCGAGTTGGATTTGGCGAGTGTCGCGCCCTCGGTGGCCGGGCCGAAGCGTCCGCAGGATCGCATTGATTTAAGTGAAATCAAGCCGAAGTTTGAAGAGCTGCTGCAAAGCCCCACGGCCTACAACAAAACCCTGGCCGAGCTGAACAAGAAGTTTGTCGTCCTGACAGGCCGCGCGGGCAATGACAAGATGTACCAGGAGCCGATCAGCGGCGGCGGCGAGCAAGACCCGGAAACAGCCCCCGAAGCCACCGGCATTCCGCACGAAAGCGTCCACGACACCAGTACGGATACCGAAGTGGAGATGATGCAAAACCGTCCCACGCCCGACCGCATTGAAGACGTCAGCGCGGAAGACTTCCCCCGCGCCCGCGTGGACCTGCATCATGGCGACGTGGTGATTGCCGCCATCACAAGCTGCACCAACACGGCGAACCCCAGTCTGATGCTGGCGGCGGGCCTGGTGGCAAAGAAGGCCGTCCAGCGCGGCCTGGATGTGCCTGCCGCAGTGAAAACAAGCCTCGCGCCCGGCTCGCGCGTCGTGACCGAGTATCTGAACAAGACGGGCCTGACCGAGTATTTGGACGCCCTGGGCTTCCAGACGGTCGGCTACGGCTGCACAACGTGTATCGGCAATTCCGGCCCGCTCGAGCCGCACCTGGAGGAGGTGGTGACCCGCAACGATTTGGTGGTCGCCAGCGTCCTTTCAGGCAACCGCAACTTTGAGGCGCGCGTGCATCAAAACGTCAAAGCAAACTTCCTGATGTCCCCGCCCCTCGTGGTCGCGTTCGCACTGGCAGGCCGTGTCAACATCGACATGGCGACCGAGCCTCTGGGGCAGGATACGCAGGGGCACGACGTGTTCCTCAAAGACCTGTGGCCGACAACCGAGGAGATCGGCGAAGTCTTGCAGGCCGCCAACGACCCCGACACGTACCGGCGATTGTACCGGGACTTCGCAGACCAGAACCCGCTATGGCAGGATGTGCCCACGTCTACGGGCACTGTCTACGACTGGGATGAGCAGTCCACGTACATTCAGGAGCCGCCGTACTTTGACCGCTTCGGCATGACGCCCGGCACGGCCAAAGACATCAAGGGGGCGCGTGCATTGGCGATATTCGGCGACAGCGTCACCACGGACCATATCAGCCCGGCGGGGGCGATCAAGCCGTCCTCGCCCGCAGGGCTGTACTTGCAGGAGAAAGGCGTGGCCGTGGAAGACTTCAACTCCTACGGCTCGCGCCGAGGCAACGACCGCGTGATGATGCGCGGCACGTTTGCCAACGTCCGCATCAAGAACCTGATGGTGCCGGGCACGGAAGGCGGCGTCACAAGCTATCAGCCGGGCAACGACGTGATGAGCATTTACGATGCCAGCATCAAGTACCAGGCTTCCAATGTGCCGCTGATGATCTTCGCAGGCCAGGAGTACGGGACAGGGTCAAGCCGCGACTGGGCCGCCAAGGGCACGCGCCTGCTGGGCGTCAAAGCCGTCATTGCACAGTCATTTGAGCGCATCCACCGCTCCAACCTCGTGGGCATGGGCGTGCTGCCGTTGCAGTTCAAGGACGGCGACAGCGCGCAGCACCTGGGCTTGGACGGCTCGGAGACATTTGACCTGATCGGCCTGGAAGGCGGCATTCAGCCCCGGTTAGGTGTCACATTGGTCATCCATCGCTTCATCGGCGGCGACGAGGAAGTGCCAGTCACCCTGCGCATTGATACGCCGATTGAAGTAGACTACTTCCTGCATGGCGGCATTCTGCCATATGTGCTGCGGCAGTTGATTGAAGAAGACATGGTCAGCCAAACCGCCCTCCTGCTGGACCACATGCAGCCGCGCGTCCTGGCGGAGTAATCTGCCCTACCACCAACAACAGCCCTGCCATTTGGCAGGGCTGTTTTGCTAGCAGGGCTGCTTCACGAAAGCAAACAATGGCAGAAGGAATAATTGCTAAGCAGGGTGAACTTTGTCAAAGGCCGAAGGGCCTTGCGCGGATAACAGGCGGCTCAAGCGCAGAAAACCGCACGTTTGCTGCGTTATGCCACAAAGCACGTCTCAGATGGGGTGTGCGGTGTCTACTGCACAATCACGTGTATTATGCCGCACTCATGCGGCACAGTAACAAGTTATATCGCTCGAAACAGGCTAGCTATAGAACATGAGCGTATGAAGTCCTTTGTTGATGCTATCGCTAAGCGGTATCTGTGGCTCGTTCTCCCGCTGGCCCTGTTCGCCGTTGCTCAGGGCCTGTATGTGATCGAGGGCCTGTGGCAATGGGTCGGCTTACATGGCTACTTCGTTGACGGCGGCAGGGGGGACGGAAGTCAGGCCACCCTGCATTCCGTTTGGGGTGCGTTCGTCACGGCGCTAGGCTCCCTCGGCCTCGCGGGTGCTTTCCTAGCACTCGGCTTGTGGCATCGCCGTTGCAAGCGAGCGGTATAACACGCGCTGCACCTGCGGCACACGGAGCGAAGAATGAGCGCAGTTTGGCGTCAGGTAAGCGGGGCCGTTATACCGCTCCCACCGGGCGGTGATAGGTTCCCGACAAGGCCGCGCACGGGGGCGCGGCCATAAATCTCAACTCGCTTGGTGAAAGTGGCGGGCCACGGGATGACCGCACGCGAGCCGCACGACCGGCGGCCACAGTGGGCCAGCAGACCCCGAACTAGCGCTATAACAACTGCTGCACCTGACGTCACACTGCGCTCCTTGGTCGCTCCGTGCGTCGCAGGTGAGCTTAGCCGTTGGGCCGCACAGCGGTAGGTGATACTGGCTTTATTCGCCTTTCAAGGAGAAGCAACTTTGAGCATGAACAAGACATGGGTTCTCTTATTGCTTCTCGTCATAGTCATTATTACCGGGATTGCTGTCCCATTTATACGGCAGAGTACCTTAAATTCACAACTGCTACACGCTATCTCTTTCGGGGCTACAGCGGGAGAAGTCCGGGACCTCATCCATCGTGGGGCAGACCCAAACGCCGGGGAAGCATCAGTCTATAATACAGCCCTAGACCGAGCCATCGCCGGGACAGACTCGGACACGATCCGGGTACTGCTGGATGCGGGGGCTTCCGTAAAGCCGCAAGGGCAGGCGCATACATCACCGGCTATCCTGCTGGCCTGCTACAATGGCCCGAGAGGTGGGCTGCCGGACAGTAATGGGTACCGAATTCTCTTTACTGAATTGCGGAGTCACGGCGCGAGTCTCGAAGAGAAAGATTCGCTAGGCTTCACGCCGCTGATGCGGGCAGTCTGGTCGGGAAACGTCGCTGCCACCAAAGCTCTACTGGCGTTGGGAGCCAACCCGCGAGCGAGGAATAATCTTGGTTATATGGCCTTAGATATGACGGCACAAAGCGGTGGGGAGGAGCAAATTCAGATAGACAATTTGCTTCATGCGTACCGTCAGGCGCATCCCGTCAGCCATGTGAAACATTAGCCAGTGCGTGTGCGGCCCAACAATGCGCTGCACCCGACGCCAGCGGCGCGGTTACCTGTGCATCACTTGAAGGCTCTGCGCGCGGTGTCGCCGGTGAGCTTTGCCGTTAGACCGCTCGAAGATAGTTCGTTAGCTACGGCAGCCAGGAGACCGGATTGTGTCACAGCAAACTCGCAAAGTCGGCTTCATCGTTCTGACGTGCCTCATCATTACGAGCGCCATCATTTGTTTGAGTGCCGAAGGACGCTTTCGCCTGCATCTCTTTGAGTTTGGCGTTCGACATGGCATCGAGGATAAACAGACGGGGATTACCTACGCCACGGATGCGCCCGGTTTGAAGGTATTTAGGAACAGCGAGCGGTGGACGCAGGGTGACAAGCTGCTAGTTTATCGGATGATGGCTGATCCGCTAGCGGCGTCCAGGCGTGAATCCTCAATCTTCATGACAGGATACAACTGCGGGTATTATTCTGTTGTCGTCGGGATAGTTGTTGCTGTGGTGATTGTTGTGTTTTACTCTATGCATAGTCAGCGTCACAGAGCCAAGCAAAGACTTGGGGCTTCCCAAGACGCTGTTCTGTAGTCTTTCCGGTGAGCGGTCTAACAATGCGCTGCACCTGACGCCACCACCGCCGTGTCCTGTGCGTTTCAAGGTGGCTGTGCAGGCGGTGTCGCAGGTGAGCTTGGCCGTTATGCCGCCCTCAATGGCGGTCACTGTCATAGGAGGAAGAAGTGCGTAATCAGTGGCTCCCTAGCGGCATCGCCGACGGCTTAGGCTCGGTCGTTCTAGTCGCCGTGGTAGAGGAGGCAGTCTTCCGTGTCCTCTGGCACAAGGACACACCGCCAATCATCCTCGTGACAGTCTGCGTAGCCACCTTTTCGTGGCGGCTATGGCGGGCGTTCCGTAAGGCCAATGCGAAGGGACGAGCATAACAACCGCTGCAACCGACGCTAAACTGCGCCGCTCGTTCCTCGCTTTGCAGTCCGGTGCGGTTGAGCGTGACCGTTATGTCGCTTGTACATCACCGGGTTTTTCAGGCGGGAGGGCGAAAGGTCGTATGCATTTCACCGAAGCAGTGGGCATCGCCGTCGGAGCCGTGTTCTTAATAACCAGCATCATCGCCGCCTTCCAGAAGGCTGGCCGGAAGTAGCAATGACCTGCACGGCCAGCCCCATAACACCCGCTGCACCTGACGCCAAACTGCGCTCATTCTTCGCTCCGTTTGTCGCAGGTGAGCTTTGCCGTTAGGCCGCAGGGCGCGGGCCGGGATTGAAATCTTGCTGAGGGCGAAAATATGCGGCGGCTAATCGTTTATTTCTTGGAGCGGGTTATAATAGTCTTACAAATGGTGGATGTTGTTGTGACTGCCTATGCGAAGGCGCGTATTTAGTCAAGCAATGACGTTCAAAGAAGATGACGACTGCCTTTCCTGCCTGACGGTCTAACAATGCGCTGCACCCGACGCCACCCACCGCGTCCGCAGCAGCGAGTTCGTAGGGTTTGCTTGGTGGGTATCGCGGGTGAGCTAGGTCGTTAGACCGCGTAGACGATTGCAAAGCATAGGGCCTATATGACCATCTATCAGTTACAGACTGTTTATGTTTGCCTGGGTCTATTGGTTGAGTTTATTGGATTTGGAATGACTGCATATGCGTTAAAGTTAGCACTCACTCACAGGCGAAAGGCTCTTACGGCATGGCTTGTTCCATCGGTCGTTGGGCAGATTGGCACTATTGGCTATTCATTATGGACACTGCTTTTTCGGTGGCTGGGTCTGCGAACAACTCCCGCAAGCACTTTGACTGCTGTGATTTGGGGAGGCATTGACGGCCTCATAGCGTTGTACGCGATAAGTCGTCTTGTTATGTTCGTGCGCGTTTACTGTCGTGAAGCCGGAGCAAATCACGGCGCGGTCTAACAACTGCTGCACCTGACGCCTACGGCACAGGTGAGCTTGGCCGTTGGGCCGCAGAACAAAGCGGGTCGCTATACGCGAAGGAGGCTGCCAATGCCTGAAGACCTTGATCTTGACGATGTTCGTCACACCAACCCTAATGAGAATAACCACCGCAAGACTAGGTTCAAGCAGGGTTGGCGAGACGCGGTAGAGGGCCAGGAATATGGGCTGGAACCGCTGCAACGTTTGACGTGGCAGAACCTGGGCTATCGCCTGGGCCGGGTGTTACGGGAAACATCAACCGAGATGGTAGAAGAGATGTACGACTGGTGCGTAAGGCAACAGTTGCAGAAGCCCTGACCGTCTGCGGCCCAACAAGCGTTGCAGCGGACGCCAAACTGCGCTCCTCGTTCCTCGTCGCTTTGTTCAGCGCGGCTGAACTTGGGCGTTAGACCGCACAGGGCCTTCACTGTGTCGCAGGCTACAAAGACTTCGGGAGCCTATATTGGAGAGTGGTCTGCAAACTTTGCTTGACTTAGGCTTTGAGGAAGCGGGCGAATGGCTCGCGTCTGGGGCTATGCTTAAGTGTTCGCTGGTACGCCATATGGAAGAAAGAGACATTCTGTATGCTTTCGTCTCGCAGGGGCAAGTCCTATACATCGGTAAGTCTGTGCGTACTCTCAGCCAGCGTATGTATCAGTACCAGAAGCCGGGGCCTACTCAACGCACAAACATTGTGAACCACGCCAATATCAAGCAGGTCTTAGAGCAGGGCGAGACCATACAGATATTCGCTTTCGCGCCGAAGGAGCAGTTGCATTATCGGGGGATACCGGTCAATTTAGCGGCAGGGCTAGAAAATACGCTTATCGGCAGTCTAAGGCCTGCTTGGAACCGAATGGGCTTATCCGGCTAACGCTGTGCGGTCTAACAAGCGTTGCAGCGGACGCCCACCACCGCATTCTCAGGTGCAGCCCCGCAAGTCAAGTGCAGGTGTTCGGTGCGGCTGAGCGTTGCCGTTGGGCTACACGATAGGGGCCATTCCGAGAAGCGGGATCAAATCAAAGCCTGGTTTGAGTTTGTAACGGGCGATGTAAGTGCTATCCATTTGACCGCTGAGGAAGCAAGCAGATTGCTCTGCGGGATGAGGACGAGCTTAGAATACCGCATAAAACGGCCCGGCAACTCACTAAAGTGGCCGGGCCGTTTTCATTATTGCACCATAGTGCCAGCGTCGTTAAATGACCGCCCGAACCTTTGCGAGTTGCCAGACGGGCGACTTTGTGAGCGGGCGATTTGCCCTTTACATCTTCATTTTGCTGCCGTCCATGTACCCGGCGGGCGTTTTGGCCTGCTTGACCAGCGTATGCCCCATGTTGTCTTTGTAGCCCATCTTCTTTGCCATTGCGGGCGAGTAGAAGGCTTTGCAGTCCTTGCAGACATAGACAGTGTGCGCCGCCATTTTTCTGCTATGCGCCATCTTGCTGGCGGGAGCCGCCTGAGCGACTGGTGCGACAGACAAGGCCGCCAGGGCGACGGCGGCGAACACGCCAGCCAGCCGGGGAGTGAGTGAAAGCGTCATGATATTTTTCCTTTGGAACCGAGCGCGAGATCAGAGCATGATTGCCCTGCATCTACAGGGCAGTGGCGGGGATGCTGCTGCCCTGTAAACGATTGACCGCCCCTCTCAGGGACGTAATTCTTAGACCATGTAATTCTTAGACTGTAGTCGGGGAATGGCCGGACAGCGGGCGGTGCGGGCTTCTTTGTTAATGCCACCTCGAACAGTCCGGCAAGCCAGCACATCGGGCAACCGCGAAAGGCAACCAGCGCACCGCCCCCAAGCAGCAGAGCCACAATGGGGAGGCTGCCCGCGAGCGAAAAGGCCGCGACGAGAAGGGCAATGCCAATCATCCCCCGTACCAGATGGATCATAAGCGGTTTAGTCGGACACATAGCAATTCTCCATGACATTTACGCCAAAAGATGTTCCCGGATGAGCAGCCGTCCCCGGTGAATGCGGGTTTTCACCGTCTCCGGCAACAGGCCGAGGCGGGCGGCGATCTCCCTAACTGTCAGCTCCTCAAAATCACGCAGAACGATGATTTCCCGGTAGATGTCGGGCAGTGATTGAATGGCCATCACAATGTCAAGCCGCATTTCAATATCTATGCGTGTCGTCAGGTATTTGTCTTCGATAGCGTCATCTAGCGGAACGTGCTGATGGAACATCTTTTGCGCCAATCGTTGACACTCACGCCGGATCACTTGAAACAACCACCCGCCGAACGCCCCTACCGAGCGCAGCGCCGGAAGGTGGCGGTAGAGGATGATCAGCGACTCCTGCACGGCATCTTCCGCGTCCGAGGTCGTCACGCAGTACCGGGAGGCGTAGCGGCGCAGGTTGGGC
>JAABUQ010005642.1_pt1 | contig 19704 bp, 19 predicted proteins | sample 5560001 | NCBI WGS metagenome assembly JAABUQ01 (sample SAMN10711888, study PRJNA513371) | rock metagenome | isolation source: Antarctica rocks | place: Antarctica: Victoria Land, Finger Mt nord | collected 2015-12-18
TGCCGTTCGTGTACGCGTGGCAGGGCTTGCTGCTTTTGGGCAACGCAGTGAACGCTTGCTGCAACAGGTGGCTATGGATATCGAGGGACATACGGGCCTGCATGTGGATGTCATAACGGGCGCATCAGGGCGTCCACTGTCAATGCAGTTTGCACCAGATGCAAACGGGACACCGCAAACACTCTCACAGGTCTGGATACAACCATATGCTGCTGTGACCATCTCCTCCGGCGTGAATGTCGCTAATCTTGTGTTGCTCGTTGCTGCTCTGAGTGTCACATTGCTCACACTCATTGCCGCTGCCTTGCTTGCGACAAATGGGCGTCTAGCGGATGTGCGACTTCTGCTCGAAACGGGTTGGTCGCGGCATTTTTTGCTCGCTGAGGCTGTACTGGAAGCGTGCGTGGCGGCACTCCTGGCGGCATTACCAGCGTGGTTGATCTCCTTGCTCTTGAAACCTCTGGGCCTACCTAATGTTCCTGTCGGTATTGTGGTAGGTACACTGGGCATTGCGGTTGTGTTGTATGTTGGAGTGGCTATGCTTGCTACGCGAACAGCATTCGTTGTGCGAAATGTGACGCATAAGTATACACGCCAACCCTGGCTACGAGGCTCCTGGTGGTGGATGCTGTTTTGGCGTCAGGCATCATGGCGGCGAAGTAGCACCGCTCTAGTCATTATCGCTATCATGGGGGCATGTGGCCTGGTCTGCTTTATGCTGTTGGTGCAGTCAGCTATAGATGGTATCCTCTACGCGACCCTGCTTGGGCGGCAAGTACAGGTGAGCCTCTCTACAACGCATACGATTGCTGCTCTTCTTACCTGTATCAGTGCGACGCTGACGGCAGGGTTGACACTGCTCTTAATCGTGCGTGAGCGCTTGTCTGAATTGAGTGTGTTGCTCTCTGTTGGGTGGACGAGGCGCAGTGTCGCCTTTGAAATTATGCGTGAGGCGATGCTGCTTGGTCTTCTCGGAGGACTCTTTGGTGGTACGCTCGCGGAGATATGTTTCATCTACCTATACCATGTATGGATGCCGTTGCTCAGTATAGGGTATATCGTGGGTTCGGGTGTGCTCGGCATGATACTCTGTACGAGTAGTGCTGTGTATCCTACGCTAGTTACGCTGTGGTTCTTAGCGCGGCGTCAGCTCATCGAAGCCTAAAGAGAAGGAAATTGTCTATGCGTGTAGCTGATTCACAAGAATATAACGAAAATAGGGTCTCGCACGACGTGCAACAGACGCATGGAGCCGCTATCGCTCTCGATGATGTGCATAAGAGTTACGGCACCGTCGAGGTATTGTGTGGTGTTACACTGCATGTGGAGCAGGGAACATTTATCTCGCTTACAGGACCTTCTGGTTCCGGCAAATCTACATTGTTACGTATTCTTGCCTCACTCGACCAACCGACATCGGGTCGCGTCATTGTAGACGACATTGATACACGACAACTCATGGGCAATGCATTGGCAACGTTCAGGCGTGAACATGTTGGACTGATCTTTCAGAACTTTCGTTTGCTGCCCGCTTTGAACGTCTTGGAGAATGTCATGGCTCCTCTTTTACCGTATCGTGCCTCGAAACGCTTACGAGAGCAGGGGCGAGCGATGCTCGCTCGTGTGGGGATGGAGGCACGCGCGACATACTTGCCCGGTGAGCTTTCCGGTGGTGAGCAACAACGTGTTGCCATTGCGCGTGCGCTGGTTGCCAATCCTCATCTCCTTCTCGCCGATGAACCAACGGGCAGTCTCGACACAAAGACAGGCCATACAGTTATGGACCTCTTGCAGGAGTTGCAAGTAGAAGGTGCAATGACGCTTTTTGTGGTAACGCACGACCCCAAGATTGCGACTCGCGCTCGGTACCTGTTTAAGATGGAGGATGGAAACATTTTGACCGATGAGTAACATAGTGTACACGTATACTCCCTCATGACACTGATCGTAACACACGAGTTGCGGTGTGAGTCCACGATGAGTGAAGACGAGGGTAGATGAATCATCTTTGTTTGCATGAAGAGCAAATGACACTCTCGTTCCTACCCACTCATCGGTTTGAGTCGTTCCCTTGACTGGAAAGTGTTGGACAATGCACTCCCAGACCACGTTCTTGTCAGCAGTGGAGTTCACGAGTCTCATGGTCTGGGAGACCCCATTGCAAAACCCAAAGGTAATGTCACTTTAGGGTATAGTGTAGTAGAAGATTGACCTTGACCCGTCTTCTCCATGAGGGCTGAGAGCATTCAGAATGCTGAGGAAGAAAGGTTTGGAAAGAGTATTCTTCACACTGGCGCTCCTGTACTCCATCTCGTTGAGGGAGAGAGCCAGTATGCTCCACTCACGAACAGAACAGCTTATTGGCTCTTTTCATCTATCCCTCAAAATGGAGCATCTTTCTACTCCCAAAACTGGCTCTCTTTCTACTTCGGGCATCTCGGTTTTGGCTTCGGTACCAGCTTCCGCGAGTAAGTGGAGCAAGTGGCTCCCACTCAAGAGTTCCAGTGGCTTGCCTTCCGCAAACTCAAATGATGCCTTGCCAAAACCACTGGTGGTAATCAGTATTCCTTTGGACGCTCCCTCGTTCATAACGATGCCGTACAGATCGCGCACAGCACTCACGCCAACTGTGTCTTTATAGCGTTTGGCCTGGATCACCACTTTGCCACCAAAAATGGGTCGAGGATCAAAGGCGACACTATCTACCCCATTGGGTGAGGCTTGCATTTGCCTTATAGCAATACTGACTGATGATAGAATCACACTGATAGCTGGGTAGGTAGAGTTGAGGTGTTTGCGGACAACGCCATGAGCATTGTTTTTATTTGAAACGGAGTTAACGTCGGGTGCTCACCGAGGATCTTCGTAATGATACCTGCAATATGAGGAGCGGCGAAACTGTTTCCTGTTACTGTAGACCACTTTTGCTGTAGCCAGGCGACATGAACGTCAATACCTGGAGCACCAAATTCAACCGGAGGTTGTGGATTGTAGTAAAATCGTAGAGGGTCTTGTTCGTGGTTCGCTGCTACAGAGATGACGGAGGCATACATCGAGGGAAAACTGGGGATAGGCATATTGTTGGCGGCTGTTACTAGCACGATATGACGGAAGTAGGCTTGATCTGCGATCTCATGGAGCGCGGAAAAAAAATCCTTCTTTGTTGTGCCAAGACTGAGATTACAAACATGCATCCCATTGTCGATTGCCCAGCGTAGTCCCGCAATAAATGTATTGCCTCGACCAATTAAGCCTTTGCCGAGTACCTTGATGCTGTAGATTTCGCATTGTGGTGCTAATGAGCGGATAATGCCCGCGCAGGCTGTTCCATGCCCGCATGAATCCTCATGGGGTTCAGTGTTGTAGTGGACGTTCTCACCATCGATTACCACTGCTGCATACCCATTTATGGGGCCTTGAAGCGCGGGATGAGCGGCGTCAACGCCACTATCAATAATCGCAACCTTTATCCCTTTCCCACTACCATCCCCATACGCTTCTTCCCAACTCAGGTGGTGTCCTGGATAGGTCATGTTGATAACATGCAAATTTTCTGGCATAAATTGTGAACTCCATGCAGGGCTTATTTGCTGCATCTTGTCCTTCTTTCTTACACTGCTTTAATAGAGAGTAGACGAGGTTGCATAATCTCTTTCACGACTGGAACTGGATGCTACAAAACTCTGCAAGACATTTTTGCACATTTCGCTCTGTTGCTCTCCCGACAATAAGAGTATATGCACAAGCGAAGCAAGTTCACGAGCTGTTTTGCTAAACGTATCATCCACTTGAAGCGATGTGAAAAAATTTGTGGTGGCGGGCTGATGGCCCTGCAGCTGTTTGGGATACTTTTCATGAAGCGTGCTGAGAAGTGATTGCAACAAACTTTGTCGATCATGAAACGTCTGTGATTGCGCAATGGCTACTGCTGCGATATGTGCGAATAGCCCAAGCGTTTCCATGTCCTGAAAGCTAAAGGTATCAGCATCTATCTTATCAAGCAACTCCAGTGCGCCAATAATCTGATCGTCGTAGAACAAGGGAACGCAGAGGATGCTCTTAGGAATGTATTTCACAGAAGTGGCGATGTCAATCGCAAAATGTTCGTCCTGCTCCGCGTCCGCGACAGCCATAGGTTGCCCCGTCATCGCAACCATGCCTGCGATACCATGCCCAAGAGGAACGCGGAATTTTTTCACGTCTTGGCCTGCTGGACCAATCGCGACCTCGAATATCAATTCTTGCGCTTCTGGATCGAGTAAATACAATGAACCTGCGTGAGCTGAGATGACTTGTGAAGCTGTTACGACGACCATTTCCAACACATGAGAATGACTGAATGGAGAGAGAATGGTCATGACGCTTTCCGTACTAATGAGTAATTTGCGTAACTCTTGCGCGAAATGCTCTCGCTCTAGCTGCTGTTGCAAAGACGCAATTTGCCTATTTTGAAGAGCAATGGTTTCTTGTGCCTGAGCGAGTGTCTGCTTCATGGTATCTTTTGGCTTTTGACTCATCTGTTTCTCCTTCATTGCTCGGAATAGTGAGGACTTCTCTTTGTTGGTTGATGTCGATAGCGAAAACCAGCGCAACTTAACTGGTGAGGTATATGCTCTGGTGAGCCTAAACGGAGCAGACAAAGGGCAATTCCTGCGTATCCAACCATATAGTCTGGTGTGAATGTCATGGGTGTGTCTGACGAAATGGTGGTATTGCCATTCTGTTTGGTTACGAAGGCTTGAAGCAACGTTGCGAGCCGAAATGCCTCTTTTTTATAGCTTTGTTGCTTGGTGAACATATACATATCGAGCAGAAACTCTATACTACCCGCAAGTCCGTGACATTGCGTTGGGCCAGCCCATTTGACATCCTGCGCGGCAGCTTGTACGGCCCCTGAGGCTATCTCTAAGGCATGTGAGTCGCCACTACACTGAGCCAGATGAAGAAAGAAGCGACCTATGCCCGTACTTCCATGACACCAAAAAGCCGATGACATGTTCCCACCAGAACGTTCAGGCCAATGTAATTTTTCTACTTTCTGCACACGAGCACTTTCAGGCGATACAACTGCTTGTATTTCGAGATAATGGGCTACCTCATATGCCTCCTCGAGATAGCGACGCTCCCCTGTTGCTTCAAATAAATCAAGTAGTGCATCGGCTATACCAGCAGTTCCATGCGCGTAGCCCAGGAATGTCCTGCCACTCATCTCACCGTATCCTTCGGGAATGGTCCAGCCCATTTGCCCATTATCAGCTGTTTGCGAAGTAGAAAGGAGATGTTCTCCACATGCACGTGCTGCTAGTAACTGTTCGCGTTCACCTGTCTCATCCCAAAGAAAAAGGTGAAAACGCAAGCGACCCGCTGTCCCGTGAAAGAGGTCGGGTGATCCAAAGGGCAGATGTGCGATCTGTTTTCCACGTTCGAGGGCAGCGTTGATACACTTCTGATCGTGCATTATCTGTCCGGCACGTAGCAGGGCTGCACCGGCACCAGCCCTTCCCACGTAGAGTCCTGGCAATAATTTTCCATGAGGAATTGGAGCAACGGTCAACCATCTAACCGCATCTTCCAATAGTTTGCGCTTACTCGGTGATGAATGCACACCGACAAGCTCCGCGAGTGCCAGGATTGTTCCGGCGTTTCCTGTATTGAGATCGCAGGTAGCAAGGCCGTGGGTCAAAGGGTGTGAACTTATCCAGAATGCTGCCTCTCTATTTTTTGTATAGCGTACCTCTCGACTTAACGTTTCGAGCAGGTCCATTGATACTATGTGATAACGATTTTCACTTGTAACAGGATCGAGAGCATCTTCTAGAACAGACGAACACTCGTGTTGTTGCATGACCCGAAAAGAAGAGTTCTGAGTTATATCTATGGCTTCTAATGCCTGCAAAACCTCGGTGAGAGAAGTGTAGCGTTGCCCAACCTGTCCATGAAGACATCTCTCGATAATTTCTTTCAAGGTTCCACCTGCTTCGCTAAAGCACTCTGGTGGTCGGTTGAGAAGCGCGTTTTCTTGCGGTGCAAGTGAAGGATCCGCACCCGTTACTATAAAATAGAGGACGGCGCCGAAACCATAAATATCATCGGTGATGGAGAGTGGTAGACCACCTCGTCGCTCAGGAGAGGTATAACCTTTTGTCCCATAGTTACAGGGATATTGATATCCTTGCTTACGTGTAAGCTCGAAATCAATGAGATGGATATGCCCGTTGGCATCAATCAACACATTTGAGGGCTTCACATCAGCATGGACGAGTTCATGAGTATGTATCTCGTTCAACACCTCGGCAAGCTCTTTTGCCCAAGAAACCGCCTGTCGTACCAATATTTGCTGACCAGAGCGTACCTGTGTGTTCACCGCATCGGTCAATGTTTCACCTTGAATATCTTCCATGACAAGCAAGGGATGCTCATTGTGTTCGAGACACGCGTAGAGCTTTGGCACACGGGCATGAGTTTTAAGAAGAGAAAGAACATGCGCCTCATTGCGCAATGCCTGATCAACATCTGTGTTAAGTGCCGCATGCTCCCAGGCTAAACCTGGCCCCTTCATAATACAGGAACTTAGAGAGTGTAAATCCATTGCGAGATAGACTGCGTGCATTGGAGATACAGAGATGGTGTGTGTAATGAGATAACGTCCCTCATAAAGACGTTGCCGTTGATGAGGCATATCTATTGCTATGCCTGCCGCAACAAAGGGATCAGTGGTCCAGAGGGGAGCACTATAGTAGGGATTACGCTTATCAGGAACGAACGTGTTATCGGGAGTTTTGATGACCGGTAACACGCTTCCACTGAGTTCTTGCATGTATTGGTCGTTGTGAAACCCACCATAGCGATAATGTACGAGACTTCCAGAATGCAAAGGATGGTCCGAAAGGACGCTTGGTCCGCTCAAGTCCGCAGTAGCTTGATCTATCAGTTTGGCAAGCTGAACCCCCGCCTGATCTGTGCGCGGGTAAATAGTTATAAATTTACCAATCTGACTCAACCCATACGTCCCTTGATTAAAGGCGGCTAACTCTTCTGATGAACCAAGTAGCTTGAAGGATGTTTTTGCCTCTAAAAGCAGAGGCACTACGCGATGGAGGACGGTTTCAGCAGAAAGAGGCTCGGCAGAAATATGGAGCTTCCAACCTTGCTGAACACCTTCCAGGTCATTGTAGATGATGCGTATCCAGTGTATTGCTTCTCCATTGCTGCGTTGTATACGCCACCCTTGTCTTGACTCACCTGTACTTTTCCATATCTTCACAATGTTCCTGAGAAGTGATGAGCTACATGTAGGGAGATTCAAAACGGGTAAGGTCTCCAAAGAAAATCCTTTCTTTAGATCACAAGCGGGCCTAATCGCGGGTAAAAAATAAAATGCCAGGGGAACGACGCCGAAAGGTGGTGTTCTGAGATCAATCAGAAGAATTAATGGATGATAAAAATTGATCGGGGTAGGTATTGGTTGAAGTAAGTGCACATGTGTTAGCGCAACCTTGCAAAAGATATCCAGATACCTCTGGTTGCAATAGCGTCTCTTTCAAGAAATCCTCAATTACATCGTAGGGAAGACCTTCCTCAAGCAAAACCTCGACGGGATGTTCCCTGAGTTGTTCTCGATAAGCGGAATTGATATGAGCACGGTCTACAATGGAGCGCAGCATAGTACGAGCTGTACGAAGACGCATGGTAGCAAATCCCTTCCTTATGAAAAGACAAAGTACCCGAAATAGCGTGAAGATATTTCACTGAGCGTACAATGACATAACTTAACGTACCTTGTATAAGATATATAATACATAATTGAGGTTTTGTCAAGCTATTACATAAAAACAGTGGAAATTATAGTATGTTGGAGAGAATGTGGAATGAAGAGTAGAAATACGATTGCTTTTTGATTATTTCACAAGATAAAAATAGAGTTATGTTATACATACAATGTTGTAGAAGACTTGAGGAAACTGATATTTGAAATATGAAGGGTTTACTGTTACACAAACGCGATGGAAGATTGCGCGGAGATATGGAAGGTGCTTTAGCAGATGAAACAAACTTCTATCGAGTCGAACCTGATAGACGAAACACTTCTTAAAGATCAAGGACATGCGGCTGAAGGAGTTTCTCAATTTCGTCGCGCAGCAAATAGACCTTTCGATCCCCTTCTATTTTAGTTCTATGGAGTTTTTTCAGCTTAATCTGCTTCAGGAACCATTCGCGAGAGCGATTATACTGCTGTTCTGCATCTGCAATCCAGATGAGGTCTTTTGGTTCTAACATTCTGTGTTCTCAAATCCCTTCAGTATAATTTTTGGCATACACGCACGTAAAAACTCATTCTAACACTCACTATATTACCACAAGTGTCAACAACCTTACACATCTTATTAAATAAAGTTGAAAAGTTGGTAGTTATAGTAGTAAATGATATAAAGTGCAATACTCTATTTCAAAAATCGTGGTTAAAAGCGTCAGCGATGGTTTCCTCAAGAGAGTCGATCCGCGTCGCAGTTTTTAAGGAGTCAAATATCTCTTCACCTAGTAATATACGCATTTGGGCGAATATTTCTTCCTGTGATATCTCCTCTATGTGTTTCTCAAATTCGCCTAGACTATCCACGCTGTATCCAACCACCTCCGCTTGTGGGTTCAATAGTGTTTCTTGTATGTATTGTCGTCGTATAATCTCTGTCAACCCTTCTATGCAGGCGGTTATACCGTTCTGGTCATCCATTTCTTGAAAGAGCACCAAGCTTTCTTTATACATGCTTCTGGCAAACTCATCCTTTTTTTCGTAGTGAGCAACATCAGCAAGACCGACTAGGGAAGAAGCTATACCCCAAGTATAGCCTAACTTGCGACACAAGTTCAGGCTCTCTTCGTACAACTTTGCAGCCTGCTCATGATGTTCAAGACACCATTCGACCTCAGCGAGGTTATTTAGAACTGCTGCTGTTGCCATTTCATCTTCAACCTGTCGAAAGTAGATAAGGCTTTTGCGATGCAGTGTTACGGCACGCACAAAGTTCTCTTGTTGACGTGCGACATTCCCCAGATTATTCAACAGACTTGCCATACCACGTACATCGCCAAGCACTTTACGCAACTTTAAGCTTTCTTCAAGGAAGGAAACGGTACGCTGGTATGCTCCCTGTTGAAGCGAGACGTGAGCTGCGGCAACGTACACATTGCTTATCAATTCTTTATCGTCCAATTGTAAGCTTATCTTTAATGCTTCCTCGGCCAGTGTCTCCGCGTATGTATAGTCTCTCTGGCTACATGCCAGTTCGCTTGTTCTCATCAAAGCTTTTGCCCGAATATGTGGTGTCACTTTTGCTACTTGCGGAGTAGCGAGCAGTTTCTCGAACCAGCGACGCCCTTCACGCAGATGTCCTCTTACCCACCAGAAATACCAGAGGGCTTCCGCAAGGCGTAAACCATCCTCAATCTGGCCGTGTTCACAATCCCAATCAAGTGCGGCTTGTAAATTTTCATAGTCTACTTCACGTTGTTGTAGCCACCGATTCTGTTGGATGCCTATAGATGGAAAACCTTCTTGTTCTAACAAGTTCAGATAGTAGTGAGCATGTCTGCGTTGCAGTACTTCCCGCTTCTCTTTGGCTAACTGTTCGGAAGCATATTCTCGGATAGTGTAGAGCATCTCAAAACGCGGTTCTTCGTCATCTTGTTCACGTCGTCTAAGTAAGCTTTTGTTTATCAGAGCTTGTAAGACATTAAGCAGATCCACACTTCCATCCTCGGCAAGGGAACAGACTGCTTCAACCGCTTCAAGCGTATAGCTCATGGAGAAAACAGCGAGTTGACTGAAAAGCTCTTTTTCCTGAGAAGTAAGTAGGTTATAGCTCCAAGCAATTGCCTCACGCAACGTCTGTTGTCGCTGCGACCGTTCGATATTGCCATCGTTGAGCATCTGAAGGCGATGACCGAGACGTTTGAGCATTGCCTGGGGAGAAAGCATTTTGACACATGCAGCAGCCAATTCTATTGCTAGCGGCAAACCATCGAGTCGAGCACAAATTTCAGCAACAGCACGCGCATTCGCTGTTGTGAGGTGAAAATCTGGCTTGACCGCTCTCGCCTGCTGTATGAATAACGCAACGGATTCAAACTGTGCCAGGAGAGTAAGGTCTGGGAGCCGTCTGTAATCTGGAACTGTTAATGGCTCGACATGGTACTCGTATTCACCGCCAAGATGTAGAGAAGATCGACTAGTGACAAGCACTTTCAGTTGATGGAACTTTACGAGTATCTCGCGTACAAGAGATGTGGCATCCAACACTTGTTCAAAGTTGTCGATGAGTAAGAGCGCTTTATCCTCAAGATGCACCTGGATACTTTCCAGTAAGGGTCGATGCGCTTCTTCGCGTACTCCAATAGCGTGCACGAGAGCAGCAACAACACCATCTTTATCTTGCACTACGGACAGGTCGATGAAGTACATGCCACCGGGAAACGCCTCGGCTGCATCAGCGGCTACCTGTAACCCCAGACGAGTTTTTCCCACGCCTCCCGGCCCCACCAGTGTTATGAGTCGGACCATATCTTGATGTAGCAACCCACTGACAGCCTCTACGTCCTTGTGACGACCAACAAATGAGGTCAGCTGAGTTGGCAGGTTATTTGGGCGATAATTCAACGTCTTGAGGGGAGGAAAATCTACCATCAGATTCGCGGCGATGAGTTGAAAGATGCGCTCAGAATTCTGAATATCTTTGAGACGGTGTAGACCGAGATCTTTCAACTTTACATCTGGCGGTAACAGATCACGCACTAAGCCGGATGTGGTGAGAGACAACAATATCTGACCACCATGCCCTGATGAGAGAATACGTGCAATACGATTGAGCGTCTGACCAAAATAGTCATGGCCTTTGCGTGTAGCTTCGCCGGTATGGACGGCCACACGCACACGAAAAGGGCGAATAGGTTCGGGCCACTCTTCCTGCGTTAAGGCTCTTTGAGCCTCTAAAGCTGCCAGGACACCACCTATCGCGGTGGAGAAGACAACATAAAACGCGTCTCCCACCGTTTTGAAGACAACTCCACTGTGAGCCTCAGCGATCATACGTATCAATTCATCATGGCGTACCAGTGCCATACGCATTTCCTCCGCATGGTGTTCCCAACGGGTGGTACTCCCCTCGATGTCAGTGAAAAGAAACGTGATTGTTCCAATGGGTAGCTTTGGCATCGCAGCATCTCCTTATATGATAGATTGCTTCGCTCATCGGTACGTCACGATGACACACAGGGGCAGCACTCTCATCAGCTTATAGTATACATAACCTTGAACGAATGTCAATATATTTCAAAAAGCATCAATAAATATTGTCATATGAGGAAATGTTGCAATAAACTATGAAAAACTTTGCTTTCATATAAAAATATGGTATTCTATACGTAGAGGTTTGGATTGTTAGATAGAGTAAGGCGACTCCGTACTCGTAACGCTTACGACGTCGTTCGACTTAATCTCATTGAGAAGGAGTTCTATATTCATGAATTCAGCAGAACTTGAGAAAGCGCGTGTGACGGCCCGTGCTCTTGCTTTACGCATACAACAAGATAGACAATTTGCACATCGAATCATGCAAGACCCTATCACAGTTTTAACTGAGGCTGGACTACCGGAGGATTTTGTCTTTGAATTTCTGGAAAGAACACAACTTTCCGATGTTCAAGGATATATGGCTCCATCTTGTGGTTTGACCGTTCTTATGTAAAGCCGCGAGCAGGGGAACAACAGTGAGAGTGTTAGATGGCTCCACTCTCATTTATTATCAGCGACTTCGCTTGTCAATAATAGAGCCGCTGGGAGGTGCTTCTTTACAGCACCTCCTTTCTTTTTATTTTTTGTCCTAGCCAAGAAACGGTACTGTCCTCGTCACGTGAAGCCTCCCTGAACATGCTGACAAAACTCATATCACCTTCTCCTAAGCTTAATATTCCTACGCTATGTTCAAATAATCATATAACATATGTCAAAAACATACATAATTTATATTTTTCTATTATAAGCATTGACAAACATATAAAAACATCGTATAACTTAGGTACATCTACAAAGATGCTAGTGTTTCAGTATTCGAGAAGCAGAAAAGGAGCGAAGCGATTATGAGTGACACAAATCTCAAAGTCCTGGCAGATGCAGGCATTCCGGTCGAACGTGCGTCTGACGAAGAACGTGCTGTGTTAGAGACCCTTTCACCCGAAGAACTGGGAATACTTGCCAACGTCCATCAGAAGATGGAAGCTGTAAGCGGAGATGAAGTACAAGGCCAAACTGTTGTTAGTATTGGTGGTGTAATCTTTTAGCGCGTTTGATTGTGCAGCACACTATTCTTTTCGTTGATTGATTATCTATGCAGATAGAACATATCCTAGTAACAGAATATGTTCTATCTACAAAAAAGGAGCGAAACAGTTTATGAGCGATACAAATCTCAAAGTCCTGGAAGACGCCGGAATCCCAGTAGATCGCATTGCCGATGAAGAACGTGCTGTGTTAGAGAGCCTTTCACCCGAAGAACTAGGAATACTTGCCAACGTCCACCAGAAGATGGAAGCTATAAGTGAAGATGAAGTACAAGGCCAAACCGTTGTTAGTATTGGTGGCGTTGTGTTCTAAATGCTTCCGGTCTCCGGGCAACTACTGCCTGGAGACTACTTCCTTTGGTGCAGCAACAAAGAGACATACCTCGCTTAATCCTCTAAGGAGATAACTACCTTGCATTTAATGGACATTCTTTTCTTACGCACAATGCCAGCGGCAGGGCTTTACCTGTCTCTGACACGGCGTTGTCCGTTGTCGTGCGCTCACTGCTCAACGAACTCGATGATGAGTAGTGAAGAGCAAGGTGCGGAAAGCCTTATTCGGTTTGTCAGTACCTTCACTCCTTCGACCAGACCTGACCTTGTTTATTTAACTGGAGGTGAAGCACTATTGCGTCCCCGTTTAGTTCGTACTATAACGGAGATATGTCATGCAGTTGGTACAAAAGTTTGTCTACTATCGGGTATGTTTTTTGCACGCGAAGATTCTATAGCACGCCAACTCGATCAAACTATTGCTATGGTTGATCATTTTACAGCGAGCTTGGATATCTTTCATGAGCAACAAGTCTCTCGGTCTGCTGTATTGCGTGTATTGCGTACATTTGTTGATCGCGGACAAGATGTCAGTATTCAAATAGCGGGTCTGAATGAAAATGATGCTTATCTTCGTGCAGCGACAAATAACATACGTGAATATTTCGCTGATCAGGTACCGATGCTTGTCACATACATAAAACCCATAGGGCGTGGCAAACAATGGCTATCAGCGCAACAGATAACAAAGCGGAAACACCAGTCAATCGCTACACCTGTGGTAGAAGTCTCTCCTTCTCCATGTGCAGTGGCATCATGGCCTGTAGTAACGTTCAACGGCTCTATTGTTGGTTGTTGCAACCAGGACCTTGTAGATGATGTAGACGGCGAAATTGCTCCTCACTTACAATTTGGGCATGTTGCTACTAGCGATTGGCCTTCTGTACATGAACGTTACCTGCATTCCACTCTGATGCGTGCAATTCGTATCTTTGGCCCTGAATACACCATGAGTCAGTATGGGAGTGGTAAAGAGACATGTGATGGTTATTGTTCCACCTGTTTCAAGCTATCACGGGATTCCGAGATTCCTACACACTTACAGCCGCTATTAGCTCGCCCAACCATGCAATTTGTGGAAGAGAAGATAATACAACTCCAACGGGAGCATTTTGTTGCTAACTATGGAGCGTCCTTCTATGCTGACTTAGCGCAACTTGGCTATGCCTCGAAAGAAGAGACTGAATACGCCAGTTAAACTTTGCGAAAAGAAGCAGTCATTTGTAGTAGCAAAAAGAGTTATACGATTTACGTTGATCTATTTCGGTAGGAGTACATTCACATGGTTACTTTGAGTAACAGTCAACTACTACGTCGGAAAATTGGTTTTGTGTTAGATGAACTTGTACTGGCGTCTCACACTCTTACTAGCCACCCCCACATCATGGATATTTACCCTGAGTATCTTTTTACGATTCATACGATGATCCGTGCCAGCGTTCCACTTATGGAGGCGGCTCTTGCTTCTGCCAAAGCTCTTGATGCCAAGGATCCGGTGGCGGAGGGACTCATAGCGTATTTATCGCAACACATTAAGGAAGAGATGCATCACGACGAGTGGCTGTTAGATGATCTGGAAGTTATAGGCGTGCAGAGAGCACAGGTCCTGGCACGCATGCCTTCTCCCTCAGTAGCGGCCATGGTTGGCACACAGTATTATTGGATTTTCCATCATCATCCCGTTGCTATTCTTGGCTACATTGGGGTAATGGAAGGATATCCTCCCACGCGAGAGTTCGTTGAGGATTTGAAAAAACGGACGGGCTTTCCAGAAACGGCCTTTCGCACAATCGCTAAACATGGGTATCTTGATCCCTATCATCGTGATGATTTAGATAAGGCTGTGGATGAACTCGCTCTTGAAAATCAGCATCAGGTGCTTATTGGTACCAGCGCAATGCAGAGTGTTCACCTGGGGGCACAGGCGTTTCGCGAAGTTGTCGAGAACGCACGAAAAGCAACGAAGGATACTGGAAATACGTCAACGTTGGCCCACCAGTCTCATCGCTGAACCATAGATGCGTGAACCTTATCGTATCTTGTCATCGAACCAGTCTGCTGTGATTTTTATGGCGTGGCCGAGCACGTTACTTGCTTTGATACATCACGTCTGACACTTTCGAGAAAATCATAGCAGACTGACTTCTAGCCATAACGAAAGGAAGAAGTTAAGATGAAACGTATTGCGCTCTTGAGTCCACTCAAACACCGCCCATATCAATTATTATTCGCCGGTCAGGTCATTTCAAACCTGGGTGACTGGTTAGATTACCTGGCAATTATCGTCATCATCGTCTATCAGTGGCATCTGGGTGCTCCGGCTTTGGCCGCTTTTACGACCGTTACCTTCCTTCCACTTATTGTCATAGCGCCATTTGCGGGCGTATGGGTGGATCGCTGGTCGTCGCACCGCTCAATGATGATTATTTGTGACCTGATCCGCGCGGTCTTGGTGTTAGGACTGCTTTGGGCACCAAATATCTACATTGTGTTACTCATTGTTGCCGTTAAGATTACGGCGAGTACCTTCTTTAATCCCGCACAGCAGGCAGTTATTCGCTCGACTGTTCCAGAAGACGAACTCTTGTCCGCGAATGCTTTGAGCCAACTTTCTTTACAAGCTACAAAGATTCTTGGACCAGCTCTTGGCGGCCTCATTGTCCTTATTGGTGGTTCACATGCAGCATTTGTCGGTGATGCTCTCAGCTTTCTTGCCTCTGCAATTATTCTGAGTAGATTGCCAGCCCTTTTTGCTGCAATCTCCACAACTCAGGAGCAAGAAAAGCAGCACTTCTGGCAGGAGTTCCGTGCGGGTCTCAGCTATATCCTCGGGCAAAGGCTACTTGTCGTGAGCATCTCTAGCGTTGCCGCCGCTCTGTTTATTGTGTTTACCTTTGATTCGCTTGGCCCTCTAGCGATCCAGGCTTTGGGACTCAATTCTTCTGTGCTTGGCTTAGCCATTGGTAGTGTCGGGCTGGGAACTGCGATAGGCGCAATAGTCATTGGCGAGGGAGGGCAAAATATTTCACCCCTCAAGGTAATGGCAACAGGAAACATCGTCGCAGGAGTGATGGTCGCTCTTGTTGGTAGTGCTGCGCTAATCCATTTGAGGCCCGCGGGTGCTATCGAGATCGTTGTCGCGGTTATCATCTGGTTTGTGATGGGAGTGGCCGCCGCCGCTATGGTTGTACCCTACGAATTTATTCTACAAAAAGAAACACCACCTGATTTTATGGGGCGCGTTGTTGCAACCGCGAGCGGCTTTCAGACTGCTGTACAGTTCCTAGCACCACTCATAGGAGCGGTTATTGCGGTGACATTTGGTGTTGGGGTTGTATTCGCTATCGCAGGTGTTGTATTGGCCCTTCTCGGTACCTTTCTCCTGTTCATACGTATCAAAACCCAGGTACCTAGCTCTGACGTGAGTGTTTCACCTGCCGAGGTGGAGGCTAAAGTCTCTTAACTATCGAAGAAGCTCTTGTCCGCAAAACCTAAAAAAAGGTCTCAAGAGCAATACAACGCGTCCATCAGCCATTACGAATAGAAAAGGGTCAACAGTGTGACTACCGAAGCTAATTTCAATAGAGATGAAGCTCTTGCAACTATTGAGGCGCAAAAACGCCAGATCGCTCTTCTTACCAGCCGAATCGAGGAAGACCGCAGGGCAGAGATCATGTACGATGCCTGTATACTGATGGCAACCACGCGCACTATTGCTACACCCCTTGCTCATACTCTTTTACTCAACATGATTGTGAAAACGGCAGCTACTGTTATGCATGCACAGTCTGCATCACTTTTTTTGCTTAATGGGGAAAAGCAAGAACTCACCTTTGAGGTCGCGTTAGGCCCCAAAGCCTCAGAAGTGAAGCGACATCGCGTACCTCTGGGACATGGTATCGCTGGCTTTGTTGCGTTAAGTGGGCAACCTATGGCTATTACGGATGTAGAGAATAACAGTTTACATGCAAGTGACATTTCGCAGAACATCGGCTATGTTCCCTACAGCATTTTGGGCGTGCCACTCTTTTATCAGGAGCAGGTTATTGGCGTTTTAGAATTGCTTGACAAAGAAGGGAATGAACCCTTTGATAGCAACGATATGGAACTCGGCTCTGCCTTCGCTAATCAGGCCGCAGTGGCTATAGAGCTTTCGCGTACCCATGGGTATTTAACCCTATTATTTAGAGATGTACTTCAAGCGGCTGACGCAAAATCTCAAGGTCATAGAGATATGGCACTGGAGTATATACACGAGTTTATTCAAAAGCTGGAAGAGGAATCAGCCTTCAAAAACGCTCTGGAACTGGCGACTGTCGTGCAAGAACTTGTATGGTACGGAGAGGAGGAGCAAAAAATGTGTCGCGAGATACTACAAACCTTTGTCCGGCATCTTCAAATGCGTCCAACTCCTACTTACGAATGGGAGATAAAGCACTCTTACTAATCTCAACCAATCCATATGAGGGAAAAGCTTATGAAGGGAACCCCTGCGTGGAGTGAGTATTTTGCCGAGGACAGGCTCAAAATGCTCTCTCACGTCTCATTATTGGACAATATTACACGTGAGTGGGCATGGGAAGGTGGAACGGGCAAAGGTATCAAGGTAGCAGTAATAGATAGCGGTATTGACGCTATGCATCCAGCTTTAGCAGGTCAAGTAGACGGATACGTAACTATTATTACTGATAAAGAGGGCGGTATCACCTATGATCTTTCGCCTCATCAGGATGATTTTGGGCATGGCACTGCATGTGCAGGTATCATTCGCAGTATAGCACCGGAATGTGAAATCTACAGTATCAAGGTCCTTGGCGCGTCACTGAGTGGGCGTGCTAATGTTTTCATCGCCGGTTTACGCTGGGCAATCGAGAATGGTATGCATGTGTGCAACCTTAGCCTTGGCACAAATAAAAAAGACTTCTTCGGCATCCTTCATGAATTGGTCGATCTTGCTTATTTCCGTAATGTTATCCTTGTTGCGGCAGCAAATAATTTGCCAGTTCCTTTATTTCCCTCTGTCTATGCCTCGGTTATCTCGGTCGCTTCTCATGCGGTGCAAGACCCTTATTGTTTTTACTACAATCCAGAGCCACCAATTGAATTTGGTGCATTAGGCATCAATGTGCGTGTTCCTTGGCTTAAACAGGGCTGGGTGACATCAACGGGAAACAGCTACGCAACACCTCATATGGCTGGAATCATTACACGGATTCTCAGTAAAAATCCTACTCTGACGCCTTTTCAAGTAAAAACTGTTCTCTGTGCGCTAGCAACAAATGTTAACTATAGCCAGCAGGACAGGTAAAGATCGCTTAAATGGCTTACCTATGGTTATTTCAATAACCATCTGATCCCTGTAGTAACGCTCTTGTAGGCGTAGAGCAAAGGATTTTTGAGAAGAGAGGTTTTCCTATGATTCACGGATCGTCATTTCGCGTAGCGACGTTCGCTTTTCGCTTTTTGCTGTTCGTTGCCGTACTTCTCATTGTTACTGTCTTCGTATGGCAAGGTGTTACTGCGTCAGGTAGCCCTGATCCTACGCTTCCACATACTTCTCCCAAAGTTGCGATTCTTGATACAGGTGTTCTGGTCTTCCGTGAAGGATTGGAGTGCATGCTCGTTCTTTCGGCCATAGTTGCCAGCATGATGGGAGCCAACCGCCAGTATCGGCGTCCTATTGCTTTAGGGGTCGGAATCGGCATTGTGTGTACCGTGATTACGTGGTTTGGAGCTATTGGTATTGTAAGTGATCTTGCAAAAAATATTTCTGCTTTGCAAGTCCAGGCCGCAACGGGGTTGCTCGCTATCATTGTACTGCTCACCGTGATGAACTGGTTTTTCCACAAAATCTACTGGACTGGTTGGATTTCGATGCACAATCGTAGAAAGAAAGCACTCTTGCAAAGCGCAAACAGATCGGCAGCATCCTCTGCAAAAGTGCTATGGGGCTTAGTCTTCCTTGGCTTTACCTCTTTTTATCGCGAAGGCGTTGAGGTTGTGCTCTTTCTACAAAGCTATCGCCTACAAATGGGAGAAAATATTGTTCTGGTAGGCGTCCTGGTGGGAGTACTCTTCACTGCGCTTGTCGCCATCTTGAACTTTGTCGCACATCGCCATTTACCCTACAAGAAAATGCTGATCGTGACTGGGATCATGTTGGGGGTAGTGTTACTGGTTATGGTGGGTGAACAAGGCCAGGAGATGCAACTAGCGCATTGGATTCCCACCACGTCCGTCTCTCAACTGCAATGGCTTCCTGGTTGGATGGGACTATGGTTCTCGGTCTTTCCAACTGTAGAAACTTTACTTTTGCAGGCACTCGCGGCCTTTCTCGTCGTCGGTTCCTACTTTCTGGTTCGCTATCGCAGCATCCTCTGGTTGCCCCGTTGAAGTGACGAGGCACCAGCACACCCAACCGGGTATTGCTTCCAGGCAGAGAATGCTCCCCGCCATTGAAGTTGTGAGGCTGGGTAAGCTACTGCTTTGATCGTCCATTGTTTGCTCTCTTTTCTCTCGTGAAGCTAAGAATCCAAAGCACAAAACCAGTGATCTCCATTATGATGGGAATGCCGATGAGAAGATGCTAGCCAATAAGATCGCTAGGGGCTATCGATTGAGGGTGTGATCCTTTAAACAGGAAGCGACCAAGCTCGAGGTAATAGCCAAGTACGAGTGGCACCATAAAAAAGATCAACGAAGCAAAAGAAATCAGCCGACCAACAATCCAGATAAGCTCATAAGAACAAATAACCCTCATCTCTCGAGAAGGGATAGAGGTTTGATTGACCATCGGCGTCAGATGAAAAAAGCGCGACCATTGATTTTTGAGAAACGTTTCGGTATCTGCCATCAAGTTCTTGCAGTTCCAGAAATTGGAAAGAGTATTCTTCACACTGGTGCTCCTGTACTCCATCTCGTTGAGGGAGAGAGCTGGTATGCTCCACTCACGAACAGAACAGCTTATTGGCTCTTTTCATCTATCCCTCAAAATGGAGCATCTTTCTACTCCCAAAACTGGCTCTCTTTATCCTTCGA
>JAABUQ010005644.1_pt1 | contig 19701 bp, 16 predicted proteins | sample 5560001 | NCBI WGS metagenome assembly JAABUQ01 (sample SAMN10711888, study PRJNA513371) | rock metagenome | isolation source: Antarctica rocks | place: Antarctica: Victoria Land, Finger Mt nord | collected 2015-12-18
CGCCATGCATCTGATCCGGCCTGGCCGAGCGGCCCAGCAGCCGCCGCTCCCAGATACTCGCCCAGCGGCTGGTGCCGTGGCTGTGGGGCGAGGTACTACCGACCAGCCAGGAGGGCAGAAAGGCCCTTGCACACCAGCCGATGAACCCGATGGCGGCCGCGGCGAAGCTGGATAGATCGCTCATCAGCGCGACACCTCGCGAGCACGCCGCTGCTCCTCTTCGACCTGCCGCTGCAGCCGCCATCGATAGCGTCGGGCAGCGGCCCGCAGCAGCGCGGAAGCGGAGAGCGTGAACCTGCGATGGACCTGCGGCCGTGAGTGCGCTCTGACAGACGGTGTTTTCAGTCCTGGCAGTGCCGCTGGGATCGGCCTCGGATGGGCAGTAAGCCGAGGCCTTGCCGCCGCTCGAGGCTGTTCAGGCTGGCGGGGGTTGGCGCCGCGCTGGCGCTGAATCTCGAGCATCAGCTCCTCCTTCATCCCTGCCAGCCGCCGGGGATTGAGAACCAGAGATCGGTACTGGTCGGGACCTGTCTGCCGCATGCCGGCAAGCACGATGTGCACGTGGGGATGGGCGGTGTTGCGATGCTCAGCCGCGATCCAGCGCAGGGCGCTCCCTCCGGTTTCACTCTCGAGGCGGCCGATGGCGGTCCGGGTCAACTGGCGCAGGTTTAGACCCTCGGCACGCTCGGGTGAGAGAACGAAGCGATAGACCGCCCGCCGTCGATCGATCAGCTCGCCCTTGGCGTCGGGAGAAAGCTGCGGCTTTGAGCCCTTGAGCGAGCGAGCCACGAAGTCGCCGAACTCTCGTCTCTGCTGGTCGCCGGCAGTGCCCAGGGGCCCGAAGAGCCGACCCTCCTGAGCGCCCTGATCCCGATAGGCGACGTACTTCAGCAAGCCGCCCACGCGTGGCTTCGGAGGAGCGTCCGTAGCCACGGCGTGCTTGTCGCGGTACTGGACGTAGCGCAGGAAGCCGCCTACCGCCCGCCGGGCCACACTCGGTGCACCGGCCGGCGTGTACTTCACGGCGAGGATCACGCGGTCACTCATCGCCGCCCTCCCTTGCTGGCTGGTCGGAAAATAGAGCGAGCCGGTCTTCGGCCGCGGAAGCAGCCCGCTCGGCCAGCGCGGCCATCCGACGCTCCCCCTCGGGCAGCACCGAGGCGGTGAGCAGGAGAGCGTGCTCGGCGGCAAGCAGAGCTGCCAGGCTGGCGCGTTCGCCGGCGGAAGGAGCGCCTACCTCTCGGCCAGGAGCTTGGAGAGAGCGGACGGCGAGGAGGCGAAGGGCAGGACTGAGCCCGAGGCCAGAGTCATGAGCGAAGCGCCGGAGCTGATCGAGCAGCTCCTCGCCGAGCCGGACCTGGATCCGATGAGTGGTCCCCACATCTCCTTAAATGCACATCGACCAAGCCGTTCTGGCGTCGTCCAGCCAACTTTCGACGTCCAGACGACGCTGAGCCAACGTCGTCTGGACAAGCGAGATCAAACGCCGCTGCCCAGGCGACGGGCGGACGACGGCCAGACGACGATCAGACGACGGGCCAGATCTAGCGTCTTGGGCATCACCCACAGAAGGAGGACGCCCATGCCGACCAGCCCCGCCTTCGCCGTCCAACCGGAGCTTTGTGATGACCTTGGCGTCCCCGGCACGACCCGCCGACTGCGCGTCTTCAAGCTCTGCAGAGAGGAGAGGCTGGCGCTGGCCGCAGCGGTCAAGGCCTATCGTGCAGGTTGCCGCTCGAGCTGGGCGCCGGTCGTCCTGACCATGATGGCGCCAGCGGTTGAGGGCCGCCTCCGCGACCTGTACCCGGTGCCGCCGGCGATCAGCAGCGACGACATCCGTCAGCAGCTGCTGGTGGAGGTGCTGGAAGCCGCCCTCTGCATACCCCTGCCCCAGGACCCACTCATGTTCGGGCCGGCGATCCTTAGCCGCGTCTCCCAGGCCGTCAGCCGGCGGCTGGGCCGCGAGCTGCGGCGCCAGGAGAGGCAGGACCACTCGGTGGAGGAGGAGAGCTGATGCTGCTCAACGATGCTGCCGCGCTATATCCTTTCGGCCAACCTCTGCACAAAGGTGAGGAAGCGTTGGAGGAGGAGATCATCGTGGCGGAGCCGGAGCTAGGGGACATCTTCGGTTTGCCCGCTGACTTGAGGGGCTGGATCCTGACGGCGGGCTCCTTGGGAGCAGCGCTGCTCGGCGTCGCATTACTGCTGACGGGTGATCCGTTTGGCCTGCTTTACCTGGCCGCGGGAGTGGCCGCCTACCTCTTCCTGCACGCGCGGGTCTTTTCGGTGGTCATCTGGTCCGGAGTGGCGCTGGGAGCACTGGCCGGCGGAATCCTGGGCGGCAGCTTGAGCGCCGTCCTCGTCGTCCTAGGGGCGGCTGGACTAGCTGTGGTTGCCGCCAGCCGGGGCGCCCGCCGGCGAACTGCAGCCAGCGCCGGACCCGTCCTGCCCGAAAGCGACGGGACGGCGGTGGCGCCTCAGGAGGGTCCCGAATCGCCTTTGCCGCTGACCGAGCTCACTGAAAACGAGAGCCGCGGGACCGTCATCCGGAGCATCGGCAGGCTTGAGGTTCTCCACGACGGTGAGGACTTGAGCGCCGACCTTCTCCAAAGGCCGACGCTGGCCTTCCTCTGGAGCTTCCTGCTGGCCCGCTCGGTGCTCTCCGATCAGCCGCTGCTCCGCAACAGCCTGGCCGACGAGCTCTCGCCTGGGCTGCCGGCGCAGAGCCAGGCCAAGCGGCTGCGCGACCAGATTTACAACCTTCAGCACGACATCTCGCCGGTAGTTGGCGGGATGATCGAGGCCGACCGCAAGCAGGTCCGCCTCTGCCTGAACGGAGCCCAATTCGACGTCTTTCGACTGCGCGACCTGAGCCAGTCGATGACTCGTGAGGCTGAGCTGCTCGACCAAGCGAAGACCGAGCAGGCAGAAAACCTGTTCCAGGAGCTGGCAGCCGGGGATTTCCTCCCTGGCTTTGAAGAGCTCGAGCACGCAGTCACCGAGGGCCGGGGAACGGCCAGTGACATAGTCCGCGATGCCGGGCTCCAGGTCGCCGCCTGGCGAGCGGCGCTCGCCTGCGCCGTTGCCGATCATCGCCTGGCGCGGCGCCAGCCGGAGCTGGCACTGCGGGTCCTGGAACCGGCGTTGGCCGACGCACCCAAGCGCGAGGATGTCGGCCGCCGCCTCATCGCCGCTTATCTGCAGACCGGGCAGACCGCCCGGGCCGAGCGGCTGCGCCGCGAACTTGGAAGCCAGCGGGAGGTTTGACCATGACTGTCCAGAGCAGTATTGCAACGACCACGGCAGGATCTTGGCGAGACCGGTTCGGGCTTCGCGCCATGCTGATCGCCGCTGCTCTGCTCCTCCTCATCGCCGGAGGGGTGGTGACCAACCTCGTTCTCAGCGGTCAGAGCAGTCCCGAAGGCAGCTCCCAGCGGTACCTGGATGGGCTCCGCTCGGGCGACGCCTCGGCCGCTTGGTTGGCGATGGAGGTCAGCCAGCCCCAGCAGCCGGTCGAGGCCAAGCTGTTGGACCAGTCCTCGCTCAAGGCAGCCCTGGCCGGGGCGAAGCCGGACTACCGGAGCGCGACAGTGACCAAGACAGCTCAGGACGGTGCCTCAGCGGCAACCGACATCCGGGTCAGCCGGCCGGAGGGTGAACTCCAGACGACGCTGTTGCTGCGTCGCGACGACGCCGAACGACGCTATGGCATCTACCCCACCTGGCGGGTGGTCGTCCCCCCGGCCGTGCTCCGCGCGACCCTTCCCGAGGGTGCGAGCGGGGTTGTGATTGACGGCCAGCCGGTACACTTCTCTGGTGCAGGCGAGCACAAGATTGCCGTGCTGCCTGTCCCCCACAGTGTCGCCCTGCAGGGCGGTTCTCTTCTGGAAGCACCGACAGCCAACGCGGACGCGACCTACTCGGCGGGAGGCGAGGTCAAGGTGGCGCTCCTGCCCCGTATCAGCAACCTGGGCAGGGAAAAGGCCAAAGCTGCCATCAAGGCCCAGTTCGTAACCTGCGCCGGCATGACAGAGGCGGCGCCGGTCGGCTGCCCACAGCACGTCGATACCAACGCCACAACCAACCTGCGTTGGCAGTTGATCGGTGACCCCAGCGCCGGTAGCTCAGTGGACTTCGACCAGGATCAGCACCTGGTCGGCAGCGGGCACTTTCTCATGACCCTCAGCTACGAACCGCCCTTGCGGCCGGGCACGCCAGCGCACGACGTCTCCGGCGGCACCTACCAGGCTCATCTTCAGATCAAGGGCTCAGAGATCCAGGTCACCAGCATCGACCAGGCCGGCAACGTTCCCAATCTGAGCCGGCCCGGGGCCGCGACCGACGAGGCAGCCAAGGCGCTGGTCAAGGACGCCATTCAGAAGTGCGCGGCGGCGACTATTGTGAACCCGACCGGCTGCCCACAGAACACCGACCGGGACTACACCAACTTCAAGAACATCCACTGGACGCTCACTGGGGATCCTCTGGCCGATGCGACTGTCAACTGGGACGGCGAGCACCAGATCTGCGTTGTCACCGGTCACTACGAGATGACCCTTGATTACGACGCGCTCGGCAGCCACATGCAGACCAAGAGCTCGACGCGGCTCTACTCAGCGAAGCTCATCTGGGACGGCAACGCCTACCAGCTGATCAAGATCGATGGACTGCTCAGCTGACGGAGGAGCAACGCTCTGAAATCCATGAGTTCGAGTGCAGGTAGTCGTACTGATTGCCGAGAACGCCTGCCCGGCGGGAGAATCTGGTGATCCTCATTTGCGGTGGTCGAATCCGACGGCGTGGGCGGTTTGATGGTCAGAGCCAATGGCGCAGGCTGGTCGCGTCGTCGCCGGGATGATCGTGCAGGAGCCGGTCGAGCTGCGTGACAAGGTGCCCGATCGTGCGTCGGTTGCCGCGCGGGTACTTGGCGGGGTCGAGCAGAATGAGACCGTGATGGGGGTGACCGCGTTGATCGACATCATCCGCGATGCCGCTGAAGTCGCCGATGTTCTCACTGACTACGGCACGACGTTCGTCATGTGCTGCCGCGAAGACGTCGATGTCTGGGAGCGAGCGTAGGTCCGCTCGCTCAGTCACGGCGTCGACGTCGTGACCGCGGCTGCGAAGCTGCTCCGCGATGGCAGCCGGATACATCTCATCGAGTAGGAGCCTCAAGCAAGCGCTTCCCGCGCTCGCTCCCACGCCTCATGCTGGCGCTCAGCTTCCTGGTGGTTGAGCAGGATCCTCTCCTCCACCTCTGCACGGTAGTCGGCGTAGTAGCGGACCGCCATGCGTACCTGGACGGGCGTCAGGTTGCCCCACTCGGCCGCGGCCGCTACGGCCTCTTCACCCCTGAGCCCTGTCCCCTGTAGCGTCTCGACGATCTCCCAAACGTCTGGTCCGCCGGCGAGTGCCGCGCGGCGCCCTGTCGGTCCATCGCGGAAGACGATGCCCGGATGGTCCTCCATCCGCAGACCCTCATCGATGAGGCGTTCGGCCGTTCGTGCCTTTGCCTCACCGCGCCGGCGAGCGCCCACGTCGAGACGAGCGAGCGTCCGTTCGCTCATGCGGATCGAGAACGGCTGCTGTACCTGTGGTCGAGCCATGTAGTTAAATGTAGTCTAGCAAACTACGTTGATCAGGTCTCTTAAGTCTGGCGGCTTAGCTAGCTCGCCGGCCGGCGCGAAAGAGGGGGTGACAAACGATGCCTTTGGGGGTGACAAACGACGCCTGCGGCGTAACAAGATAAGGGGGCCGACCGCTTGCGATGCATACTTGCATTGAGGCCTACATATGGTTCACACTATGACGCCCGATGAATAGACGTGGCGATGGCGACGAACGCCTCCTCGATACTGTGGTATCAGCGCGGCGCGAATCAAGGTCGATTGACTTCAAGGAACGGTTCGATCCCAGGATGGACTTGGAATGGGTTGAGTTGATCAAGGACATAGTGGCGATGGCGAACTCTGGTGGTGGTGCCATTGCCATCGGAGTCCGCGATGACGGATCGCCATCGGGTGCTGACGTCAGCGCTGTGATTCAGGTCGACTTAGCCGTGCTCGGTGACAAGATCTTCAAGTACACGCATGACCATTTCACCTCGATCGCAATTCGCGAAGCAATTCGAGAGGGTGCACCGATCGCGGTTATACAAGTGGGACGTGCTGAGAGTCCCATTGTCTTTGCTAAACCTGGCACGTACGCGGTTGGTCCGAACAGCCAGAAGACAGCCTTCGGACTAGGAACGGTCTATGTACGCCATGGCGCTAAGAGTGAACCGGCAACAGGAACCGATCTGGGCATCGCGATTGAAAGGCGCGTTGATCAGATACGACGAAATTGGCTCCGTGACATTCGCCGACTCATCACGGCTCCGCCGGGATCTGAAGTGGCCGTGGTGACGCAGCTCGCGTCGGATGCGCAAGGAAGAGCTGTTCGGTTTCGCTTCACCGACGACCCGACCGCAACCGTGCTTGGCCGACTGGAGCCAGACCAGACCCATCCACATCGACAGAAGGAGCTGATCGCAGAGGTCAACAAGCGCCTACCTCTGGGCAAGCATATCACAGCTACGATGTTCAATGCGCGCGTCGTGCGCATGACATTAGCGACAAGAGCCATCCGAGCTTAATGCATCAACCCAAGTACGGTTCACCACAGTACAGCGATGACTTCGTGAATTGGCTAGTGGGGCAATCCGACTTGGACGCCAACTTCTTTGAGAATGCTCGACTGAAGGCTCATTAGTTCCATTAGAATTGGAATTAGTCTGTTCGGACGCCGGAGCGGGTGTAAGTGACCCTCAACTCGTCCAATCTGAGGCCCTCTGGAGAAGAAAAACTAGGAGCTCCGCTGAGGCCAAACGAGGGCTAGCCTGCTAGTCCGCCGACGCCTGAGAGAACACAATCATCCAGCAGACAACGCCGATGTCCTCCTCGGTGATCGGCGCCAGCGGCGGCGGTGGAGGGATCACCTGGAGCCCAAAGTCGTCGACCGTGCCGACTATGCCTCGGGCCGCCTCGTCACGAGAGATCGTGGCGCTCTCAACCCGGTCGCGAATGGCGGTGAGCGCCTGCCGGACCGTCGAGTTCCGCTCCACGGAGAGCGCCTCGTCCGCACGGGTCGCGCCTGCCGGGAGCGCCACTATCGGGTCACGGAGGAGGTCAAGCGCCCAGCGCTGGGCGGGACCGAGCCGCTCACCAACTGCCCGAGGATCAGCGAGGCGATTGTGCTCGTCAACGATGGAGACGGAGGCTGTCTGCCAGGCGGCGTCCAGATCGATGCCGGTCACGACGGCGGCGGGGGCGCTGCCGGGATTTATCCGCCGAATCATCTCGGCGTCCTCGGTCACGACGCTTCCCTCTGCCTCTACATACCGCCAGTAGCGCCGACCATCGCGTGTCCGGCAGGCGAAGAACACCCCTTGGGCTCCTCGCGAGGGCACGCCTTGAACCTGCTGGAACGCCGCACCGATGCCCCATGGCAGCGCGCGTAAGCGCGCCAGCTCGCCCTCTGAAACGGCACGCATCAATTCGGCTCGCAGCTCTTCGCCCGCAAATGTGCCAGTGGCCGGTGCTCCTTCCTCGTCGAGCAGCCCTGGATCACCGGCTGCCAGCCGATCCGCGTAACTCCGGAGCTCGGCCAGAGCGGCGCCAGCCACCACCTCCACGTCGAGGCCGTAGACGCCCGCCGAGATGATCTTGCGTCGGATCGTCGCCTCCAATCCGAGCAGCGCCTCCAGCTCCCCGGGCGCTGGGAGCATCGTCGTCAGGGTCACGGTCTCGTGCGGGCTCTTGAGCCTGATCACACGGCCGTAGCGCTGGACAACCCGTTGAGGGTTCCAGGGCATGTCGTAGCTAATCACCTGAGCCGCCTGCTGGAGGTTCTGGCCCTCAGACAGGACGTCTGTTGAGAGCAACAGGTCCACCTCGCCGTCGGGCGGAATGTAGCCCTCTCTGACCACGGTCTCGGGACAGAAGCGTCCGAGGGCGTGGAGACGGGTGTCAGGGTCGGTCTGGCTACCGATTACTGTCACCCGTTCCCGACCGCCAACAACCGCCGGCACGTGTTCGCTGAGGTACTCGATCGTGTCGCCGAACCCGGCGAAGACCGCGACCTTCTGGGCCGGCGACTCTTCCAGGAGCTGTCGCAACAGCTCGAGCTTCAGGTCATTCGCGGCGCTCATCCGCTCAAGGTGGCTCTGAATACCAGCGAGCACTGCCCGGTCGGCGATTACCCGATCTCGATATTCGGGCCGAAAGGCAGTGGTCGGGACCGCCTGAGGATCGACTTCAAGCAGCTGCTCCACCCAAGTGGCGAAACCCGCCTGGTCCACTTCCGCCTGTGCCGCCTCCCGGAGCACCTCACGGGACGGGACTCGGCCCTGATCCCATCCGGCGAGGAAGGCGTCATGGGCCCCGATCATCCGCCTCACGGTCATCAGACACGCCCACCAGCAGGACTCGAAGCGCTTCAAGACCCCGGACTGCAGCAAACCCGCAAGAGTCGCCTCCTCGACCGTCTCCGCTCCCCCGAGGCGGTAGGCGCTAGGGCGGTATCGCGCCATGGTCAAACGACCAATCGCCTCAGTGATCTCACGGAACAGCCCCGGATGATGAGCGTCGAGGTCGTACCGGCGCGTCTCGGATTCCGGGCGAGGAAAGCGGACCGGCGTACCGTCTGGGAAAACAGCACCAGGGTAGTGCTCCTCGATAAACCGGCGATCGCGGCGGACAGAGACCAGGTCAGCGAGTGGGAACAGGACGTCCGGGTCCAGGTTTTCGGGGTCCCGCTGGTTGGCGCCGGCGCGCAGGAACACAGCGCGGATCGACGGTATGCCCGCAGCGGCGAAGGCGCGGTCGTGACGAGCGAAGACCATGACCAGGTTGTAGAGATCCCAGAGTCCGTTGTTGACAGGAGTCGCAGTCAGCAGCACCAGGTCCTTCCGCTCGCCGCCCAGGAGCCTCTCTATTGCCCGATACCACGTCGTCCCGGGCGTACGCAGGGCGTGGCCCTCGTCGACAATGATCAGGCGGTAGCTGTCCTTCGAACTGTGGAGGATGCGGTGTGGGCGTCGAGCATCCGGCGCCAGCTGCTCGTCTGTGGCAAGCTGCTGGAAGCTAATCACCTGCGCTGGCAGCCGGGCCTGATTGATGCGCTTCTCCCAGTTGTCGATGAGCTGAGCGGGACACACAACAAGTGCGTGCAGGCCCCGCCGCAGGGCGTAGTCCTCGATGAAGGCCAGCCCGACCTCCGTCTTGCCCGTGCCAACCCCGTCGGCGTAGATGACACCGTGGAAGCGCTCCAGGACCACACGAGCCCGCTCGTATCCGTCGCGCTGAAACGGAGCCAGAGCGACAGAAGACGGCGCAGGCGCCTCCTGTGCTGCAGCGATCTCCTCGCCGTAGAGCTCCAGAAGGGCTCGCAGGTAGACGGTGTGCGGGTCCAACAGGCCGGGATCGGGAAAGAGGAGTTCGAGCAGCTCCGACTTGAAATCGTCGGCTTCGGCCCAGAGCCGCTCAAACCAAAGCAGCGCTTCACGCGCGACTGGCGGATCGTAGTGAACCAGTCCGAGCTCGAGGTTCCGTACGAGGCCACCAACTGTCAAATTGGCGGACGTGACCAGGGCTGCCCGCGCATCGTCGGTCGTGCCGAAAAGGTAGGCCTTGCCGTGCAGGAACTCGGTCAGGAATCGTCTAACCTCAACCTGGTCGCGGGTCAGCCAGGCCTCGACCGACGCCAGAACGGCGGCGGCCCGGCTGGGCGGGAAGCGGGCGAGATCACGCTCATTTGCAAGCGTTCGCAGGGCAAGCTCGAACCGGTCGAGCGGCAGTTGGGCACCGAGGCCCGGTTCCGGCGCCGCGCCGAGTAGCAGCCGGACGCCGCGATCGGTGACGGAGACTGACAGCTCTCGCAGGCCGCCTACGTTGATATAGCCGGTGGCGATCGCGAGCGGATGACGAGGAGCGATGTCGCCGACCAAGTAGCGCAGCGCAGCCGCGTGAGTGGTCTCGCCTTCGAGGTTGTCCAGCAGGTAGGGACGGCCCGGCACTAGAGCTCGGCCAGCCGTCTGAGCAGGTGGTCGCGATACGTTCGGGGCACGGCGTTGAGGGTGAAGTCGTGGAAGATAAGCGCCAAGTCGTTGGAGGTGAGCCGCCAGGCGCGCGCCACCCGCGCGTCGATCTCCACCCGCAGCCGTTCCCGTTCGTCTGAGTCCCACTCGCGAGGCTCGGTCCCCAACTCCCGGGCGAAGTCTACGAACCGCTCGTCGACGCAGGAGAGCCTAGCCGATGCGTGCGCAATCGCTGTGAAGTCCTCGCTCGACAGTGGGGGGACGCGCAAGCCCTCCAGGATGAAGAAGTTCACATTGGTCTCCACGAAGCGCCGCGCCTGCCAGTCGAAGGCCAGGCTGTTGAGCAGCGCGAGGCAGGCAGCGTGCTCCATCGGTCCCCCGCTCGGAAAAGCCAGGTACGGAGCCTTGTTTGTCAACAGCGTCCCCGGTGGCACGAGGCACGCAATGACCGTGCGTGAATTCCTCCGATTGGTTACGTCCCGGAAGGCCACCCGCGCCCTCTCAAGCCCGCGCAGGACAGCCTCGCGCCGCTCTTCCAGCGATGCCGCAGACGCCACCAGCGATTTCGCGCCGGGCCGCCGCTTCCGGATCTTGGCCAGTACTTCATCCGAGAGTGTGCAGAACCGAGCCTCGTGCCCGGTCGGGGCATACTGGTCGAAGCTTTCGCCCTTCCACAGCGGCCGCCCGTCGGTCGCTCGTCGCCACAGGCGCGCGTCATTCGTCTCGTGAAGTTCGCCAACGCCAAAACACTTCCAGCGACCACTGGGTCCAAACGGGAACGGATCTCCGGTCCGCAATCTAGCCAGCAACTCAGCCTCCCGGTCGTTGCGCAGAAGAGGCACCATATGGGCGGGGCCATAGGCTCGCTCGGGCACCGCAACAGCCTCAGACGCGGCCTGTCGTTCCCACTCATCCAGAGAAGATGCGACCCCCGCTATTCGCACCCGGTGTTGCTGCGATGCAGGTGAGGCTGATGCAGTGACAAGCGCGACTGTGTACCTTGGCTCCGAGTCGAACGCCCAGCGGCCGCTATTGAGCAAGATGTCGATGCGGTGACAGGTGCTGCGATCGAATAGCCACTCTCGAAAGCCGCTTGATCCATCGGCCAGGAAGGCTGACCGAGGTAGAACCACTCCCAATACAGCGCGGTTTCGCAGAAGGGTGCGGTAGCGTTGGCAAAAGTACTTGTACAAGTCGGGGTCGCCCGACATGGATGTGTACTCGCCGCGAGCCAGGTATCTTCGTTCCCCCGCTACGCGAGCCCTCAACTCCTCTAAGCCATGAACGAGGTCCGGCCGCTGGGCAAGCAGCCGCTGGACGGTGATGTCGCGGTCTCTCTCTGACATGCCTCGCAGTCCCGGCGCGAATAGCCCATAGAACGCCAGCGCCTCAACGGTCACTTCGTTCCAAGGCGGATTGCCGACCACTGCGTCAAATCCCGGCCGCTCTCGCGCGAACAAGCGGGGGAAGGCGATGGACCAGTGCAAGAACCCATGCGTCCGGGCCGCGGTCGCGGCAGCCAGGGAGAGCTTCGACTCGCGCCCATCGATAAGCTCCGCTCCGAAGGCCTCGACTTCTGCGCGCGCACCGACGACTCCGAACGCCTCCGCCGTCCAGAGGTTGAAGACCTTCTCCACCGCGCCGCTCGCGGCGCTCGCCTCGGCGCCAGCCCGCTCGCTTGCCTGCACCTCTTCGGGGTTCCGATCCTCGATCTCGGCGACACGAGCCGCTGCGACCGCAGCTTCATGCAGTGCCGTGGTCCAGTCGGCGGCCACGTACTTACCCGAGCCTACGGACTCCGTCCGCGCGACGCCGATCAATGAATTGCCGACTTTAAGGTTGCCATCTAGGTAGGCGAGACTCAGCCCCGGCACGAAGGTCGCCAGCCACAGTGACAGCTTCGCAACCTCTGCGCCCATCGGGCTCACGTCCACGCCGTAGATGCAGTTCTTGAGCACGAGGCGGCGAATCAGCACGGCGTCGTCAATTGGCGAGCCGGGTAGCGCACCCGAACGGAGCCGCCCGACTGCTTCGGCGATCAGGGGAAGTGGGTGCTCAGCCAGAAACTGCACCGTCCGGTCCGCCAGCATGCTGACAACCTCGACTAGGAAGTGGGCGCTCCCGCAGGCGGGGTCCACAACGCTGAAGTCCAGGAGGTGCCGAGCAGCCGCCGCCGCGTCACGCTCAGCCAGTTGTTCGACCTGGCTCAAGTGGCGCTCGAACGCCGGCATGACAGAGTGGCGGACCAGGTGGCGAACAAGCTCTGACCGCGTGTAATAGACACCGCCTGACTTTCGTCCGCCTTCGTTGGTCATCCACACCAGGGAACCCGCCGCCACATCTGGCTCCTCGCCCGGCAACGTGGGGCGGTAGCGGTCTTCGCGGCGCTCATAGACGAGCGGTCGTTGCGCGGGCGCCAGCCGAAGAGACAGCAGCGCTTCGTAGATGTGCCCGAGGTGGCCGATCTCCAGGCTTGAGTAGTCGACGCCGGTACCTGTCTCTGGGTCTCGGCCGATCGCGAGCAGCACTTCCGCGAAGTCGGGGTCCGAAAGGCTGAGCCGCTCCAGCGTTGCGGCCCCGTCGAAGCCATCGGCTGCGAAGAGGGCGCCGTTGTAGGCGGGGACACGCCAGGCGGGGTTGCCGGTCCGCATTGCCCGTATCAGCAATTGCACCCGGTCCCAGAGCGACGTTGACTGTTCACCGAGCCTCTCTCTCGTCTCCGCCGCCTCCTCAACAAGGCCAGTTACTGACGCCCGCTGGTAGGAGTGGTTATCCATCGGGAGGTAGTTCGAGCTCTCGGCGAAGAGTAGAAATAGCAAGCGGAACAGCAGGGTGAGGGCGGCGCGCTCGACCTCAGTCAGATCTCTCTCTGTCCTGAGATCGAGTCCTGCGGAGTTGGCCCGCGCTTCGATGCCGCGTGCCAGGGCTGGGAAGGCCGCTTGCCGGATGCGCTCATCGAGGCGTTTGCGAAGAGCGGCACCGAAAGCGCCCGCCTCCGATACCAAAGCCACGAAACCTCCGTCAGCGAGAAAGGCCGGGCCCAGCATGGCGAGAAACGGACGGTCAGCCGGCCGCATGACGCTGACATCCAGATCGATGTATCGCGAGGTTGTCGCTCCCCCGCTCGCAAAGTCGAACAGCCGCAGCCTGGCGCCTGCCGCCAACAGGCCGTAATCAACGCCCTCGGCAGCGCAGTCGTTGAGAAGAGCTCCCTCAGCGGGCCTTCCGTCAGAGTCCAGTCGCGCGAATTCGACAGCGTCCGCCTTGGGGTGGACCACAGCGACGGGACGGCCGCCGTGACGCAGTAGGTAGCCTCGGACGGGACGCCGATCCACCTGATAGCCCAGGGCATTCAGCACTCCGCGCCAGTCGGCACCGGGGGGCAAGCCGCGGACTGCGTCAGCGGCTGCGGTCCACCGTGATGGGTTCTGCTGCACGCGGCTGGTGAGTGTGTGGATCGTCAGCAGGTCACGCAGACGGAGGCCCGGGATGCCAGCTTGGTCAAGGCGCTCCAGCTCGCCTGCGACCTCACGAACGGCTTCGAGCCGCGACATCCCAGCTGCCCTACGCAGGAGGTGCTCAAGCGCACCGATCTCGATTCGCCGGAGAGCACCGCCGTCATCCGCTGGCCCCAGTGTGGCGGCCGTTCCAGGGGTAGCACTGTCGTCGGCGAGCAGCAACAGCGGAGTCGCTCCGCGGTGTCGCTCGCGCCAGGTTTTGCGGAGGGCTGGCTCGGCTTGTGGACCAGCAGTCGCAACCTCGATGCCGGCAACCTCTACGGAGGCAGCGATCGGCGGCCCCGCAGAGAGCCTCCTGGCGCCCGGCAGACCGGAGAGGGAGCCGATCAACTCCGTGGCGTTCATACGGCGCCGGAGCCGCGTGCGCACCGAAGCAGCCGAGTCAGCACGGAGAGGAATGATAGGGACGTTGAGCGCCATAGCCCCCGAATCCTCGCCTGCGTCCGGCACCCCTGGGAAGAGGGCATGTAAACCGATCGTTTGGCGAGTCGCCAGAACCGTCCGCTCCTATCCGTAGGCCGCCACAGTCGGGCCCGGATTCGGCGGCACAGCTACCATCCACCCTCATGCCTGCCCGAGTGCAATCGAGTGGACGGAGGCAACCTGGAATCCGATCATAGATTGCACTGAGGTCAGTCCGTGTGCACGCACAGCTACGCCGAGGCCATCGTTGAGCAGTTCCTCGGCGTTGCGAGCCAACCCCATGAGCAGGAGGTTCGACTTGAAACTGTAGGCTTCGGCCGTGGTGAAACACGCTTGGCGACCATACGAGACTCATCGCGAAGCTCTGAGGCGCGCGCAGAAGCGCGTAGAAGACTGCCACTACTTGGAGAACCTAACCAGCGTTGACACGCTCGTCGCATTAGCGGACTGGATGCTCTGGGTGATCAATCTTGACGACCAGTTCGCCGTCCTTGTTGGTCAGCACGAGTACGAACGAACCCGACGCGTTAGTCCTTCCAGTCACGCCATTCTCGGGGTTAAGTACGCATGGAACTTGACTAAGCACCACAGTCATGAGCTCGAGAGCGTGGTGGAGATCACGGCAGGCATGCAGTTTCCGGCTCAATTCCCAACGGTCTTCCGAGAGATTACCTGGTTACCGTTCGAACGGCTACCGACCGTTGAGAAGCGATTCCAAAGGATTAAAGGCTTCGCGGAACAGCAGGATGCATATAAGGGATTCCTGGCGGGAAGGGCTGTGCGTCACCTGGCGCCAGCGGTCACTGAGCACTTGTCTGGGTTAGCGGTCGAGCCGCGACAACCAGCGAAGAGGTGAGCGACTTCGCCGGCTCGGATTTCTGGCTCGGTCCCGCTTTGGTCCAACTTGAGAGGTATTACTGGGCTCCAGGTGGCCCGGCTGAGAAGACCCGCGCGGACATGCGTGCCTTCGCAGCTGGTAAATGGAAGCGAGCACTCGGAATCTTCTTTGAGCACTACGCCTTCGAGCGGGGAGGCGCACCAAGCAATTGGGGTCGGATCGCCAGGAAGGCTGTTGAGGACTATCCAGACAGCGGAGACCTCGGGGCACTTCCAGCCCACGCTTGGAACCAGTTCACCAGTCAGGTCTCAGCGCCCAATGAGAAGAGCAACCCCCTTGCCATCTCCTATCCCAGACTTCCTGCAACCCGGTTCATCTCGACGTTACTGGAAGACGACCACAACATCATCCGTTGGGCTGTAAGGCGCATGTCCAGCGGCGATGCAGTAGCGAGCCACAAAGACCTGCAGGCTATAACGGGCATCGGGCCCAAGATCGCGTCCCTCTTCCTGCGCGACGTAGTAACCAGTCACCAGGTGTCCGAGGCGCGGCTAGATGACCGCCGGGCGATAATGCCCGTCGACGTCTGGGTCCGCCGGGCGGTTGAGTCCATTGCCCACGAGCCCGATTTGGTCAATGAGGACGACGTTCAGAATGCCGCACTCGAGATCGCCGATAGGCTGGGAATCGGGATCGCAACCTTGGATACGGGTCTGTGGGTACTGGGCGCTCGGTTTGCTCGGTCGAAGCTCAAATTGAAGCAGCTGCTGGCCGACCCTTCCGCCTTCGAGGCTTTTGTCCGAGATCAGCGCGTCCAGACGGAGGCTGCTGCCTTCGCACTCAAGGCAGTCGCACAGGCCATGGTCGACCGACGCGGAGGCCGAATATCATAGGGCCTGACGCCGACCACCGGGTGGCAGTGCGTCGAAGCGGGACCATACCGACTGATTAATCCCACCGGCGGTTGGACGGTTCATCGGTGCCTGATCTTTTCGGCCATAAGGCGCGCAGCCTACTCTCCATTTGGCTCATGGTGCGCCGGCGGCACTGATGATCCCGATCGAAGCCACGGCATCTGTCAGCCGTACAGCAACTGGGCCGCAAAACGGCGTCCCATAGAGGCAGACAGCGGCACTCGCCGAATACGAAGACGCCCTGCTGAACCGGGATGGGCCGACCTCCGGACCGCAAGGCAGGGGGTTCGATTCCCTCCGGGCGCACCATTTTTGAATACGAATCGGCCCGGTGCTCTCCTTCGGTAGCGCAGCCGTGTAGCAAATATGTAGCAATTTGTAGCAGTTGTCATGGAAGACGAACGTAGCCCTGGCGGGCGTATGCGGCCCGGGCCGTCACCTCGGAGTGACCTGGATACGGCGCCCTTGTGTCGGGCGCTCAGGCTTGCAGCCGACCGGTCTGGTGGAGGCCCTTTCGGGCTCAGTAGGTGTCGGCTTCGCCGAAGCCAGGCCTGACGGGTTCAGCGCCGGAGCCTCAGTACCGTGCCGATGGAGGTTCGCGTTGCTGCGGACCGACCCCGGTGTCCGGGTACCCCTGTTTCCGGTCCGCGGGCGTCGGCTAGGTCATGGTGTGACCAATTGCCGTGTCATGGGCTCGGGGATCGCCGCCACGATGGCCGGATGTCAGTGCCTGAATTTGCCTCGTATATGGCCGATTGTCCGCGCGCCGATCAGGTTGCGATACGACGCGGGTACGCCGAGCGGTGGTCCTCACCCAGCACTCTCACCGCCGCGTAATCGCCCTGCGAGAAGGCGGTCATCCAGGGCTTGCTCATGCCAGTGACGACCGCGATCGCTGGCCGAGCGAGCCCACGCCGACGCAACCCTTTGGTGTCAGAATTCTCGAGGAGGCAGAAGAGCCGGTATTGAGTGCGATTCGGTTGGCCCTGCGTTCGGACCTCGTAGTACCCGGTCATGATGCCATGCATCGCCTCCCAGAGGCCGCCGCCCGAAAACCGGGGCGGGGGCGCTTCGGCGACAGCGTCGAGGACGGCAATCATGGTCGCCCGAACCTTGGTGGGAGACTCGGCGAGGAAGTCGAGGGCCGGCGCGGCACCCTTGCGTGTTTGGTAATAGACGATGTCCCAGGCGTCGGCCCTGAGGCTAGCCAGCGCCGCCCCTTGCCTTACGACGGGGACGAGCGACAACGCGGACCTCGGCATGCAGGGCCGAGGCCAGGGCAGCCACCGTGCGCAACTCGGGATTGCTCTCGGCAGTGAATAGCCGGCGGATCGCCGCAGGATTCTTGCCGATCCGGCGGGCCAACCCGGCCTTCGAGCATCCGGCCTCAACGCGGAGTCGATCGAGCTCGACGATCACGGCGTCGATCTGGCCGATCTCGTGGCGGGCGCGCTCATATTCCGCTTCAAACTCGGGGTCCTCAAGTTGCTCAGCGCGAAATTGACGGTGGCGGCTGGTATCGAGCATGTTCGTCCTCCGGGTCGGAAGTGTATCATAAGCGTTACGCCTTGCAGCCCACGCACATGAAGCTGGTCCCGCAAGTCCAGCGGACTACCGCCCAATCAGCTCCTCCATCCGGTCGGCTGCGTCGCGGCGGAGTTCCGGGATCACATGGGAGTAGGTGTTCATGGTCATCGCGATCTCCGAGTGACCCAGCACGTCCATGACCACCCGAGGCGACACTCCCTGCACCATGAGGAGCGTCGCGCAGGAATGCCGGAGATCGTGGAAGCGACGCTGCGGAAGCCCGGCTCGATCCAGATGCCGGTGAAAGTGGCGAGACACCGTCGTGCCCTCCAACGGCTCACCCTCAGGGGTGACGAAGACAAGGTCGTCGGGACTGATTGAACCGCCACCTGGCCCGCGCTCGTCGGCCTGCCGAGCCTGATGCTCCCTCAATCCCTTGACAATCGAGGCAGGCATCACGAGCGTGCGCCGACTTCGATCAGTCTTCAGGTCCACCAGTTGCAGCTTCCGGTCGATTCGCTGCAGTTGCTTGGAGACACGGATGTAACCCATCTCAAGGTCGACATCCCGCCATCTGAGGCCTAGAGCTTCCCCCTGCCGTAGGCCCATGGTCAGGGCAACGGAATACAGGGCCTCCAAACGGTCGCCTTTGATCGAAGCAAGGAATCGGCGCGCCTCGTCGCTGGTAAAAGGGCGAATTTCATATCTGCTCGCCCTGGGCAGCTCGACCATCGTGGCGGCATTTCGGGACAGGAGACCCCATCTGATGGCCTGATTGAGCGCGGTTCGCAGAGTTCCCCGGATGTACTTGACGCTCTTGGGTGACAGCCCTTCCTCAAGCTTGCGGTTGATCATGAACTGGACTTGCATCGGGGTTAGCCGGTCAAGGGCGATCTGACCGATGGTCGGCTTGATGTGCAATCGGACATGAACCTCGTAGCCGAGGTACGTCCACCGTCGCACGGAGGGTTTGACTACATCCTGGAGCCACTGGTCCAGATACTTTCCCAATGTCAGGCCACCAGAGCTGAAATAGGCTCCGGTGTCGATTGAGTGCTGGACGCCGGTCAGCTTTCGCCGGACCTCCTCGCGCGTGGAGCCGTACAGCACCTTCCTGCGACCGTCCGGCGTTGTGGCGGCGGCGCACCACTGGCCGTCCTTCCGTTGATAGATCGATCCTTCCCGATTGCCACGTCGATGGCCCACCTACGGCCGGCCCGACCGCCCGATCGATTGCCTCCCAGCAGACCGGCAGCTCGACGATGACGGGACGCCGGCACGAGCAGTCTGCTCCTCCACCCACGCGCGCAACGCTGCGTTCGGCACTCGCACACAGCGACCGATGCGCACAACCGGCAGCTCGGCCCTCGCCATCATCTGGAAGACCTTGGTTCGGCCGATGCCCAGCAGCCGAGAGACCTCGCGGCTGTCAAGCAGCCAGGGGTCAGTGGCGGCGACAGGTTCTGTTCCAGGTCGTCCGCTCCTAACCTCGATCGAACGCGCCCGTAGAGACATTGCAAACCTCCTAGCTCGCTGAGCGCATGGGCGGTAGGTCCCGGGGAACCGGATGCGGCGCCGGTTCCCCGGACCCCTCCCCGCCGCTACAACAGAGGAATGGCTAGCTGGACGTGGTCGTCGGTCCGGGCGACCGCGGCTTGGAGACTCCTCTCCGGAGGTGGGCCAGCGCTCTCCTGCCGACTCCACTGCCGAGGCGAACGACTGAGCCCATGGTCATCGAAGACATGGCTCCGGCGCCCCAGCCGCGGACCATCCCACCCGCACTTCCGTGAGCAAAGCGAAGCGCCTGGAAGAGGACGGCAGGCGACAGCGTGGCGATCAGCAGGATGGCCAGTCCAGTGCTGAGCCAGCCCGCCTTGCCGCCGGCCGACTGGGCGCCATGCATGGCGGGGATGACCAGACCGAAACCGATGTAGATCACTGTGGCGACCACAAACTTGGAGAGCATCAGCCCGACCAGAAATTCGGCCAGCTGAACAGCGGCGGCGGTCATGCGGGGCCAGATGGCCAGCACGCAGACCAGGGGGATGAAGGCGGTGACTGTCAGCATCAGCGCGGCCCTGACCAGCAGCTCCAGTTCGACCAGGACTGCCATCAGGATGGTCAGCAGCGCTGTGAAGATGAGCGCTCCCAACGTGCCGGCACTGGCGTCGCGGCTCAGGTGCGCGATCGCTGCCGGGTCAGTCAGGCTCTGGGCATACTGCCCCAGATCGGGTGACCAAGCGGTCGCCAGCAGAGCCGCGTAAGCGGAGACGTACTGGACCAGGCTGAGCCCGCTGAAGGCGAAGAACACCGCGACCAGCACCCGTGGAACGAGGTTCCAGCTGAGGCCCATCTGGCCGCCCAGGATGTGTTCGATGAGACCGATCGCGATCACCGCGCCGACAA